>Ga0209254_10001658_pt1 | contig 20097 bp, 23 predicted proteins | sample FrelakmetDIP11DI_FD_187148 | JGI IMG/M metagenome (GOLD analysis project Ga0209254, IMG submission 187148) | Freshwater lake sediment microbial communities from the University of Notre Dame, USA, for methane emissions studies - DIP11 DI (SPAdes)... | ecosystem: Environmental > Aquatic >...
CGCGCCTCGCGGTAATTCCCTTGCGCCTCCAACAGCAGCGCCCGAAAGAATTGATCGGCCGGATTCAACATCTCGAGCGGCGTTTCCAGTAACAGACGCTCAAGATCAGACTGCTCGCGCAAGTATCGGACCAGCCCGCTGTCCATCCGCTCCCACAGGTCACTGCGCGGCGCATCCGGCTTTAGAAACAGGCCGATGCCATCGCGCACCGGATAGATCGCCGCACAGGTCGTGCAGGTGGCCTCGGCCGCATTGATTCGTTGCTCTGTGTGCTCGCTGATATTCCAATCCAGCTGACCATGGCAGACAGGGCATTCCAACATATCGAGCAGGTAAGTATGCATGCGCCGCCTCGATTTACTCGCCGCGACTGGCGAGTGGCTGGTAGTGTTCACCCAGGAAGATGCGCAGCCGATCGGCCACCTGCGCGATTTCGGTCTCGCCGCCGCGCGGGGCGCCCGGCCAGTCATCGACCCTCGGCCCCCAGTAGTCGCGCGGCGCGTCAGGATAACGTCCGATGACATGGACATGAACGTGCGGCACCCCATCCCCGATGAAGAACGAATAGACGTGTGCCATGCCCTCGGTCTGTAACAGAGCCTTGGCCACGCGGCTCACCCACAACCCGATCGCCGCTGCTTCCCGATCGGTCAGATCGGCCAGTTCGGGGACGTGCCGCTTGGACTCCACAAAGACGTGTCCCAGATAGTGATCTTTCTCCTCGCCGAACAGCTGCGCATGCGAGACGGAGATCAGATCGTCTTCATAGATGATGCCACCGGGCGCGGCGAGTTCGCCGCGATGCTTGCGGCAGACCAGGCATTCGACGGTGGTGTCACTGTTCATGGCTGACCTCTCTATTCAACCGCGAGCGGCGGTCCCAGCAATTCCATGCCGTGCGCGCGCCACAAGGCTGGATCTTGTGGTGGCATCGCGTTGGCCTTCGTCACTTCCCGGAAGAACGCTTCCATCTTGCCCGCGGGCATGAAGGCGATCAAGACCCTGCCACGTGCATTCCCGACATGCGCCCAGACGTGTGGCACTTGACGCGGCGCGAGCACAGAATCACCGGGTCGAAGCTGAAATCTTTTCCGTCCCACTTCGATGATGAAATCGCCTTCGACCGCATAGAACCATTCGTCCTGATCGTAATGCAAGTGACGGGCCGGGCCGCCTTTCGCGTGAAAGGTGTTTTCGAGAATCAACTGGCCGCTGCTGTCTTGCGGAACGACCTTGAAATCAATAAAACTGACGCCCAGCCCGCGCCGTTCGCCGAAGCGATCTTCACCGGCCTTGACGTGCAATATCGGGGAAAGATCAGCGGACGGTTGCAAAGGTTCGTTCATGTGAGACCTCACTTCACCACTCCCCGGCGTACCCGACGTCATACGGAGCCGTAAGGTTTAACAGCCGGCTGCGCCGCAGTTCCACCAGTTGACGCGTGTGCAAGTTATCATGCGCTACCCAGCACGACAACATCTCCCCTGCTTTGATGGAACCGTAAGCGTCCACATGCTCTGTTTCCCAGTCCGGCGCGGATAACCCTTTGAGCCACGCCAGCGATTGCAGGCGCTCTGCCGTCCACTTCTCCAGCATCTCCACCAGGTCGCGCTCGTTGTAGCGGCGAGCGGTGATCCAACTTTGCGGATCAATGGGCGGAAACGGCGCGTCGGGGTGGTGCAGGATGAGGTCGAGGCGCTGCCGAAAATCCTCGCGCTCTTCATCGTACAGATGGCAGATGACCTCAAGGGCCGAGCACGACTCTGGCGCTGGCCGCGCGCGTGCTTCGTCGAGCGTCATAGCGACTACCAGCGCGCGAATGATGTCCACGCTACGAGCAAGTTCTTGATAGAGAACCTCGAATTGCATATCTTCCTCCCTTCGCAATCAGAGTGACGTATCTTCAGCGCAGCTCAGCCAGCCTGTGGATCATTGAGTTGGATGAGATCCCACAGATTCCCATACAAGTCTTCGAAGACGGCGACCGTTCCATAGGCGGCGTGCTTGGGTTCGCGCACGAAGCGTATTCCCGCCGACAACATCGTATTATAGTCGCGCCAGAAATCATCGGTGCTGAGGAAGAGGAAGACACGCCCGCCCGTCTGGTTTCCAATGAATGCTTCTTGTTGGGAGGTTGAGGCACGAGCCAACAGCAAAGTGGTACCGTTTGATCTGGGCGGCGACACAACCACCCAGCGCTTGTCTTGTTCGGGCTGATAGGAATCTTCGACCAGCGTGAAGTGGAGCTTGTTGCAGTAAAAGTCGATCGCCTCGTCGTAGTCTCGAACAACCAAGGCCACATGCATAATCGCCTGTCGCATAGGCGTCTCACTCCCCGGTTTCAGAACGCCGTGTGACAGCGCTCTTGAGCATAGACCAAGCCGTGCCGCCCAACGTCTCCCGTGACGGACACGTGCCGCCGACCGAAACATTCTCGTTCGACCTTGCCAGTATAAAACGAAGCATCTCGCGGGTCAATCGGGAAAGCCCCCACGAGTATAACGCAAAAGTGTTGGTGACTTTTTCACAACGCTCCCGCTCGCTGCGCGTGACAATCCAGCGGTTCGAAACGGCGGATTGTCACCCGAAGGGGCCTTGAGCCTGCCCTACAGTTTTGCGTTACACTCAGCCCCCACCCCAGCTTGACGTTTGCCCTACGGCTACAGGGCGATTGTGCGACGATCACAGCCCAGTGATACTGGATAGGTTATAATTACGGAACTGAATGCCCTATCCAATCGTTTTACAGGATAGAAACATCATCAATTGCGGAGGGTCGTTGTGAAAGTCGTCAAATTTTCAGCAGCACTGTTCATTGGGTTACTCATGATGTTGGTCACAGCCAGCCAGGTGGCCACAGCGCAGTCGAGCGCGGCTCCGGCCGCGCAGGGTGGCACGCTGCCCAAACCCAGTTCATCGCTCACCTATGCGTGGGTGGTGACGAACAACGTGCAGATCTATGCCGCTCCCGGCGACGCTGCGCCCGTGCGCGATCTGGGCGCGGGCTTCCTGTACGTCAGCCTGCCGGATGCCCGACCGATCGTCGTGGGCGATCAGACGTGGTATCAGATCAACAAGGGTGAGTACATCAACGCGGCCGATATTCGCATCATCCGGCCCTCGGCCTTTCAAGGCATCACCTTCACCGCCACGCCCGATAAGCCTTTTGGGTGGATGGTGTACTCGGTGAAGCCGTCGGCCAAAGCGGGAGAAGCGCCTGCCGCCGGCGCGAAGATCAGCAATCGCTATGCACCGATTACCGTGCTTGAAGAAACGACGGTCGGCGATCTGATCTGGTATCGCATCGGCGAGAATCAGTGGGTCGATCAGAAGAAGGTGGCGCTGGTCTTTCCCGCCCCTCGACCGGAAGGTGTCGGCCCAGCGGATAAGTGGATCGACATCCACAAGTTCGAGCAGACGCTGGCCGCGTATGAGGGCGACAAGCTGGTCTTCGCCACGCTGGTCTCGTCGGGCCTGCCGCAGTGGGACACCGATTCGGGATTGTTCCGCGTGTTCATGAAAGTGCGCCAGGCCAAGATGAGCGGCCGCGAGGGCAAGCCGGATTACTACTTTCTGGAAGACGTGCAGAATGCGATGTACTTCAATCGCGACATGGCGCTGCATGGCGCATACTGGCATGACAAGTTCGGCTTCAAGCATTCGCACGGCTGCGTCAACCTGCCGCCCGCCGATGCGGCCTGGCTGTGGAATTGGACCACGCCCGATTCAACCGACAAGAGTTTTGTCATGGTGCCCGATCGAGCCAACAACACCGAAGGCACGTGGGTGTGGGTGCATGATTAGTGCGATAGTTGTGTAGTGCTGTAGTGCTGTAGTGCGATAGTCTAACGGCGGGCAAAGGTCCGCCGTTTCTGTTTTTGTGGGAATGCGTGGAACAAATCGATCCGCGCTTGCCGCGAAGTGAATGGCCTCCCCTCGTGCTTAAATCATTGACGCGCTTTCCCCCTCTGTACAATACTAACACTGCTGGGCAGTAACACTCAGCGTCGTTTTTCCTCGATTGCGATCTCAGCCAGATCGTTCCGTCAGGGTCAGCCGTTTCAGCATCGAGCCGGTTGGGCGGCACATCGACATCGGCATCGATCCGACGAAGTGAGTCGGTCTTTGCCTTTGGGGGGAGGCATTATGAATACACACCAGGTTCACCTCACAGCCAGAATTGTCATTGCCTGTTTGTTCTTCAGTCTATTCGCCGTGGCGAGCGTCGCCATCGCGCAGGAGCGCGCAACGTCCACCGAACCCGGCGCTACCAGTCAGGCTGCTCAAAGCGTGGAGCGCACGGTGGCGTACGATAGTGCTAAGTCCAAGGGCCTGCCGCCCGACGAAAACGTGAAGGCTGGCAACGCTCGATCGCCCAGTACGCCCGCCGCGACATTTCACTACTATCAGGTGTCGGGCACGACTCTGCGCGGCCGCAGCAGCGACACAGGCTACAGTTACGATGGAGTGGGCTGCTCACACGTCACGGTAGGCACCGGCACCGGTCGAATTCTCAATACCGAATTGATCCTGCCCGACGAGGCTGTGATCAAATACCTGCGCGTCTACTACCGCGATACGAATGCGGCCAACGGCGTGGAGGGCTACATCACGCGTTATCAGCCCGGAGTAGGAACGGCTGATCTGGTGCATTCCGGCTCCAGCGATGCGTTTGTGGGTGGCTACGGCTTTGTGGTCAGTGCCGAGATTACAGAAGTAGTCAACAATACGGTCTATGCTTACACGCTGATCAGCTGGCCCGATGATGCCAACGTGAACAATCAGATCTGCGGCCTGCGTGTCGCTTACTATGCGCCGACGACGCTCACCTACCTGCCAATCATAACGAAGCAGTAACGAGACCAGAGCGCAGTAGCCAGCTAGCCGGTTTCGTGTGACGTGCACCCTTCTGGGTGTTCGAAAATCAGATCAACCCGCGCTTGCGGGCAAAGTGGATCGCTTCCACGCGGCCATCCGCGCCGAGTTTGGCGAGGACATTGCCCACGTGAAATGTCGCCGTCCGTTCGGTCACGCCGAGGCGGGCGGCGATTTCTTTGTTGCGCAGACCTTCGGACATCAGCTTCAGCACTTCTTCTTCGCGCAGGGTCAACGGCGGCATGGGCAGCAGATCGGCGTGCGGTACCGCACGATGCGGCGCATCAACTTCGCCCATGCCGATCACATCATCAGCCCGTGCCGCGAAGATGGCCGCTTCGATCAGCCGCTGCGCCACGGCCAACTCGCGGGCTGCCTCGGGCCGATCGGTAAGCAGCTGCCCCGCGTGCTTAATCCGATCGAGGGCGCGATTCAGCACCTCGTCAACGGCTTCGTGAGTGATGTCATCCATAGGGGTCAGCGTCGATGATTATCGAGTTGCGCGTACGTGCCCGCGAAGACTAGATCGCGAACACCATCCTCGGCCAGAAAGTCGTGCGGGAAACCGAGTTCGATCTGGCTCACGTCGTCCAAGTGCTGCAGGTGTTCATCCGATAGTTTGAAATCGACGCACGCCAGATTATCTTGAACTTGCGGCAGCGTCTTCGCGCCGAGGATGGGAATGATCACACCCGGCTGCTGCCGCACCCAACTCAGCGCGACCTGCGACGGCGTGCGGCCGATTTCGCCGGCGATCTTGATCACTTCTTCGGCGATTGCCAGTTTCCTGGGATCGATTGGAGCCCACGTCGACACGCGGCCGCTGCCACCTTCGCGATTGTATTTGCCCGATAAGATGCCTGTGCCCAGCGCGCCCCACGGCGTGACGGCGATATCGAGCGCCCGCGCCATGGGCAAGAGATCCCGCTCAACTGCTCGATCGATCAGACTGTAGCGAATCTGCAAGCCCACGAACGGCGTCCAACCGCGCAGCTCGGCCAGCATGTTCGCCCGTGAAACGATCCACGCGGGCGTATCCGAGACACCGACGTACAAAATCTTTCCAGCGCGCACCATGTCGTCCAGCGCGCGCATGACTTCTTCAACCGGCGTCACAAAATCCCAGGCGTGCACCCAGTAGAGGTCGATGTAATCGGTATTGAGCCGCTTCAAGCTGGCTTCGAGCGACTGCACCAGGTTTTTGCGCTGATTGCCCGCCGCATTGGGATCGCCGTGCTGAGTGAACAGCGTATACTTCGTCGCCAGGACAAAGCGGCCGCGATCGGACGCGATGAACTCGCCGACGAATTTTTCGCTCGTACCGTTAGTGTAGCGATTGGCGGTGTCGATGAAGTTGCCGCCGGCGTCGACATACGCGTCGAAGATCTTTCTGCTTTCCTCTTTCGATGCACCCCAGCCCCAGTCTTCACCGAACGTCATCGTGCCCAACGCCAGTTCGGATACGCGTAGACCGCTTTTGCCCAACAGTTTGTAGCGCATGCATCTCTCCTTGTCAATTGGAAATGGTGGTCGATCGACACTCTTTACGCCAAGTAATCACGCACCCGCTGCAACGCTTCGGCGAAATTCTGCCGACCCAGGCCCACTCGGAAGTGGTTTCCCGGAAAATCAAAGATGCTTCCGGGGACGATCATGACGTTCTGTTGATCCAGGACATCCTGACAGAACTGTTCGACTGGCGTGCCGGCCACCCAGCGCGGAAACGCGATCGAACCGGCCTGCGGCTTGATCCAGCTGAATCGATTTTGCTGTTCGGCAAAGAACTGCTCGGCGATGATCAGATTCTGGCGAATGATACTCAGGTTGCGGGCAATGATCGCCTCTTTGGCGCGCAGGGCCATGATCCCTAAGATTTCGCTCGGTGCACTGCTGCAAATGGTCGTGTAGTCTTTATAGGTCAGCCACTGGCTCAACAGCGCCTGCCCTTGCATGGCGAGCCAGCCGAGGCGCAGTCCGGGCAAGGCGAACGATTTGGACAAGCCTGAAAGCGAAATGCCTTTTTCGTACAGATCGCAGATCGGCGGCAGTTGGCGCGCCGAATCGTATTCCAACAATCGATACATCTCATCACAAAAAATGGTGAGATTGTGCTTGCGGGCAATCTCGACGATCGCGTCTAGCTCAGCGCGCGAGGGCAAATAGCCGGTCGGGTTGTGGGGAAAACTGAGCACGAGCAAGCGCGTGTGATCGGTCAGGCTGCGTTCCAAGCGATCAAGATCGAGCCACCAGCCATCGTTCCCCAATTCCAATGCCCACGGAGTCACCTCGCAGCCAATCGAGCGGGCGACTTCGTACAACGACTGATACGCCGGGAACATCGTAACGACATGATCGCCGGGCTTCAGCAACGTTTGCATGGTGATAAAGATCGCCTCTTCGGGAACGGCAATCAGCACGTCATCAGGTGTAACGTTCCGATAGAGTCGCGACACCTCGGCTCTCAATAGCGGGTGGCCGGGCGACTCGGTGTAACCTAACTTTAATTCGTTCCAAAGCGCTGAACTGTCAGGGTCGGCCAATTGCAGCAACTCGTGCAGCGACAGACTTTCACAGTCGGAAGGGCTGAGCAAATACTTCGCCGTGAATTCATGCTGAGCAAAATATCGCTCTAGTTTGAAGGGGCTGATCGACATGCGTTGTCTCCGTCGGTGCACATCGCCTACACAACATGGCTGCCTGCCGTCCTTGAAGCGACGGCCGGCAGCCATTTTACACCAACATCCGACGCTATTTGACGATCTTGAAATTGAAGAGCGGCGTTTGCAGAGCGCCCATCAAGCGAATCCAGATCGGCAGCAGCATCTCGGTGCCGCGCGCCGTGGTGATGTCGCCCACGTCGATGATGTCGCGCCAGCCAAAACCCTTCAACAGCTCTGCCACTTGCGCTTTCGCGCCCGCGTCGTTGCCGCTCACAAAGACGGTGTGATCGCCGTCGGCCAACTGCCCGGGATTCACCATCACGCTGGCCGTCATGGTGTTGAGCGTCTTCACCACGTTCACCTTGGGGAAGGCGCGCTGAATCTGCTCGGCCAGCGAATCGCTGTCTTTGACGAACAGCGTCGGCGGCATGCCCTTGGAAAAATCGAGCGGATTGGAGATGTCGATCAGCGTTTTGCCGTTGAGGTTGGCTTCGCCGGCTGACTTGAGGATATCGATCGCCGCGAAGCCGTTCGTGGCATTGACGACCAGCTCGCCATGCGCGGTGGCTTGCGCAAAGTTTCCGAGCTTCACCTTTGGATTTTGCTTCTGCCACACGCTAAACGGCGGATTGCCCATGCCGTCAGGTGCGGTGCGCGCCAGTGTTCCGGCGACGTCGCGTGTGCCGATCATCACGTCGTGGCCGAGCTGCGCCAATCGGCCGCCGATGGCTTGTCCGACCATACCTGTTCCCAGAATTCCGATCTTCATGTGCGTCTCCTGTGAATGAACTGTCTACTATGATGATACCAGATACGCGCAATCCCACGGGACGCAAAACGAAGGCAAGGAACATATACGCTCCTTGCCCTCTACCGCGCGTGCCGTTGATTTACAGCGGCGTGGTCTCACTCTTGATCGGCTTGGCCGGTTCAGGCTCTTGCCCTTCGGCCAGCGGCCGCTTGAAGATGTGAAACGCCGCGCCCATCGGCTGATGCTGAATCCCGACGAGTTCCCAGCCCTGCACGCCTAGGCCGTTCAACACCCGGCGGCCAAACGCCGTCATGCGCTCGCCGTCCTGAATCGTTGTCTCGTCGCCTTCTGCTGAAACTCGTCCACGAAAATCGACGTACACCACCTTGTATTCAAATCGTTGTGCAGCCATGTGTCTCTCCTTATGGTTTTCCCTGTGTGCTGATGCGCGCTCAGTGCTCACAGTATATTCCTAAACACAACCTTTGTGACTGTTCAACCGTGCAGCTGTCATAGCAGATTCCGGACAGGGCGCTGCAATCAGCTCTTCGATTCCTCCGGCACAATGTTGAGCGTCAGTTTGTCGTTACGGCGGATGATAGTGAGTGGTGAACGCTGGCCGACCTGCTCGTGCGTCAGCAGGCGATGCAGCGCATCGATGCTCCCAGTCGTTTGATCGCTAAACCCGACGATCACATCGCCCTCGATCAGACCGGCGCGCTGGGCGGGACTCTGCGTCTCGATCGAAACGACGAGGATGCCGCTCTCGATGGGCAGATTGTGATAGCGCACGAGTTGGCGTCGCAGCGGCGTATCCTGCCCGCCCACGCCGATCAGGCTGCGCTTGACCCGGCCATGCTGCATCAACTGCCCGGCGACGAACTTCGAAGTATTGATCGCAATGGCAAAGCATAGCCCCTGCGCCGGAAGAATCATCGCGGTGTTCACGCCGATCACCTCGCCCCGCGAGTTGATCAACGGCCCGCCGGAGTTGCCGGGATTCAAGGCCACATCGGTTTGAATGACGTTGTCGACCAGGCGGCCTGAATCGGTGCGCAGCGAGCGGCCCAGCGCACTCACCACGCCCGCCGTCACCGTCGTCTGAAAGCCGTAGGGGTTGCCAATCGCGATCGCCACCTGCCCCACACGCACCTGCTGCGAATCGCCCAGCTTCACCGGCGACAGGCTTTCACCGCTGATGCGGATGACCGCCAGATCGGTTGCCGGATCGTCGCCGATGAGCTGCGCTTTGAATTCGCGGCCATCCGCCAGTGTGACATCCAACTGGGTCGAGTGGTGCACCACGTGGCTGTTGGTCAGGATGAAACCATCGGGCGTGAAGATGAAACCCGATCCGGTTCCGCGCCGTTCGCCCGGAAAGCGCGATCGATTTGATCCCTGCCCGTTGGCTCCCTTGTTCACCTCGATGTTCACCACCGCCGGGCTGACCTGTTCAGCAGCCTGAATCACGGCGCGTGAGTACGCATCGAGCAGATCCGAATGAGAAAAGACGTCTATCGCTGCTGACATGGTTCACCTCGCACAGTAAGCATACCCGCGCCGGTGCGGCCGCGCACTGGTGAAACGATCAGGCCAGCGGCGGTTTTTCAACAGGGAATGAGCACGGCGCGCGAGAATCTGGGGCACGGCTGGCCGCTGGCGCCGGGTCTGACAATGGTATAATCTCATTGGATGATTTCACATGGGGAGCTCGCAGCGGCGGGCTGAGAGGGCGATCGCATTATCGCCGACCCAGGAACCTGATCCGGGTAATGCCGGCGGAGGGAGACTTCACACAATAAGCCACCCCACTGTCGGGTGGCTTTTCTTTTTGCGAACCTCCGGGAGGATGCGAGGACAACATGCGCGCGATCATTTTCGCTAATGGCGATCCATCCAATCCTGAAATCGTCAGACACTGGACGGCACAGGCCGATCTGATCATCGCGGCCGACGGCGGCACACGCCATGCCTTGGCGGTCGGCGTGCCGCCGCACGTGGTAATCGGCGATCTCGATTCGCTCGATGAAGCCGATCGGGCGCAGCTGGACCGATCGGGGGTGCAGCTGATCGTCTATCCGACGCACAAGGACTACACCGATCTCGAACTCGCTTTGCGCTACGCGCGGAAACAACACGCGACGGAGATCATCATCTTCAGCGCGTTGGGAGGGAGATGGGATCAATCGCTGGCGAATTTGCTGCTACTGACTCTGCCGGAGTTGGCGCAAGTTCCAACCCGCATCGTCGATCACCATCTTTCGATTCAAGTGATCCGTGATCGGGCCGAGATCACCGGTCGAGCAGGCGATACGCTGTCGCTGATCGCGCTGCAGGGTGACGCGCATGGTGTGACGATCGAAGGCTGCGAATATCCTTTGAGCGATGCCACCCTGCCCTTCGGCGCGACGCTGGGTATCAGCAATGTGCTGACGCAGCAGATGGCAACCATCACGGTAAAACAAGGATTGATTCTCGCGCTGCACGCGCAGCAGACGGCGTGAAGAGTGAATGACTGGAGGATGTCGATGAAGAAAGCAGCTCTGTTGTTACTCTTAGTCGCGCTGTTGGCGTCAGCTTGCGCCACGCCAGTCGAGAAACCCACGCCGACTCCAGACACACGGCCCACGGTCACGCCACAGGGGGCTACGCCGTCAGCCGGTGCAGCGACAGCACCTACAACAACTTCACCGCTCGCCACGCCAACCGGCGAGACGCGCACCTTGACCGTCTTGACCCACGATTCGTTTGTGTTGAGCGATGAAGTGCTGCAACAGTTCGAGCAGGCGAACAACGCCAGGGTGCAGTTCATCAAGCAGGGCGATGCGGGGCAGGCGTTGACGCGCGCGATCTTGACCAAAAACAATCCCGAAGCGGATGTGCTCTTCGGCGTTGACAATACGTTCATGAGCCGCGCGCTGGAGGCCGGGATTTTGGAGGCGTATCAACCGATCAGGTGGGAGAACGTGCCGCAAGAATTCAAACTCGATCCGACGCAGCAACTGATCCCGATCGATTACGGCGATGTGTGCTTGAACTACGACAAGGCTTACTTCGAGGGGAAGAAGTTGACGCTGCCGCAGACGCTGGCTGATCTCACCAAGCCCGAGTACAAAGATATGTTGGTCATCGAGAATCCCGCTGGTTCATCGCCCGGTCTGGCGTTCATGCTGGCGACGGTGTCGGCGTTCGGTGAGGATCGCTGGCTGGGCTTCTGGGCCGATCTGAAGAAGAACGGCGTGAAGGTGGTTGAGGATTGGAACACGGCGTACTACACCGAGTTCAGCGGCTCGAGCGGCAAAGGGCCGCGTCCGATCGTGGTGAGCTACGCTTCCAGCCCGCCCGCCGAAGTGATCTTCGCCGATCCGCCGATCGATCAAGCGCCGACTGCGGCGATCACGACGCCCCAGACCTGCTTCCGCCAGATCGAGATGGCGGGCATCTTGAAGGGGACGAAGAATCGCGATCTGGCCGAGAGGTGGATCGACTTCATGTTGAGTGTGCCGTATCAGGAAGACCTGCCGCTGAATCAGTTTGTGTATCCTGTAATCTCGCAGGCCAAGTTGCCGGAGGCGTTTGTGAAGTGGTCGAGTGTCGCACAAGAACCCGCCAACCTTGCGCCCGAAGTGATCGCCAAAAATCGCGAACGCTGGATTGAGGAGTGGACGAACGAGGTGCTGCGCTAGCGCTGGACCAAGGGCAGGAACGTGCGGAAGATCTCGGCGACGAGGAGAACCGTCACGTTCGCAGTGGCATGCTCTGTTGTCGTGCTCACGGTATAAGTAAAAATATCCGAGCCGAGGAAGGCCAACGTCGGGGTGTAGACGAGGCGCGCGTTGACCAGGCTGACTGTGCCGCTGATGGGAATCCCGAGCGCCGTGATCGTGAGCGGATCGCCGCTGGGATTTTCATCATTGCGCAGGATTTCGATCGTGACGGGCGTATTCTGCGGGGTCAGGGCGAAATCATCCCGCGCGATAAGTGGGGCATCGATCAAGGCAAAGGGCGCGTCGCTGGTATCAGACACAGCCGGACTGCTGACGCTGCTCACGCGGATGGTGTAGCCCGATCCCTTTGCCAGCGCGGCATCCGGAGTCCAAAGATATTCACCATCGCTGGGCTCGTTGTTGACGAGGGTGGTGCTAACCACACCGTTGTGATACAGCGCGATGTTCACCTCGCCGCCGATGTTGTCCGTCCACGTTATCGCGTGCGCCAGTCGTCGATCCCACTGCTCCCCGCCATTGGGACTGTCCACCGTGATGGTTGGCGGCGCGTCGACGTTGAAAAAGGACTCGTAAATCTGACCGTTGTAAACGGCCTCAAAGCGCCAGGTGCCAGCCGGCTCATTGGCCGAAAAAGCAAACACTTTGGCAGAGCTCCACGCAGAAGCAAAGGCGGTGGCCGAGGTGTAGCTCCATGTTTGGAAAAGGTCGCCGTTGGGATTGTAGATGTTGAACTGGGCGGCGAGCGCCCCCTGGTAATCGCGGTAATAGGTGTAAAAATAGATATTGCTGGGCGTGGTGAAACTGTCATGCAGATTGGTGATGGTGGGTTGACAGCTATCAGGTGTGCTGGGCGGTGACGTGTGGGTGGCCAAGCGGTTGATGGCTGAGTCGAGATAGGGACGCTGGCTGGTCCACAACGACTCCGGTTGGCTGTTAGGCCCGGCATAGGGATCGATCCACTCTGCGCTTGAGAAGCTCCCGTACCGCGCTTCAAAATGCAGATGCGGTCCGCTGGAGTTGCCGGAGCTCGCCACCGTGCCTAGATATTCGCCCTGAGCCACCGCCGCGCCGATGCCCTTAGAAGTGAGCGAGTTGTGGCGCATATGACCGTAAATGGTCATCCGCCCATCGGCGTGCACCAGCGCCACGTAGTTCCAAGGATCGCTGCTACTACCACCGTCGCATGGATTGTGGTCGGTGGGATCGGCATTGGCCTTTGACACAAGCGTGCCCGCGGCGGCCGCAATCACCTGCAGCTCGCCCGTATCCACTTTGTTCCACTTGAAGGGCCAAAGGGCGTAATCGGTGCCGCGATGGCCGTCGTATGTGCGTGTGCCGCCGTTGTAATCCAGCACTTGACCGCTGGCAGGGTTGTGATCGACAAAGGCGGAGACGAAAAAGCCCGCGTCATCAGGCAGGCCCGGAGCCATGCGCAGCGGAAAGTCATAGGTGGCGACTTGAGCGGCATCAGGTGCAGCCAAGACGCCCTGCTCCCGCAACATGACGAGGTTGCGCTGAATCTCCTCCCACATGGCCTGCTCTTGTTCGGGAGTGAGTTCATCGCGAGGCACATCCACATCCGCGCCGTCAGTCACCGCCGATCGCATCTCGGAGCTAGGAGGCAGGATGGCGGAGGTCGACCCCAGCAGCAGCCCGGTTGTAATCAGTAGAGAGAACAGGAGAGAAAGCCAGCGCGCCATGGATCTATTGTACCGCAGGAAACAGGCTGGAGTGCTGAGCGTTGATGACGCAAACAAAAAGCGCCGCTTTTTTGACGACGCTTTCAGCCTGCCCGTTTTGTTGCCGCAAACCCCCAACGGTCCGGCAGGCTCAGTCTTCGATCGTGATGGCGCCAGTCGGGCAGAGATCGGCGGCCTGCGTCACCTTATCGCGCAACTCTTCCCTCGGCTCCTCTTGCAGGATGTAGAGGTAACCGTCGTTACGGACCTCGAACACTTCCGGGCACACCTGCATGCAGGACCCGGTGGAAGCACAGACATCAAAATCAACTATCACGCGCATCGCCCTCACGCTCCTTAACTCGTCTGGCGGGCTCTGGATTTCATTCGAAGAATTTCAATCCCGCTTGGGAGGATACTCTAAGTTCCTACGCCCGTCAACCGTCCATCACTTACCGCACGCGAGAAAGCGCTAACGATTGCGACTATCGCGCTCCAGACCCATGTCGTCAAATCGAGTTTGCCGAAATCGTGAAGACATCAGCAAATCGCGATCGCTAGTCCGTTGTTGGCTCTCGCCAGTCGCCCGTTGGTTCAGCCACGACGATCAGCCCGAGCGATTCGTCGGAAAACGCCGATCGGTCGTAGTCGCCATACAGGGCAACGATGCGGAAGCCACAGCGGGCGAGCAGGTGCTCGAGTTCGTAGCGGTACGCCAGGCGCATTGGGAACGTCTCAGTGAGCCGCCGGGTGGTACCGTCCACCTCGATAATCTCGTAGGTCACCTCGCAGTCGTTACACTGCAGTGCGCGCTGGTAATCGAGCATGGTCGCCCAACTGCGGATCCGCCGGCCATCCGTCCAGTCGACGATATTGGCAGCCGCCTCACCAGCAACCGGTGCATCACTGTTAACGCTAGCGGGCGCCGGGTCGGGATTGATCAGATCGAGGATGAGATTTCCCTTTGGCAGCAGATGCTGGCGGCACCGCGCGAGACAGGCCAGCTGCTGCTCCACCGTGCGCAAGTGGTGGAACGTGCCAAACGCGCAGTAGATTTGCGCGAAGCGGCGATCGAGATCGAACGACGTCATGTCCGCTTCAAGCAGCATCACCCGATCGCGCACTTCCGGCGGCTCGGCCTGCAGCTTGTCGCGGCAGTACGCCAGCATCGGCGCGGCGAGGTCAAGGCCGGTGATAGTATGCCCGGCTCGCGCAAGTGGTAGCAGCACACGGCCGGTTCCGCAGCCCAATTCGAGCAGACCGTCACTCCCGGCGGTAGCCATCACCTGCCAGAAAGCGATGTCGGCGGAGTTAGCGTAGACGGCATCGTAGAGTGCGGCCAACTCGGCGGATCGATAGGCGGTGTAGTTGTCCATATTGAGAGACCAACGTCCTCAGCGTCCCCCACGCCCTGGCCGGTGCTTCGCGTCATCAGCCGCCAACGTAACGGCGAGTCGAGTCTGTGCGCCTGATTATACTTTCGACAAGTCCTGGCAAGCAAATAGCAGGCACGTCCGTTCTCAACCACGGCGGCCGCGGGCTGAGATTTTTATAGTGGTGTCAACTGCGCAGGGATCGGTGGAATTGACGCCGGAGATGATCGCGCAGAACCGAGGAGTGGACGAACGAGGTGTGGCGGCAGGAAGAAGGTCGGCGTTCCGGTTGATGTTCTTGGAACTCCGCCCTTCGTGATGTCCGGTTGAAGCCCAACAGTTTGCGTAAGCCCCGCATGCTTCTGCGGGGTACTGGCGCTGGGGTGGACAGGGAACCCCGTCCGAGCGGAAAAATGCTGAGGCGTAGGAAAATGCTGAGATGGCGGCACGCCGCGAAGCGGCAGTCCCCAGCGCCCAGTGTACGCTGTGTTAGGTGGCAATTTGGTCATTTAGATGTTGTCTAAGTCGCCTAGTCCATGACAGTTCTCAATCAGTTCCTTTAACCGCTGCATAAACCGCGCTGCCGGGGCACCATCGATAACATCATGATCAAAACTGACGGTTACGCTCATATACTTACGCACTTCTATGCGATGATCAACCACACCAGGTTTTTCGCCGATTCCTCCCAACGTGAGTTGGAGCGAATGATTGGGTACCGGAATTCCCCATCCACTCCCTGTCCCAAACATCCCAACTGAAGAAACTAGGACTGTGCCATAATATTCCTTGATCAACTGGGGATTTTTGAAAAGAACCCATAGGAAAAGTCGCCTGACAAATCCGGGCAGTCGTACAAACCAATCTATGAACATCGATTCTTGACTGCTTTGATGTTGACTTTGGAATTCCCGGATTTCCTCATGAAGTTCTCGAATGCTCTTCTTGTTTACTCCTCGGATGATATGAGGCCGAATCGTCTTCTTGCCATCTACTTCAACCTCGAATAACATGTTCACATCCACTTCATCAAAGATGATTAACCGGTTGCGCCAGTTCCGATAGGCATGCATTTGCTTGTCAAAATCGATCGCCTTTCCTAGACAGGCCAGGAAGAACGCCGAGAAGGACAGTGCTTCTCCCGTCTGGGCCTTGTGTTGACGAATGGTTTCACGAGCCTGGGTGATATCGAACTCTACCAGCCCATGTACAGTATGCTTCAAAAGCCCCATTCGTCCACCATCGGCCATTAGAAGACGGATCCTGGGATACGGTACAGCAGTATGACTACTCTCTTTTTTCTTCATGCAGATCGCTCGCTTTCACCGGCGCCGGGTTCGCCGAAATATCGTTTAATGATATCCACAGCGTTGCCTATGCCATTCTCAGCGCGAATGGCTGCGCCGTACGAATTGGCACGCTGCCCTATCCTGGAATTTGTTACTGCAATTCTGATAGCGTTGGCTAGACGATCAGTGGTTAGGTTCTTTTGTGAAATTGGATCTGGCCCCAGTCCTAACTCTTTGACCCGTGCGCCCCAAAAGAATTGGTCGAAGGCAAAAGGAACAATCACGCTGGGCACACCGGCGCGCAAACCCTCTGCGGTAGTCCCAGCACCGCCGTGATGCACCACGGCCGCCATGCGCGGGAACAGCCAACTATGGGGTGCAGAGTCCAGCACAAACACATTGTCCGGCGCCAACTCAGCGCGCAGTCCGCCCCAGCCTGTGAGCAGCAGCCCCCGTTGGCCGCTTATGGCGAGCGCATCCAAGATGAGTTTTGCAAGTTTTTCCGGGTTACGCCCGGCCATACTGCCGAACCCGATATAGACAGGTGGATTACCTGCTTCCAAAAACGCTTTCAGTTCTGGCGATGGCTGCCATTCTGCTTGGGTATCCAGAAAGAAGTAACCAGTAACGTGTATATTGGCCGGCCAATCTGTTGGGTGCGGGATGATGCTGGGGCTGTACGCGCCCAGCATCGGGATAGATCTTAATGCATGGAAAAATCGAGCGGCATTACAAGCTGGCAATCCCAGGCGCTGCCTGAAATCATATACGAAAGGGCGATACCACTGCCAGATAACTTGAAGCATTGCAATGCCAGATAAGTAGTTATGCAGCCCACCCAAATTTCTCTGGATGGGCCATGACGGCGCTGGGAAAACCCTCGTTGGAAGGAGAGGGGTCGGTTCGATATTCATGTTTGGAATATTTACAGCTTCTGCAATGGATTGCCCAAATGGGCTAAAAACGCCCAGGCAGATTAATGCATCCGCATCACGGCATGCAGCGTATGCGTCCTCGATCATTCTCATCATGACCGGGGCAATCATAGTCCTCATAGCACGAATCGACTTGATGGGATTAGCGCCCCCTGTCTCCATAAACTTCCGCCCTGTGTCACTTGCCATGATCTTCTGGACATCCCCGCGCAATGGATAAAAATCCACATCGTGTTTTTGTATGAAACCAGCAAAGTCTTCAGGGGCGGCCAGGAAGACATGATACCCAGCTCGTTGTAAACCTCTACTCAAAGTGATACAAGGCTGGATATCGCCTTGTGAACCTGCTGCGAAGATTGTGATTTTCATTTTGACTCTTACTTTTCTGTAAAAGTTTAGGATAGCAGCCTAACGGTTTGCATAAGCCCCGCATGCTTCTGCGCGATACTGACGCTGGGGCGGACATGGCTTCTGTTTGGGAGCAGAAAAAACTCGAAACCAGAAAAATGCTTAAAAATGGCGCACGCCGCGAAGCGGCAGTCCCCAGCGTCCAGTACACGCTTTGTTGGCCAGCTCACAGCCAATTGCAGCATAGGGTTGAAACAGATCAGGATTTTCCTTAAGCGCGCTCACTCAGGGAATGGTAAGAAGTCGAAGTCGCCCGGCGACTGACCATAGCCGGTCAGCAGCGCGGCGGCCTCGCTGCGGTGCTGCGTGGCATGGATGATGACCTCCAGCAGGATGTGCCACACGACACGCTCGCGTATCGCACCGGGGATGACATAGCGGATCGTGCCGTTCAGCGTTTCCTCGGTCAATCTGTCGAGGTACGCCCGCATCTCCTGTTGTTCTATCCTCCAGCGCTCTCGCAGTACGGCGAGTGTCGGAAAGGCGTCTTCGTGAAGCTCGGTCGCGTCATAGGCTGTCTCGTCTGCCAGAGGTTCCTGGTAATACCCCTGGAGTGTGATCCGCTGCTGCCAGAGGTTGTCCAGTATGTGGACCATAGTGGCGCGCAGCCCTCCGCGCCCATAGGAGGCCGGGGCGGCGTACTGCTCCGGACTCACCCTAGCGCAGGCCGCCAGGATGCGAGCATCCGCCCAGTCATTGTAATCATACAGGAGCTTGATTTCATCAATTTTCATCGTAGTATCTCCATAAGAGGAACAGGATACTTAGACACGAAAACGGGCATAATTAAGGTGCAGTTTGTGGAGAGAAAACCATGCCCAACGGCCCGCATCAGCTGCGTGGTGGGTGAGCGGGCGCAATCGCCCAGAGACTCGCCGACGAGCCAACCCGGCCTGGCTTGGGGCCCCAGTTAGTCACGTCAGCTGCATGCGTTCGTTATGCGGCAAAGTGTTTTCCTGGCTGACCATCGTCAAGGTTCACACTCTGATCCTGTCGGGACTGAGCCTAATCCTGAACTTTGCGGTCCCTGGGAACACACCGTCGTAATACACGCTGAAGTAGGAAACATAGGGTTGAAAGCCGACCGATTGATATAGCCGTTCTGCGGCTTGATTGCCAATCGTTACGGATACACCTATGCTTTCGAGCCCGCCGGCGCGCGCCTCGTTGATGATGTGGCGCATAAGCGCTGCTCCAACACCACGTCCGCGTGCTTGCTCAACAACCGCGACGCATTCGATCGTCCAGGTTCCCGAGGGTCGCAGCGTTTCATCCCGGGGATTGTACCAGACAGACGTATACTTGCTCTCAAACTGCCTGATCTGTGAATCGCTCCACTCCAAAGCCTTGGACAAAGCTCCAATCTGGCTGAGGTTGAGCGGACGGTAGTCATCTTCACGCATCACAAAGCGCACCGCTCCCGCTACTGGTGTTGATCTGTATTCTGCGATGACAAAAATCCGTAATCCGACACCAGGCAAGCACGTCCAGGGCAACTGCCTGCCGAACAAAGGTGATCGTCTCAATCCCGAAACCCTCGAGCAATGGGTCCCACCAGCAGAATCCTGGCGCAGGCGAACTGGCCGTGTAGTTGCACCAGGCAACGAAATCCAAGTCCTCTGGGGTCGCTCCCCGAAAAGCGAGGTTGGCGAGGTCAATCATCTCTTCCGTATTCATCCAAGTCGTCCTCCATCGTTCCAATTGCCAAACATCTGGTTGGCTGCAGTCCTCTTCACGAAGTTGCGCAGCCGGCGCTCGAATTCACTCTGGTTCTTACGCATCTCTTCGATGTAACCGATGCGTACCCGCCGGTACAACTCGGGAAATGCAAGGAAGTTCGACCACGCGTTAGGTTCCGCCTTGAGTGCATCTACAATAACCTTAGCGACAACAAACCGCGCATTCAGATCAGGCAACGTGGCCCGTCCAGCATCGGTCATGAGCCCAAGCCGAATTAGCCGGCGGGCACGCTCCTTGTTCAGCTCTGTCCAATTGCTCCGTTGCTTGCGGGGTGTAAACCGCTGAGCGCGTTCACTTGGTGAGAACCGTTTCTGGATGCCGTCGATCCAGCCAAAGCAGATCGCCTCCTCTACAGCGTCCAGATATGACACCGTGGGCTCTTCAGGACGATCAGCGAGTAACAGCCAGATCTCATCGGCTGTTGCATGATGTTCCTCAAGCCAGACGCGCCACATGGCTCTATCCATCGGTTTGAAGGTTGTGGTAACCTGCATCCACAGTTATCCTGTCTGCCGCCTACCGGTCGGGTTCAGCCGCGTAGCGGAGCAACGTCGGGTGCAAACGGCTTTGCGGTTGATTAGTAGCTCCTTGTTCAATTCGACCGTGATCTTGCGTGAGCCATAGAACGGGCACGCGGTGTACAGTTCGTCGATGCGCCG
>Ga0209254_10001659_pt1 | contig 20089 bp, 16 predicted proteins | sample FrelakmetDIP11DI_FD_187148 | JGI IMG/M metagenome (GOLD analysis project Ga0209254, IMG submission 187148) | Freshwater lake sediment microbial communities from the University of Notre Dame, USA, for methane emissions studies - DIP11 DI (SPAdes)... | ecosystem: Environmental > Aquatic >...
TCTTTTTTTGTTCCTTTGGGGGTTTGGGCTTTTATTAAAGGTTTGCAAAGACCGCGACTTATGGTCTTGTCTGCTTTTGCCTTTGGTTTGAATCTTTTTTCCTACCATTCGGCGAGATTGTTTACGCCAATTTTTATCGCAATTTTAATATATGGTTATCGTGAACATTTTGTGCCAATTGGCGGCAAGCGGATTTTAGAAATACTTACAAAATTTAAGTTAGCCTTACTAGTTTTCGGAATCTTTTTTTTGGCGGCCGTATTTACCATGTTTACCGGCGGAGCCAAGAGAGGCTTGGATATAACGATATTAAGTCCCACCGACCGTTGGGCTGCCGTTGCCGACAAACGCTATGAAGCGGTACAAAAAGGACTCCCTGATTTTTTGGCCAGAGCTTATTCTAACAAAGTAAATTATGTTTTGACTACCTTCGGTAAAAATTATTTATCCTATTTTTCTTCAGCCTTTCTGTTCAGTGAAGGGCCGGGTGAATGGAGTTATGGAATGATTCCGGGCAGGGGGGTCCTTTATTTTTATGAGATTATTTTTATTCTGGTAGCCTTATTTGCCTTCATTAAAAAAGCCGGTTTTAATAAAATAGAGATAATTCTTCTTTGGATTTTGGTTGCCCCGATTCCGGCTGCCCTTACCAAGGGCCCGGGATTTGCGGCAAATCGAGTTGCGGTAATGTTGCCGGCAATTACCATCCTTTCGGCTTGGGGGGTGGTTTATCTATTGGAGGTAGTCCGTAAAAAATATTCCCAAAAAGCGGCAGTTATGCTAACTGGAATAATATTTGCTATTTCGGCCGTATCGTTGGCGGGCTTTTTGGCGGAATACCGCTATCTGGTTCCACAAAGAGCCTCGAAGGCTATGCAATACGGTATGAGGGAAATGGCAGGTATTATATATAGTATAGAGGGAAGCTACGACGAGGTGGTATTAAGTAGAACCCTGTCGGTTCCCAATATTTGGGTTCAGTTTTATCAAAAGACCGATCCGGCTTTGGTTCAGAGAGCCTCGCGGTCCTGGTTAAGATACGAAGCTCAAGGTGTGAAATATTTGGACCAGATAAGCGGATATTCTTTGGCAAAACATACTTTCGGGGATATCGTGTTAGAAGAATTAAAAGGACGCAATGTTCTTGCGGTTGGCAGAACGTGGGAATTTCCCTCAAACGTCAAGCCCCTTGCGACAATCCAATATCTTGACGGGGAACCTGCCTTTATTTTGGTAGATGCCAATGAACTTTAAGTCCCAAATATTTAAAAGAGGACTGTTTTCTTACGCCCCTTTTTTATTAGTCCTTTTCGGCAACCTTTGGATTTGGAGGATATTTTCCACAAATATCCTTATTGGACTCACAACCGTTTTCTCATCACTTTTTCTTTATCAGTCCGTACGTTCAAATAAGTCTAAAAAGTTGCTTGTCTTTTTTTTCTTAATTCTTCTTTTCTTTCAATATAAAAATACAAGAATACTCCCGCTTACTTATTTAAATGAACAGGAAAAAGTACTTCAATTGCGGAGGTTAAACGAGCACCCACCTGTAAAGTTAAGTTTAGGCTCAAAATCCATTTGGATTCCTACAGCCTATTGGTTGGAAAAGAGGGCTGAGATATTAATTTTTTACCGAATGCAAAAGAACTTAAAAGAGGTTCTAAGCCCGAATTTGTATTTCTTTGCCAATCATCCGAACGAAAGGGTGGGTATTAAGGAATATGAAAAATTTCCTTATATCTTGCTTCCGTTCTTCGTGGTTGGACTTTTAGGATTAAATTTTCGAAGAAATATTACTTTCGGTATTTTATTATTTGCAACCATATTTTTGTTGGCAATAATCGGTAGCGATGGGGGAGCGGAACCCATATCTATATTTCCATTTATCGCCATAGCTTCGGTTCGCGGACTTGAATATGTTTGGGGAAGAATCTCAAAACTAAAATCGCAAAACCTAAGAATAACAACAGTCAGTATATTTATTCTGATTTATTTATTAATTATAGTTCAAACTGCCTACTATAACTTTTCTTAGAATGAAAAAATATATTTTTAAAGTATTATTTTTGCTTTTACTGACTTTGGTCGGATTAATATTTTATTTCTATAAACTGGACTCCTTGCCAAAGAGTCTTTTTGTCGACGAGGCCCTTCACGGTTACAGCGCCTATTCGATTTTAGAAACCGGCAAAGACGAATACGGTAAGGCTTTCCCTATGGTATTTCGTCTTTACGGTTCTTATAACGAACCACTCTACATTTATTTGACCACTTTGCCGATAAAACTTTGGGGATTAGATATTTTTTCGGTCAGGTTTATGGCAGCTTTATTCGGATTTGCCAACGTGTTTGTCATCTACCTTTTTCTGAAGAAGTTTCAGATTTCAACATTCGGCAGTCTCTTTTTTTCCATTACGCCGTGGGTAGTTTTTCAAAGCAGGATAGGTTATGAAGTATCGCTGGCATTATTTCTTTTTTCGCTCGGTTGTTTTTTATTGTGGCAGTCTTTATCAAACGGGAAATGGTTGATTGCGGCCTTTTTAGTTTTATCGCTGTCAACTTATGCCGCTTATGCAGAAAGATTCATAGTTCCTCTTTTAATAATATTATTCATTTTATTTTTCAAAAATATAATGGTCGTCAAGAGTAATATAAAGTATTTAAAACTTTCGTTGGCTGGGTTGTTTATAACTCAGATACCACACATTCTTCTTTTCACTACACCCGCTTTTTTTCCAAAATCGGGAGAAATCGCGAGTCTGGCCATACAGTTGCAGGCAGCCAAGTTGGCCGGCGTTTTCCCAAAGCCTCTGGCTATAGCCCTTTCTTTCATCCGCGAGTTTTTGTCCCAGTTTACGAATTACTTTTCTCCCGCAACCCTTTTTTTGGCGAACGACATACATCTTCCGGCTATTCCACCGTTTTACCAATGGATGATTGTAGCCTATCTTTTTGGGCTTTTTGTTCTTTGGAAGGACAAAACTAAAAATAGATCGAAATTTATAATGCTTCTTGCTTTGGTAACTCCGATTCCGGCTGCCTTAACCAAAGATCCGTTTTCAGCTCATCGTGCATTGCCTATTGTCTTGCCGCTGACGCTAATCATATCTGTAGGGATAGATAGGCTTTTAAAATTAAGGTTACTAAAAAAGACCAATTGGGATCTGATTGTTAAGTCAGCCTTGGTTATTTTAACATTTCTAGTTTCGGTCGCCTTTTTTTGGCGTTCCTATTTTGTATTCTTTCCGCAAGAAAAAGCCAAGGAGAGGGGTTTTGGATACGATAGACTGGCGGAATTTATAAAAACAAACGCCAGCGACCATTTTGTAATCGACCAGGCCAGACTGCAAATACCATATATAGAACTGGCCTTTTTTCTTCAGGTTCCGCCCAGCCAGTTCCAAAGTTCAATCGACCAAAATATCAAAGAGCATTATTACGAAGGTCTGCCTTTTAATCCGAATTTTATTTTTGCCAATATTGAGACGCGTCAGATTGATTGGGAGAGCGACATTTATCGTAATCAGATTTTGGTAGGGGACAGTCTGGCCATATCGTCCGAGCAGGCGAAGGAGCATTTTCTTACCAAAGTATTGGAGATAAAAGACCCGCTTGGCGAAATACTTTTTCAGGGTTATAAGACCGATCCTGTTCAAAAGTGCCAAAACACGCGTAATAAAAGTGCTTTCTGTATGCCCGCTTCGACATTTTAACCTTGCGAATATATAATTTTGGTATGAGAGCTCTTTTTATGAAGAGTAGGTTGTTTTTTGGGAAGAACAGACTGCTTTTTTTTGTCTTAGTCTTTGCGGCTTTTATTAGGCTTCTTTTTCTTACTTCTATTCCACCGGCACTTAATTGGGATGAGGTTTCCCACGGCTATAATGCTTACTCGATATTAAAAACGGGTAGGGACGAGTGGGGAAATATCCTCCCGCTTTCCAACTTTCGGGCATACGGTGATTACCCCCTGGCTTTAAACTTATATCTGACAGTACCCTTTGTTGCGATTTTTGGCCTTAACGAATTGGCAATCAGACTCCCCCACGCCCTTTTAGGTACTTTGACGGTTTTGGCTGCTTACTTTTTGGCTTTGGGACTGACCAAGTCGAAAAGAATATCTCTTTTGACTGCCCTTTTGGTAGCGATTGAGCCGTGGAGCCTTTTTCTTTCGAGGTTTGTTGTCCAATCGAATCTGTCCGTCTTTTTTCTTACGGCGGCTTTGGCTGCCTTTTTCAATCGAAACCTAAACAGATATCTTTTTCCTCTCTCGATTTTGTTCTTTGGTCTTACTCTTTATTCCTACCACACAACCAGAATTGTAACCCCGATACTCCTTATTCTGGGGCTTTATATTTATCGAAAATTGATATGGAAAGAGCTTAATAGCCAACCAAAAGTGAAGTTGTTTTCTGTAACTATACTTCTTGTTTTGTTTGTACCCTTACTTTTTGTAGGACCCGAGGCTGCCGCACGTTCAAAATTCACCTTCATAATTAATGAGGGTGCGATTTCAAAAATAATTGAGTTAAGGCAGAAATCAAAATTGCCCCAAGCCCTCAGTCGGCTAGTTTATAATCGACCGGTCTATTTTATAAGGCAATTAGCCGATAACTACATCGACTACTTTTCGCCTAAGTTCCTTTTTAACAAAGGCGGCACTCAGTACCAGTTTAGCGTTCCGGATAAAGGACTTCTCTATCCGATAGGTTTGCCGTTTTTTTACTTCGGCCTAATATTGCTGATTAAAAAAGCGTTTAAGGGTGAAACAGATTATCGATTTTTGCTTATCTGGCTGGTGATTTCTCCTCTGCCGGCCGCCATTACAACGGAGACAAATGCGGTTGTCCGGGCAACGGCGATGCTTCCCTTACCTATGATAGTCACGGCAATAGGTTTTGAGGCTGTCTCCGGGTGGGTAAAAAACAAAGTCAAACAGGGAAACATATGGTTCTATGCTGTCTATTTTGTCGTCTTGGCTCTTTTTGCCGGGGGTTATCTTAAAGCATACTTGACCGACTACAGGCGTGATTATTCGTGGAGCTGGCAGTATGGATATAAACAGGCAGTTGAGTATTCGAAAGCCAATTACCAAAAATACGACAAGATAATCGTTACAAAAAAGTATGGGGAGCCTCACGAATTCTTTTTGTTCTTTTGGCCGTGGGATCCGAAAACTTATCAAACCGACCCTAACTTGATTCGTTTTAATCAATCCGGTTGGTATTGGGTAGATGCATTTGATAAGTTTTATTTCGTAAATGATTGGCAGGTTCCAAGGGACGGAGAAGTCTTTATTTTAGAGAGTAAAAAAGAGATAGAATGCCGTGATTCCAAATGTTTACTGATAACCAGTCCTGAAAATTTTCCAAGCCAGTGGAAGAGACTGGAGACTATTAATTTTCTTGACGGCAAACCTGCTTTTGAAATATTTGCCAATTAACTTTAAACAATGAATAAATTTTTTAAGCCAAAGGCGCTTTTGATTATTATTCTTTTTTTGGCGGCCGTGCTTCGATTATGGAAGTTGGGGACGGTACCGCCCCATCTGACGGCAGACGAAGCAGCTTTGGGGTATAACGCCTATTCGATATTAAATACAGGCAAGGATTTTTGGGGACAGACACTTCCGATAATATTTAAATCCTTCGGGGATTATACGCCCGGCCTGTATGTTTATTTGGCTGTGCCATTTGTCGCGGTTTTAGGTCTCACGGAATTTGCGGTAAGACTTCCCGGGGCAATTTTGGGTGTAATTGCGGTTTATTTTGTCTTTCTTCTTGCAAAAAAAGTATTCGAGAGGGCGAAATATAAAGACTTTGAAAAGATAGCTCTTTTTTCGGCATTTTTATCCGCAATTAACCCCTGGCTTATTCAATTTTCCAGAGGGGCTTGGGTTCCCAATTTAGCCCTGACTCTAACTTTAGCCGGCATTTATTATTTCTTCAAATCACTTGAAAAAAGTAAGTTTATAATTCCATCCGCAATATTCTTTGCACTTACCACCGTTTCGTATCAGGGAGCCAAATTGTCTACGGCTATCGTTGTATTTTTACTGGGGATTTTGTTTATAGATCATTTGAAAAAGATAGACAAGAAAATTCTTGTAGGGGCAATAGCTGCTGGAATTGTTATCTGCTCACCTGTCTTAGTCAGTTTTTATACCGGACAGGCAGGGAGGCTTTCGGTTGTTAGCGCATTTTCCTATCCGAGAAGCTCCTTGGACATGGAGAAAATATTCAGTCAGGGTGATGAAAATCCGGGAGATCTGTCCGCAATTGCTTTTCATTCAGAGCCGTTAAACTTTGTAAGAGTTGTTTTGGGAAAATGGTTTAATCATTTCTCCGGCAGGTTTTTATTTTTTGAAGGCGATTGGGGTAATCCCAGACACACGTCCCCGAATATGGGCATGCTGCTTCTTGCCGATGTGGTTCTGATATTGGCCGGACTAATCCAATTTATTCGCAGGGGAAAGGATAAAAATATTCTCTTTATGCTTCTTTGGCTGGTTATTGCTCCTCTTCCCGCCATTTTGTCCAGAGACCGCGTTCATGCAGTAAGAAGTTTGCATATGGCAATTCCCTTGATTATGATTTCATCGCTTGCGCTCTATAACCTTTTTACCAAGGCCCCAAAGAAATTTTTAGGAATAGTGTTTATTTTTGTATTTGCCGTGGGTTATCTTCTTAATTATGTTTATTACCTTGATTCATACTATGTCCACCTGCCTAAGCATAGTGCAAAATATTGGGAATACGGTTATAAACAGGTCGTGGAATATATTAATGAGAACGGATTAAGTTCCCGCCGAATTGTCTTTCAACAAGCTTACGCCCAACCGTTTATCTATTTTCTCTTTTACGGCAAAGACGGGTCTGCTCAAAAATGGGACCCTACGTTTTTTCAACAAAGTGTGGTCTATGAGGCAAGCCGGGTCGGCGACGTCGGTTTGGTAAGTAAGATGGGTAATATAGATTTCCAGTTTTTAAGCTGGCCTTATAAATATCCGGCCGGGACTGTGGTTGTGGTCGATGAAATGGTTGCACCAAGAAATCTTGTTATGAGCGATTATACAAATCTTAAAGAAGTACTAAGGCCTGACGGTTCAATGGTATTTTTAATAATGGAGGCTAAATGATAACCAGATACAAAAAATATTTATTGATTGTGATAATCGCCCTGGCGTGTTTAGTGAGATTTTACCGCCTGAATAGCTTTCCTGCCTTCAACGCCGATGAGGCGGCGATAGGCTATAACGCTTATTCTCTTATTACGACAGGGATGGACGAACACGCAAATCCCTGGCCGATTCATTTCCAATCGTTCAACGACTATAAACCCGGACTTTATTTCTACCTGGTTTTACCCTTTGTGAAAGCCTTGGGTCTTAACGAATGGGCAGTTAGAATCCCCGGGGCGCTGGCCGGTGTGGGAACGGTTATTATTCTTTACTACCTGGTTAAAAGACTATTTAGTGACGACAGTTTAGCTTTGGCTTCAAGTTTCTTTTTGGCAATTTCGCCCTGGCATATTCATTTTTCGCGCGGAGGTTGGGAAGTAAATGTTGCCACTTTCTTTATTACTTTAGGAATCTGGTTTTTCTTAAAAGGCCTAACTAACTCTAAATACTTTGTCCTTTGTACCTTGACCTTTGCACTATCTCTTTATACCTACCACGCAGCCAGAGTGGTCGTACCGCTTTTGATTTTAGGAATGGCCTTTATTAACAGAAAGGTAATTAAGCCGAATATCAAAACATTGGCTGTTTCCGGCTTGGTAGCGATTATTCTGCTTCTTCCTCTTGGGCTTGATTTTGCCAAGGGTGAAGTCAGGGCCCGTGCGGCCGGAGTAGGCCTTTTTGCAGACCCGGGGCCCTTATCGAGGATAAATGAGCAGCGTGGGGAACATCAGGACTATCTGGCCCTGATGCCGAAAATATTCCATAACAAAGCGGTTAATTATTCTTTGGCTTTTGCCCAAAATTATTCTCAGCATTTTTGGGGTGAATTTTTGTTTCTGACCGGCGATACAATAGAGCGCAATAAAGTGCCCGAGACCGGGCAGATGTATTTATTCGACATACTTTTATTGGCGGCCGGATTTATCGCAATTGTAAAAAAACCCAAGGGATGGGGGCTAATTTTACTTTGGTTAGTCGTGGCACCAACGGCAGCCGCCTTGACGTTTCAGTCCCCGCACGCACTTCGCGCTCAAAATATGGTCATACCTCTGGTTATTATCTCCGCTTATGGATTTGTTACTCTTCTGGATTGGCTAAGTAGAGTTCTGCATCGACCACATATTCTGTATGCAACATACTTGATACTCCTTCTTTTAATAGGCTGGAATTTCGCCCGCTACCTTCATCTGTATTATGTCCATATGGCCAAAGAGTTCCCTTTCTCTTCGCAGTATGGCGTAAAGGAGTTGGTAACCTTTGTTCAGGGGACGGAAGCCAAATATGATAAGGTTATTGTGACAGATCGATATGACCAGCCCTATATTCTATTCCTATTTTATTTAAAATATCCGCCGCAGAAGTTTCAGATTGAACACTCTCTTTCGCCAAAGGATAAATATGGCTTCTCTACCGTGAGAAGTTTTGGCAAATATGAGTTTATTCCGATAATTTACGATAAAGTCCAACCGGCCAACCCGGGCAGTTTAATTGTCGGAACCATTGAGGAAATTCCCAAAGAAGCCAATATTGTTAAGAATATTTACGGTACAAACGGCTTTTTGTATTTTGAGGTTGTAGCAAACTGAAATTATGAAAATAGGCATAATCGGTGCAGGTTTCGGCGGTCTTTCGGCCGGCTACAGACTGGCCAAGAAAGGTTTTGATGTCACTATTTTTGAAGCCGATGATAAACCCGGAGGCTTGGCTGTAGGTTTTAAAGAACCCGGCTGGAAGTGGTCACTTGAGCAGCATTATCACCACTGGTTTTATTCAGACCGGGCCGTAAGGAAATTGGCCAAAGAGATTAACTACAAAGTTGATTTTCCAAGACCCGTAACCTCTACCTACCTGGATGGAAAGATTTACCGGCTCGACTCTCCAATTAGTCTTTTAAAATTGGATAAACTGCCCATTTTAGACCGCTTAAGAACCGGAGCGACATTGGGCTATTTAAAGCTGACATCCGACTGGAGGCCTCTTGAGAAGGTTACGGCCGAGTCATTTCTGAAAAAGTATATGGGTGAAATCTCCTGGCGGATGCTTTGGCAACCGCTTTTTGCCAAGAAATTTTCGGAATATGCAAAACAAATTCCGGCTTCCTGGTTTTGGGCAAGAATTAAAAAAAGAAGTGCCAGACTCGGCTATCCCCGAGGGGGCTTTTTATTATTTGCCCAGGCCCTAGCCGATAGGACCGAAGCCTGTGGGGGTTCCATTTTATTTAACACTCCGGTTAAGACGATAGAAGCAAATAAGCAAGGATTAAAGGTGACGACCGACAAAAAGAGTTTTGTCTTTGACAAGGTTATTTTCACCCTGCCTTTTTTTTCGATGCTAAAAATCGTTAAGGGACTGCCGGCCGGGTATCAGGACAGACTTATTTCATTTAAGGGGTTGGGCGCCTTAAATTTAATGCTCAGTCTTAAAAAAAGATTGCTTGAGGACGGTACGTATTGGTTAAATATTAATGAAACTGAAATGCCTTTTATCTCGGTCGTCGAACACACCAATTTTGTGAGTAAAAGAAATTATTCAGGGGAACACATCGTCTATATCGGCAATTATTTGGTAAAAGGCCACCCTTTTTATCTAAAAAGCCCGGCTGATTTATTTGAAATATTTCTGCCGTATATTCAGCAGATAAATCCGGAATTTTCAAGAAAATGGATTAACAAAATTCACCTTTTTAGTGCTCCTTTTGCCCAACCCGTTCCACTACTTAATTACTCAAAAAAAATACCGGCTATGGAAACCCCCATCAAAAATCTTTATCTTTCCAATATCCAACAGGTCTACCCATGGGACAGAGGAACAAATTATGCGGTTGAATCGGGAGAAAAAGTAGCGGATTTGGTGATACAATCGGGATAATATGACGAAATTATCGGTCGTTTTGGCTACCAGAAATGAGGAGAGCAATCTTGGGGATTGTCTGGCTTCTATTAAAGACATCGTCGACGAGATAGTTGTTGTTGATGAAGGATCGTCCGATAAAACAAAAGCAATTGCCGAATCTTATGGTGCAAGGGTAATTGAGGTAAAACACGCCAAGGTCTTTCATATTTCAAAAGAAAAAGCCCTTCAGGCGGCTTCGGGGGAGTGGATTCTTCAATTGGATGCAGACGAGAGAGTTTCGGGGAAGTTGGGCGAGGAGATACTAAAAGTAATTACCATGACGGATGCAGAAATAGACGAGCATCAAAAAAACCTTCAGAAGAGAAACCTTTTTTTGCGACACCAGAAGCTTATTGAGGAGAGGGACGGGAAAGTGGGAAGTGACGGGCCATATGCTGGTTTTTTTATCCCCCGCCTAAATTATTTTCTGGGTAAATACTTACGCTTCGGGGGTGTTTATCCGGACGGGGTGATAAGGCTGGTTAAAAAAGGACATGCTCATTTTCCGGCAGAGAGTGTACATGAACTTATCCAGGTTGAAGGTAAAGTCGGTTGGCTTGGCCAAGACCTAATTCATAAAGCCGACACGACGTTTAAAAGGTACCTTCAAAGAAACAGTTATTACATCGGTTTAATTGCCGATGATATGAAAAAAGATAATTTGGGGAAAAATGCCTGGCAACTGGTCAACTATTGTCTAATTAAGCCGGTTTGGTGGTTTTTGCTCACATCAGTTCGGCACAAAGGAATACTGGACGGATTTCAAGGTCTTGTCTTTTCCTTTTTTTCAGCCTTAAGATTTCCCCGGGCATATCTGAGGTATTTAAGAAAATGAAAGTAGCCATTGATACAGGACCGCTTTTAAGTGGAGATTCCCTAAGGGGCATTGGTGTGCATACCAAGCTGTTAGTCGAACACTTAAAAAAACAACCGGGTCTTGAAATTAAATTAGTCGATGTAACCAAAGACGACTTATCGGGTTTTGATCTGGTTCATTATCAAAAGTTTCACCCTTATTTTTTGAGTATTCCCTTTAAAAAAGTTAAGCCGTCAGTCTTGACTATTCACGATTTAATTTATCTTATCTACCCCAAGCACTATCCGGCCGGAATAAAGGGGAATATTAAATTTCTAATTCAAAAATTATTAATTTCTAAGATGGACGCAATTATTACGATTTCAGAAACGTCAAAAAAAGATATTGTCAGGTTTTTAGGTATTCCTCAGGAAAAAATCACGCCAATTTATCTCGCCCCGCGACCAATTTTTGAAAAGAAACCCGTTCAAGAAAAACTTAAGTTGGTCAGTCTCAAATATCATCTTCCGGGACGGTTTGTTTTGTATGTCGGTGATGTAAATTACAACAAAAATGTGCTTGGTTTGGCCGAAGCGTGCAAGTTGGCAAAAATGCCTTTGGTGATAGCCGGAAAACAAGCCGCCGGGGACAATTTTGACAGCCAGCATCCCGAAAATAAGCCTCTGGTTGATCTTTTGGATAAATACGGAAAAGACAGGGACGTAATGCGTCTCGGCTTTGTCGAAGATGACGATTTGGTTTGTTTATATAATTTGGCAACGCTTTATTGTCAGCCCTCTTTTTATGAGGGTTTCGGCTTGCCGGTTTTGGAAGCCTTTGCCTCCGGCTGTCCGGTGGTTGCCGCAAAAACACAAGCTTTGGTTGAGATTGGCGAGCCGGCTTGTTTATTTGCAGACCCAAAAAGCCCAAAAGACATATCCGAAAAAATTAAACAGGTGGCCGATGAAGCACACCTAAGAAGTCGGCTTATCGAAAAGGGTAGCCAGCGTGTGAAAGCTTATTCTTGGGAAAATACGGCCAAAGAAACACTCGGGGTATACCGAAAAGTCTTAGGTAAATGAAGAAAAGGGCTGTTAAGTTCGTTTTATTCTCCTACATTATATGGAGGGTTTTTCTTTTGTTTGTTGTTTTATTGGCAATAAACACCCTTTTGTTGCAACGGGACTTTCTCGGAGGAGGGATAGAAAATTATCTTAGAAATCCTTATTTTTGGTCTTGGCTGAATTTTGACGGGGAACACTATGCAGCAATAGCTCTAAGAGGCTACCAGCCTTTAACCTATTTTTTCTTCCCTTTTTATCCTTTAGTTACAAGGTTCTTCGCGAGTTTGTTTGGGGGAGGGCTCACAAATATTGCTATTTCCGGCCTTTTTGTATCCAATGCCTCACTGTTAGTGGCGCTTATGGGTCTATGGAAGCTTATAAGGCTTGATTACAAAGAGGGGATTGCCAAAAGTATGATAATCTTACTTTTATTATTTCCCACTTCATTTTACTTCGGAGCATTTTATACCGAAGGGTTAGTACTCGCTCTTATTATTTGGTGCTTTTACTCGGCAAGAAAAGGTAATTGGGTTTTGGCAGGGGTGTTGGGTGCAATGGCTACGGCTACCAGAATAACGGCCATAGCCCTTATTCCCGGGATTTTGTATGAGGTATGGAGATATAAGAAAGAAAATCCGCAAAAAAGTCTAATTATGCCCACGGTAACCCTGATTTTAATTCCTGCTGGGCTTGTAATATATATGTCTTATTTATATCGGGTAACAGGAGACCCCTTGGAATTTTTCAACAAGATTTCAATATTCGGGCAACAGCGTTCGGCCGATATCGTTATCCTTCCCCAGGTTTTTTACAGATATTTTTTCAAGGTTCTGCCCAATCTTGCTTACTCTTATTTCCCCGTGGTATTTACAACTTATTTGGAGATTATTACGGCATTTGTATTTCTAGTTCTGGGAATACTGTCATTTTTGAAACTTAGATTAAGCTATGCTCTGTTTTTCGCTACCGGATACCTGATTCCTCCTCTTTCCGGGAGTTTCTCGTCTTTCCCCCGTTATGTTTTAATTCTTTTTCCAGCCTTTTTGCTTTCGGCGCTGTTTCTAAAGAAGCAATCCCGGCCAACGAAAATAGTTGTTTATATCATTCTTTTAAACTTATTGGTTGTGTCATGCACTCTTTTTATAAGGGGATATTGGGTATCCTAATTTAAGGAATTCACCTGACTTTTCAGGATATTGTTTCTTTTGGCTTGCGTGCAATAATACTTACCTAATATGCAAATATTTTATAAAAGACCATTTCAAATGCTGGTTCTTTTTGGACTTCTACTTAGGATTATTCTTGCGGGATTGCTTTACCATACCGACTTAAAAGGTCAGTACCATGAAGCTCAACTTTTTAATAACGGGATTTCCAACGCTTACCAAATTGGAATAGACGAAAAAACTCCTCTCCATTATCCTCCACCGATATATTTTCTTTATAACTTATATCCAAAAGTAGCCCATTCTATTTTTAGCGACTATTTCGGTAAGTGGATGGATGATTGGTCTTATTCACAAGTTGCAAACCACCCTAATATTTTTAGAGACCTTTTAGCTATGAAACTGCCCTTAATTATATTTGATTTATCAGCTGCAGTAGTCGTTATTCTTGTTGTGCCTACGAAAAAGCGGGAACTCGCTGCAGTTTTGTGGCTTTTTAACCCTTTTTCGATATATGCTATTTACGGATTTAGCCAGTTTGATATTATTCCGACCTTTTTGGTTTTACTTTCTTTGTTATTTTGGAAGAAAAAGAAATATAAATTTTCTTATGCGAGTCTGGGACTTGCCGCCGGAGTGAAAGTATTTCCCCTGCTTTTGCTTCCTTATTACTTGATATTAGACCAAAGAAGTATCAAGGAAAGGGCGGTTGGGGTAGCGGTTGCCACTGTCAGCTTTCTAATTTGTTTTGTTCCTATATTTACCTCTACGGTTGCGCTTAAGTCGATTTTTCTCTCAAATTTAACAGGTGGCGTGTTTCAGGCCAGAATTTCTCTGGGGAGCAGCATGTTTATACCGATTTATGTTTTTGGTTGGTTGTTGCTACTGATATTGATTACGATAAAGAAAGTTAATAAACCCTCACTTGAATCAGCCATCTTTTTGGTTTTGGGTAGCTTACTTGGCTTAAGCAGTTTTCACCCCCAATGGATGATTTGGATAATGCCCTTTTTACTTATCTTGATTTGTGAAGAAAAGGTAGGCTGGAAAGAAGCTTTGGGTATGATGTTGAGTTATGTTGCGGTAGTCCTTCTTATCGACGACAGTTTTGTTAGTGTGGGTATTTTAAGGGGTATAAATAACACTTTTGCAACACTGGCAAGTCTTAGAAACTACATTGACAAAATTGGAATAGGTTTATCATTGCAAGGAATTTTCAACGCACTTTTTGCTGCCTTAATATTTTTGATTGATTTAGAAATATTAAAGAAAGTTGTATCTCCATTTAAACTTGGAAGTTACAAACCTAAAATTGTGTCAATATCGGCAGCTTGGCTTATTGGATTAGTTACGCTCTTTTTTTTGGCGCATATACCGTTGACGCTATTCGGAAGATATCTTGATACCGACAACATGGTCGAACAATCGAGAATTGGACTTATCGGTGGAACATCGGTTAGTCAAAAAATATATGTCGAAAATCCTAACTTCTCAGAAATGGAAATCAGATTAAAAAACGTCAATCTTCGGAATAAACAAATTCACACCTTTAGCTTGTTGGACGATCAAGGCAAGCTACTTCACAAGTTTGAAATAAACGGAGCTTCTATAGGAGACGATTTTAATTTAGATTTATCTTTCCCTCCAATTCAGAACTCTCAAGGTAAGTATTTTACTTTTAAAATTGACGTGCCGGCTGATGTGCCGTCAGGTTCGGAAATAATTTTACCGTATGATATGTACTCTGCCGATGAGGGGTTGGCAATAAACAATAAGATTGTTCAAGGGAAACTTGCCTATTTTACATATTATAAAGTTGGTGGATTTTGGAGTAATGTAAGCTTCTCCCTAAAGAATATTTTTCAGAAATTGTAGACAATATCTTCTAAAGGGTTTTAAGGCAGTGCAATGTTATACTTTAGGCATGGTAAATCGAACTGACGTGAAGCCTTATATCTCAATAATTATTCCCTGTTATAAAGCGGGAACTTTTATTATTTCATCGCTCGACCATGTTGAGAATCAAATGCGTATGTTAGTCAGAGATTACGAAATTATTTGCGTGATTGACGGAATTGTTGATGACTCATTTTCCAAAGCACAGAATTTAGCCAAAAATAATGCTCGTATTAAAGTATTTGGTTATAAAAAAAACCGTGGGAAAGGCTATGCCGTAAGGTATGGAATGGTAAGAGCGAAAGGAGACATTATCGGTTTTATTGATGCAGGTGGAGAAATCGATCCGGCCAGTCTGAGTGAGTTATTTAAAATTTTTATCGTGAAGAAGGCCGATATCGTTGTCGGTTCGAAACGACATCCCAAATCAGATATTATTTATCCTCCGATTAGACGTCTATTCTCATTCATTTATCTTTATTTAGTAAAAGTATTATTTGGGATAAAGGTATCCGATACTCAGGCCGGAATAAAATTATTTAGGAAGGGAGTTATAAAAAAGCTATTACCAAGCTTAAGGGTGAATGGGTTTGCTTTCGATATTGAATTATTATCGTTGGCCAAGGTATATGGCTTTAGTAATGTATACGAAGCTCCGATAAAGGTAAGAATGATTCACGGAGAGAAATCTTCGACGATTGGTAATTTTTGGCAGCTAATTAAGGCGTCATTCGAAATGCTGGGAGACTCCCTAAGGCTATATTTGAGAATAAAAGGAGAAGAATGATGAAGATATTGGTCGTGATACCTGCCTTTAATGAAGCTAAAAGAATTAGTCGGGTTCTTTCGGACGTAAAGAAAGAAGGTTTTAATTTTATTGTTGTTGACGACGGTTCAAAAGATAAGACTTGGCTAGTGGCGGAAAAATATACGCCATTTGTTTTTCGACACCCTATTAATTTAGGTAAGGGCGCCGCTTTAAAAACAGGTTGTGAAGCAGGCTTCAAAATGGGAGCCGACGCAATTATTATTATGGACTCGGACGGGCAGCACAAAGCTTCGGATCTGAATAAATTTGCCAAAGCACTAAGAAACAACGATATCGTATTTGGTGCCAGAGATTTTGGAAAAATTCCTTTTATCCGGCTCTTGGGAAATAGGTTAATTACTACAGTCGTAAGACTTCTTTTCGGCATTAGAGTGCGTGATATTCTGTGCGGCTTTAAGGCTTTTACGAAAAAGGCTTATCGTAAGATAAATTGGAACTCAATTGGTTACTCCGTCGAAACGGAAATTGTCGCTATGACCGGTCAAAATAAACTGGCAAATTGCGAGGTAAGTATCGCTACCGTATACTATGATAAGTTCAAGGGTTTAACCGTCGAACAGGGAATCGGGATAGTATTTGATACTATCCGTTTTAAACTTAAATGATATTTGGTTTACAAATATTAGCCGTCGTTTTCGCTCTGGTAATGGTTTACTTCGCCTACGTTAATTTTAAGCGAAAGGAAATTAACAGAATAGAAATGTTGCTATGGCTATTAGCTTGGACCGTAGCCTCGTTCATGATTCTTTTCCCGGACATCGCAAGGGGATTTGTTAGAACATTTTTCATTTCCAGACTCCTGGACGTATTAATTATGGGAGGATTTGTATTGGTTATCTCTATGGTAGCGATTGCTTATATCAAAACTAGACAAGTTGAGAAGAAAATTGAGGACCTGGTTAGGAAATTAGCTCTTAAAGATCTCAAATCAAGTAAAAGGAAGCAATAAATAAGAGATCCCTCTGGAGGAATACCGGAATGAAAATGAATCTTATTGAGAAGCATTTCGATGAGATAGCCGGGAATTACGATTTTTATAAGGCGAAAAGTAAGTATTACTACGGCGAACTTAAAAAACTACTCCGTCAGCATATTCCGGAAGATAAAAAGGTTTTTGAAATCGGTTGCGGGACGGGGGATCTTTTGGTGTCCCTTAAACCCAAGGTTGGATATGGAGTGGATTTGAGTAAGGAAATGATAAAAATTGCAAATAATAAATATACGGATTATAAAATAATTACTTTTTCAACTCTGTGGCCAAAAGATAAATATGATTATATATTTATGAGTGATGTGATAGAACACTTGGAAAATTCCAAAGAAACTTTAAACAAAATTTCAAGAATGATGGATAATAACACAGTTTTTATTATCACTATGGCAAACCCTATTTGGGAACCGCTTTTATTGATAGGGGAAAGGCTGGGTTTAAAAATGCCGGAGGGACAGCATAAGCGAATCAGTTATGAGGAAATAAAATTAATGATGAAAATGGCCGGATTAAAAATTATCAAACATAATTATGAACTATTAATGCCGGTAAAAATTCCCTTTTTAACTCTCTTCGTGAATAAATATCTGGAAAAACATCTAAAAAAATATGCCTTTATAGAATATTTTGTCGCTAAACTTAGTAAGTCAAATAAATCGACTTACTGAACCTTGAATTCTACAAATGCTTTTACTGTCATCTTTAAAAGTCCCAACCCGTGTCGGAAGCGGTTAATATTTGTCGAACCGTAAACCCGATCTTTATACCTGACGGGAATTTCAATAACTTTTAAATTATTTTTAATTGCTGAAAAAATTAAGGCAAAATCTCCGAAGGGATCATTTTTAGAGTATTTTTCATAATCCTTTTGAATATTTATAAAATCCTGTTTAAACAGAGCTTTTGTTCCGCAAAGGGTATCTTTAAATCTTTGGCCCAATATATAAGTAAAAAGTAGACCGAATATTTTGTTACCAAGTTTATTTAGGCTTTGCATAGCTTGGGTTTCCATCGGATAGACTAGCCGGCTTCCGTTAGCAAAGTTGCCTGTTCCGGAAACTAAGGCGGCATAAAATTTTTCCAGATCTTGAGGATTTACCGTCAAATCTGCGTCCAAAATCATTAAGATTTCTCCTGACGCTTTGGAAAAACCAAGTTTAACCGCATCGGCTTTTCCCATTCCTTGCTGTTGATAGGCTTTAACGGAGATATGCTCAGGAAATATTTTTAAAACTTCTGCTTGAACTGCTTTCCATGTTTTATCTCTTGAATGACCTTCGACGAAAATTATTTCCTGGTTTAAACCAAACCTGGGAATATTGGGTATTATCCTTGGAATATTCATTTCCTCGTTCCTGGCGGGAACAATTATCGAGACAGAACAATTATTACCGCTTAAAACCTTTGGTCTCGCTATGACAAAGGTAACCAGACAAAAAGAGTTGATCAACGGAAGACTAGCCAGCCATTTGTTTACGAAAGCGGATAAGAATGGTAGATAAACGGGTATTAAAAGTCTTTTTTGGGTGGTTATTGTTTGAAAACCGGTGAGATCCAGAAGATTAGCCAAATCGTTATTGTCAAGCCAATTTTGTTCGCCAACCTTTCTTCTGAAACCTAAATAAGAAGCCAGTTTGAGAATTGGTTCCCAGAGGTGATTGTAGTAAGTAATAATCAACCTTGAGTTTTCTCTACAGCGATTTTTAACTTTCGACAAGAAATCCTGTACATCCGCCATCTCCCCGATATTATTATCAAGAATAATGTAGTCGAATTTTCCGCGGGATTTGATTGTGTCATTATTAATTCTGAAACATCCACAGCCCTCCGGAACCAAAAATTTATAGAGTGTGTCTAAATCGTTTAGATAGTACCAATTTATATTACGCCGAGCCATAATTTCAGTCTTTCTTATGATATTATATTGGATAGATGTCTAAACTACCAAAAATTTCTATTGTGATTCCGTCGTTAAATAAAGCCAGATTTTTTGACAAAACCCTCCAATCGATAGTTGACCAAAAATATCCCAGTATAGAGGTCATAATTATGGACGGAGGCTCAACCGACGGAACCATAAATATTTTAAAAAAATATGCTTCAAAATACGATTGGATAGGCTGGGAGTCGAAAAAAGATAAAGGACAGACGAATGCTATAAATGAAGGTTTGGATAAAGCTACTGGGGAAATAGTCTCTTATATAAACGCCGATGATATCTACCAAAAAGGAGTGCTAAAAACGGTCGGAGAGTATTTTTCTAAGCACCCAAAAACCTTATGGGTGGTAGGGAAGGGAAGAACAATTGATGAACACGGAAAACCTATTGCTGAGATAGTTGATCGATATAAGAATCACCTTTTGTCTTTAAATAATTATAACTGGCTCCTCATAGTCAATTATATGTTTCAACCCTCGGTTTTTTTAAGTAAAAAAGCTTACGAAAAACATGGGCCATTTTCGGGCGATAAAACGGTTATGGAGTATGAACTTTGGTTAAAGCTTGGCCAAATTGAGATGCCGAAATATTTGGAGGAAACCCTATCCGGTTTTAGACTAATCAGGGGCTCAATTTCAACAACACAATTTAAAAAGCTGTTGCTCGAAGACGAAAATATAACAGAGAAATATACCGATAACCAAATTATTCTGATGCTTCACTATCTGCATAACGTGGGGCGTGTCATAACCTTAAATCTCTTGGGTATTCAATGAAAATTTCTACGACAACCAAATATCTAATTTTGATATTTTTTATTTCGTTTCTTTTGTTTTTCCCGGCACTCTCTACTTTTTTTACCCACGATGATTTTTTTCTCCTTAAAATCGCGAGAATTGATACATTCCGGCAGTTTTTGAATTTTTTTAATCCGGTTCGAGGCCCGGAAGGACTGGGAATGTACCGTCCTTTGGGAATGCAGATATTCTACCTTCTCGACTGGAAATTATTTAATTTAAATCCTTTCTGGCTGCACGCCGTCGCCTTCATTACATTCTTCGCTGTAATTTATTTGGTTAATAAATTGATAAGATTATTAACGGGAAATAAAATTATAGGAATTACTGCGGCCTTTTTATATGCCGTTTCCGCTTCGCATTTTGCCCATTTATACTCTTTTGGTGTTTATGTGGAACTTTTGGTAACTTTATTTGCTCTTCTTAGTTGTATTAGTTTTATTCACTACATAAAGACCAAATCATTGAAAGATCTGATCATTACCTTTTTATATTTTCTGGGTGGGCTTTTTTCTAAAGAGACTTTTGTGGTTATCCCT
>Ga0209254_10001660_pt1 | contig 20087 bp, 20 predicted proteins | sample FrelakmetDIP11DI_FD_187148 | JGI IMG/M metagenome (GOLD analysis project Ga0209254, IMG submission 187148) | Freshwater lake sediment microbial communities from the University of Notre Dame, USA, for methane emissions studies - DIP11 DI (SPAdes)... | ecosystem: Environmental > Aquatic >...
ATGAAAAGAATTGCAGCAGCGGAGTACTTGTTCAGACGTGGTAGTTTCATTCTTTTCCCCATAGGACGCACACGGATACCGTATGATTGTGTAGTATAATCATATCTCACTAGTATTACAAATGTTATTTCATAGTTTTTTAGATGTGACGTTCTGCAGGGTCAGTTCAGGGTTTTGAAGGGTCACGTCAAAACCCTGAGCGGGGCTGACTCTTATGAATTCCTGGTATCAGGTGATGCTCTAAAAAGCATCTCTGTGATGACGGAGGGGACAGTGCCTGTCCCCCCATGCCGCCCCTGCGCTTATGGGATAGTGATGTATTACCTGTTCAGGGGGTCATCGCAAACGGTGGAGCCAGGATGAGGTAAAAGCCGTAGTCACCATGAGCGTTATTTTATAGAGATTTTTGATAAATCGTACAGAAAAGGGCTCTTCAGAATTTCTTTTACAATTCTTTGAATACAAAACACTGGTACGATGAAGGAGGGGACAGTGCCTGTCCCCCCAAACCGCCCCTGCGCTTATGGGTTAGTGAGGTATTACCTGTTCCGGGGGTCATCGCATTTGGGGGGACCGCAGCGGCGGGGGTGAAACCCCCATGAGCGTTTGGCTTGTTATTGAGCATTTCCTGTGATTGTTACCACTCTTTTATCAGGTACGTTGAATGCTGCCGCTCCCGAAGGGACACCCCAACGGCAGCTCGGTGACTAAAAAAAATTCCCTGCCCGCTGTGCCTTGGAGAGGCCCTGCGGTGGGGGACCTTCGGAGAGAGGACGGTTTTTATGATTTGGGTGTAATCCGAATCGATTCATGCCTGTTTCTCCAGAGCCCCAAAAAGAGCACCGATATTCCGGCGCCGCTTCCAGAGCGGGTCTGATGAAGCTGCAAAAACAGAATTTCCGTCACGGATTTATGGCGGCAGAACGACCGGAACGGTGTGCACCGGGATTTTTATCCCAGTACTAGTTCCAGTCCAAGCAGATCCAGGAGTTTCTGGGTGAGGATCACACCGAATATCACTATCCCGGTGACGATGAGAAATCTGATATACCAGAGGTACCCCGGTTTGACATAGTGTGGTTCCATGAGCTCCACGATCACGAGGAAACCGATGAACCCTAGGACAAAGAAGAGCCCGAGATCGATCCGCTCTGCAAAAAGCATGAAAACGGTTATGACTGTAAGCCAGAGAGCAAGTGAGATTGCGGCGATCAGTTTCTTTCTCATCAGTATTCCTTTTCATTATATACTATCATCATTGGATTAACAAAGGTAACGATCCTGACCAGACCCGGCAGGTATCATTTCCTGCATATATTTCCCGCACATTTTTTTTAGGTTTGTGGTCAGAATAGCACGTGACCCGGTTTTAATAAAAAAAGGTTATTTTCACTCTGTTTTTAAAAATTACTTCAGGTACACAAAGAAAAGAAAAACAAAAATATATATGTAGAATATAAACAATTATTTTACTACAGGCTCATAAATTACCCTAGAGGCGCTTTTATCCAATGCCCGGTTCTTTGTAGTGGTGCAGGGATGGTACGTGAAAATAAAAAAATAATTGACACCATGAGATGCTGAAGATGGGAAACACACAAGCCAGGCTGGCAATTACCGTGGATATAGAGGACTGGTACCATATCCCCTCTGTCACGGGTTCTCCTTTTTCCGTGTACCGGGATACCGATGATTTTTTCGCCTCCTGGAAAGAGCGGTACGATTATTTGACGCAACCCACCCAACGGATTTTGAACCTGCTCTCTGACTACAAGGTCAAAGCGACATTTTTTGTGGTGGCTGATGTGGCAGAGCACTATCCCGGGCTCGTGGAATCCATTGTCAGCGAGGGGCACGAGATCGCCTGCCACGGACTGCATCACGGGTGCACGATTGATCCGGAAACCAAAAAGCCTCTTATGGACCCGCACACATTTGAGCAGGAGACGATACAGGCAAAGAAGATCCTGGAAAAGATCGCAGGAGTTCCGGTCATCGGTTACCGCGCTCCTAATGCCCTTATCGCAGGATGGATGCTCGATTCCCTTGAACGGGTCGGGTTCAGGTATGATTCTTCCGTGTGCGTTAATTCACTGTATAATAAGACCGATTCTGCACTGGGGGGAGTGTCCTCCAGTCCTTATTATCCCCGGCCATCGGGTTTGACTCCCGGTGAACGGAGAACCCTGCTGGAATTTCCCTGGGCGTATTACGAGGTGTGCGGATTGAAGGTACCCACTTCCGGCGGCCCTATGATGAGATTTCTGAGTGCCGGCATGATGTACCGGGGGTTACGGCAGAGCCTCAAACGAGGACATACCGTATTTTATTTTCACCCCATTGATATATCCGGCGAGGACTTTCCGGCCATTGGCAAAGGCAGGCCACTCTACTGGATGATAAAAGGTAAAATTGTTGAGAACAGGATCCGGTACATTCTTACGAAAGCCACCCGGTCATCGGTTCCTGTACCGATGGATACCCTGAGCGGTATTCATGAGGAGTGCACCAGGTGATGGGGATTACGGGCATGTCCATCAGAATTCTGCTCAGAGAACAACCGGCATGCAGGTATTCAGAGAAAATTTCGCCCCGGGTTACAAGAAAGGATGAGACAGTATGGTAAAAATTTTTGTTCTGGACGGACGCTCTCTTGCCTCATTAGCAATCGTACGGTCGTTGGGTGAAAAAGGGTTTGAGATCCAGTGCGGAGAAGAATTCCGGCTGAACCTTACCTCTTTTTCAAAATACGTAAAAAAATCGCATGTGTATCCGTCACCTGATCTCCACCCGGAGGAATTCATTGCAGAGATAAAAAAAATTACCGTTCGGGAAAAGATCGATATGATCATTCCGATACGGGATGCTACAACCTTACTCATAGCCAGATATGCAGCTGATCTGTCACCGATAACCACCACGTTTGTAGCAGATTATGATGCCATCAGACTGTTGCAGGACAAAGGAGAGACCATAAAAGTTGCACAGAAATGTGGAATTCCCCACCCCAGAACGTTTTTCCCGGAGGAGATGGCAATTGAGGATATTATACGGGATCTTCCCCGGCCAGCATTGGTCAGGGCCCGGATAAGTTCAGGTTCCCGGGGAATTGCATATGTAGACAGCAAAGATACGTTTTTGGAGAAATATGCTGCAATAAAAAAAGAGTATGGGGAACCTATCATCCAGGAATTTGTCAGGAAGAGAGCCTATTGCTCCGCATGCATATTACTGGACGATCAGTCTCGCGAAGTTGCCTCATTTACCTATGAAAAAGTCAAGGAATACCCGCTCAGCGGCGGGCCAACGGTCGTTGGCTACAGCTCCAGTAATCCGGAAGCAAAAGATTATGCTGTGAAACTTCTCCAGGCAGTTGGCTGGAGGGGGGTTGCAGAAGCGGATTTCATGATCGACCAGGACGGTGTTCCTGTACTGCTGGAGATCAATCCCCGGTTCTGGATGCCTCTCAACCTGGCAATAAAAAGTGGTGTGGACTTCCCCTATCTCCTCTATCAGCTGGCTCAAGGCCAGAAGATCGATACCCTGCCGCCTTACACGATTGGATTCAAATACCGCTGGGTCCTGCCCAATGAGGTGTTATGGTTGCTCTCAGCCCCAAACAAACTCCAGGGCCTGAAGGAATTTTTCACCTTTAATGAGAAAAACCTCTGTTATGGCGACCTGTCACTCGCAGATCCCCTGCCGGTCTTTGGCATATTCGCCCAGAGTTTTCATTTCCTGACGGATAAAAAGAAACGGCAGGCATTCTTCAACCGGGGGTGGTAATGATACGGATTATCGAGGCAGGGAGACATCCGGCACGCGGGTTCGTTCAGGGAGCTCACCAGGCACAGGAAACGAACGGTCTCCTGTCTGTAACGTATCCGGATGGATCCGGTCAGGACGTGCGGGCAGGAGATCCGGAGAGCAGGACGCTGCGATCTTCATTGAGGAAAATGAACAGGAATAATGAAACGATGCTCCAGTCGGGGGATGCAAAGAAATGAAGGATTTTTCCTATGAAAAATATGCTGTCCTCTGTAAGGAACTCATCTCCAGCGGCTATACCATCCTGACAGTCAGGGAATACCTCTCCCGACGACCGGACAAAAACTATGCCATTCTCAGGCATGATGTGGATACAAAACCCCACCGTGCACTCAGAATGGCCCGGTTCGAACACAGCATGGGTATATCCTCGAGCTACTATTTCCGCCATACGCGGGAGGTATTTAATCCACAGATTATCAAAGAGGTAGCAGATCTCGGGCACGAGGTAGGGTATCACTACGAAGTTTTGAGCAAGGCAAAGGGGGATTATTCCCGGGCTATTGCCCTTTTTATTCAGGAGCTTGCTGATTTTCAGGAGATCACCCCCATCTCAACCATCTGCATGCACGGGAGCCCGCTCTCACCCTATGATAACCGGGATCTGTGGAGCACCTATGCATTCCAGGATTATGGGATCATCGGAGAAGCCTACCTCTCGATGGATGCTGATATGTACTATTGTTCGGACACCGGGTGGCGATGGGACAAAAAGTACAAGGTCAGGGACCACCTGCAGGGAAACAAAGAGTTTGATGCAAAGACAACAGATGATGTTATCTCGGCTATCCGGTTACGCAAAGTACCGTCCTTATATCTGCTTGTGCATCCGGGAAACTGGGCATCGGACCGTACAGAGTGGATCGCTGCATGGGGTATGAATATCGTGGGGAACGCGGTAAAAAGCATCATTATGTGGAGGCGATCTCTCTGAGAATTCTGTTCACTATGGGTCATCCGGCCCAGTTTCACCTGTTCAAGCATGCCATCAGGATCCTTGAGCAGGATGGGCATGAATGCAGGATTACCTGCATTAAAAAAGATGTTCTGCAAAACCTTCTCGACGCCGACGGGTATTCCTACATTGTGATCGGCAGTTTTTCCTCCACGCTCATGGGAAAGATGATTGAACAGGTCAGGATTGAGGAACGATTGTACCGTATCGTCAAGGATTTTGCCCCTGATATTCTGGTCGGCGGCACCGGGAGCGTAGCGGTGGCACATATCGGGAAACTGCTCCGGTTACCGTCAATTGTTTTTGATGATACAGAGCATGCAAAAATAGAGCATACCCTGATGGATCCCTTTGTAAGCACCCTCTGCACTCCTTCCTGTTATCGGAGCGATCTGGGGAAAAAGCAGATCCGCTACAACGGCTTCCACGAGCTGGCCTACCTTCACCCCGGATATTTCACCCCCGACCCTGCTGTCCTCACCGAGCTTGGCCTCACTCCTGACGATCCCTTCATCATTATCCGGTTTGTTTCCTGGGATGCCAGTCATGATGTCGGTCATCACGGTGTCCTTGATAAGGCAGGATTCGTCAGGACGCTCGAGCCCTATGGCAAAATCCTGATAACCTCTGAAGGCCCGCTGCCAAAGGAGCTGGAGCAGTACCGCATCCGGATCCCGCCGGAGAAGATGCACGACCTGCTCTTTTACGCTGCGATGTATATTGGAGAGGGGGCAACGATGGCGTCGGAAGCAGCGCTCCTGGGCACACCCTCACTGTTGATATCATCCCTCGTCGGAACAATGGGGAACTTTATTGAGCTGGAAAAATACGATCTTTTGTATAGTTTTCCTGATGCCGAGAATGCTTTACACAAGGCGCTTGAGATTCTTCGGGATCCTTGCAGTAAGAAGATCTGGGCTGAGAAACTGGAACGTTTACTCCGCGATAAGATCGATGTGACGGCTTTTATCGTGCGATTCATCGAGAATTACCCGCAGAGTTTTATCGAAATGCAGGAACAGCAGAAAAACCCGGACGCAATCCCTCCATGATACTGGTTCTTGGGAGTTCACCGTAGGGGAGAGATTAGGAAAAGGAGGTACCCATGAAGACGAAAGATTCGAAAAAACCATTGATGGTGTGCATAACCGGGGATATCGATTATTTTGATACCGAATCCATTGAGTGCCTGGACCGGTATTTTTCCGTTCTTGAGAAATATGACATTCAGGGAACTTTTTTTATCACCGCAAAGGCAGCGCAGGAGTTTCCGGAACGGGTAGAGCATATCCTGAAGCACAACCAGGTGGTTGAAGGGCACGGGGATGTTCATGAGTCCTTTTATGAGTCTGTCCCAATGCAGACCGACCGGTTAAAGGCTATGAAAAAAACCTTTTCTGCCCTTTTTGATCTTGATATCCTGGGGTTCCGGGCACCCTATTATAAACATAACAGCAATACCTATCCGGCAGTAGAAAACGCCGGATTAACCTATGACTGCAGTAAAACAAGATTTGAAATTGCATTCAAGGCTATACCGTTTGTCCAGAAACGGTATATGTACACAAAAACCTATCCATTCATGAAACCGGCGTTAAAATGTGTGGCAATCGCCTATAACGCCTACCACCATGCGCCAAGAGTACCGTACCTTATTACTCCGAACGTGGTAGAATTCCCCACGCTCGGTATCAGTGATTATACCCTGATTGAGGACCCCAACGGGCCGTTATTCCGTCCCGCAGACACGGAAAAGATCGGGAACATCTGGATAGAATGTCTGGCGTCACAAATTGCCGGAGGCGGAGGTGTCATGACCATCCAGGCCCATCCTGGCAGGATGTCCCCCGCATATGTGGATGCATTGGACTATTTCATAAAAAACGCTCTGCAGCGGGGAGCAACATTTTCTACGCCCCGGAAACTACGGGAAATCTACGGGAATTAACCGGATGATGGAGGGGACAGTGCCTGTCCCCCCGGACCGCCCCTGCGCTTATAGGATAGTGATGTGTTACTTGTTCGGGGGTTATCGCATTTCGGGGGGAGCCACAGCGGCGGGGGTGAAACACCCTTGAGCGTTTAGCAGGTGATTGAGCGTTTCCAGGGAAAATCGTAGTATTCAGTTTTGATGCAGGAATTGTTGCTTCTCTCTCCATCTGGTACGATGATTGCCGCCGTGCCACGGAGAGGCCCTGAGGCGGGGGTCATTCGTAGAGAGCACGATTTTCAGGGTTCTGGTGTGAACTCCCGTTCATGCCCGTTTCTCCCGGGCCAAAATAAAGGGCAGGGTATCTGACGAAACAGGGATGTCAGGAGCATTTTTAAGAGAGGAAAATAAAAAATGGATGTACTACAACCATTGGGAAGTTTAATGAACGAAATGGTGCTCTTACCAGTTTTTTATAAAAATCCGGGGTCATTATGTGCGGAATAAATGGATTTACCTGGAGTGATCCCGATCTTTTAAAAAAAATGAATTCCGTCACAAAAAACCGCGGTCCGGATGATGAAGGAGCATACGACGATACAACGGTTTCGCTCGGCCACTCCCGCCTGTCCATCATCGATCTTTCTCCCAAAGGGCACCAGCCGATGTGTAACGAGGATGAAACAATCTGGCTGACGTTTAACGGAGAGATTTATAATTTTTCTGAGATCCGGGAGGATTTGGTCAAAGCTGGTCATGTTTTTACCAGTCATACCGATTCTGAAGTGATCATTCATGCGTATGAGCAGTATGGCATGGAGTGTTTACACCGCTTTAACGGTATGTGGGCTTTTGGCCTGTATGACAAGAAAAAAGACCTGCTTATCCTGAGCAGGGACCGTTTCGGGGTTAAACCCCTGTATTACCACAGAGCCGAGGGCAAGCTTATTTTTTCTTCCATGATATCTGCGATACTCGCTCACACGGTTGAAAGAAAACCCGACGTATCTGTTATAATGGAGTATCTTGCATTCAATCTGCTGAATCATGATACCCGGACTTTTTTTAAGGACATCTGGTCCCTTGAACCCGGATCATTCCTCCTGTTCAATCTCCAGACAAAAGAGGTCTCGATAAAAAAATGGTATCAGATACAACCACGCCCGGCGGTCACCGTACCGCAACTTACACAATTATTCATCCAGAGTGTGAAGACGAGAACAGTTGCTGATGTACCGATCGGAAGCTGCCTGAGCGGGGGGATAGATTCCTCGGCAATTGTCTGTACCCTGGACACCATGATCAACCAGCCGTTTTTTACGTATTCATTGATTTTTCCCGGAGAGAAGATCGATGAATCCCGGTATATGAAGGAAGTGGGAAAACATACCAGAATCCAGCAGCAGTTTACTACGTTGAGCCGGAATAATTTTTTAACCGATCTTCCCGATTTTATCAAAGCCCAGGAAGAGCCGACAACAGGGCTGAGTGTCTATGGCCAGTATTGTATCATGCGGCTTGCCTATGAAAACAAGGCAAAAGTCCTTCTGGATGGACAGGGAGGCGACGAGATTTTTGCCGGCTATGAGTATTATTTTTCCTATTATTATTATGAACTGCTGAAAAAAGGGCGGATTATTACCTTACTGAAAGAAATGCGCTCATACCGGGAAAATTTTAAGAATTATTATGCACACCGCTTTTTAGGTTTCATGCTCCTGCCGCAAAAAATTCAAAACTATCTCTATAAAAACTATCTCCTCACGTGGCTGAAGTATGATGTACTGGAAAAATCTGCAGTAAACAAAAGCGATCCCCGGGTTAAACCGATGACACTGCATGAGGCTCTGGTAGTAACGCTCCTCACCACTGCCATTCCGCATTTGCTGAGATACGAAGACAAAAATTCCATGCGATGGAGTATCGAGACACGGGTGCCGTTCCTGGATTATAATCTGGTTGAAACTGCGATGAGTATTCCCACCCGGGAAAAACTCCGGAATGGAAAAACCAAGATCATCTTCAAAGAGGCGATAAAAAACCTGATTCCCGCCATGATATTACACAGGAAAGATAAAATCGGGTTTGAAACACCGGTTGATGAATTTTTCCGGGACGTTCGGATCAGAGAGTTCTGTACAACGATTTTTACATCAGAACAGTTTAAATCACGGCCCTACTGGAACGGGAAGGAAGTTGAACGACACTATAACCTGCACCTCGAAGGCAAAGCCAATATGGGAGACACCCTCTGGAAATGGATAAATCTGGAGATGTGGATGAGGGAATTCTTCCCGGAGACTGAATCGTAATGGTTCCTCCCACTGATGCACTCAGGAAGCAGGAGGGATTATGGGATCTCTATACCCGAAAAGAAGAATATACTCCAAAGCGACTGGACCAGTACGGGTGCTTTCCCTATGCTGCCGGTACCTACCAGGATATCCTTGAGCCGGCAGTTTCAAAATTTCTCATTGATAACGGATTTGAGAGCACATACCCCGCAGATAAAGAATTCGCAGTCTGTCTTACCCATGATGTTGACGAGATTTATCCCCCCCTGAATCATACCTTACTGTCAAGTCTGACCTGCCTGAAAAAACGGGACGTTTCAGGATTCAGAGAGCAGGTATCCTGGAAACTGCACGGAAAGGAAAAAAGCCCCTACCGGAATTTCAGGTATATTATGGACATGGAGGAGAAATACGGTGCCTGCTCTTCGTTCTACTTCCTTGCCACCAGCACCGACATCACACGTTTCAGGTACACTATTGAGGATCTGGAGGAGGACCTCGGCCAGATTATAAAAAGGGGCTGGGAAGTCGGGCTCCATGGGGGTTATTATGCATTTGATGATCCGGAGGAGATCCTGCGGGAGAAACAACGGCTCGAAAAGGTGCTGGGCAAAAACGTCATCGGCAACCGCAACCATTACCTGCGATTCAAGGTACCCGATTCCTGGGAATACCTGAAACGGGCAGGATTCAGGTACGACACGTCGCTGGGATACAACGAAATGGTCGGGTTCAGGAATGGTATGTGCCACCCGTTCCGGCCGTATAACCTGCATATTGACCGGGAGATCAACCTTCTGGAGATTCCGTTGACCATCATGGACGATACGCTGTTTGAAACGACACCGTCGTACGAGGAGGCGTGGGAGCTTGCAAAAAGACTGATTGATACTGTTGCAGCATATCACGGGGTAATTTGTTTGAACTGGCATAGTGAAAGTTTTCAGTGTCCTTTCAAAAATCAGCGTGAAATACTCTATGAAAAAATATTGGATTATTGTTATGGTAAGAAGGCCTGGATGACAAGCGGGGGAAAAATCTGCGACTGGTGGGAGAAAATGAGGGGTATAAGAATTGATGACAGCTCTTCGTAGGATGTATTCGCTTCTGAACATAAAGACGGAGTACTATGCCCGGAAGGGAAATTTCTCAACAGATATCAAAAAAGGTAACGGATCAGTTCCTTACTTCTCACGAATTTAAATCCCCGATAAAAATCAGGCATCAAGGTTAAACCATAGAGGTTAGTTATACTATAAGAGGTTTTTAACAAAATGCATCCGGAAATCAAAAGAGGGGGTAAGAATCTGCTGATGATCTGCCATTCTTACAGTGATTTCCAGAAAGATCCGACAGAGATCAATGCCCCCCATTTTTCCTCGGTGCATGTCCTTGTCAGGACAAATGTACTGGCTGATCTGGCGCAGCAATTTCGTCTTCCCATCCCTCAACTGGTATGTTTTTCGTCAGCTTATAAAATCGATAATGAAGGGACACCAGCAAATGTACAGGTACATCTGACACCGGTCATGTACGTTCCGACCGATCGGGGATATAAAACACTTGGAGATAAGCACCTGTCGGCTGTTGAAGCGCTGATCCAAAAACAGGGGATCACCTTTGATCTGGTACACTCCCATTTTACCTGGTCATCAGGCTATGTTGGCGCCCGCCTCAAGGAAAAATACCAGGTCCCGTTTGTTGTTACCGCACACGGTGAAGACATCTACTCTCTTCCCTTCAAGGATGCGGTCTGGAGAAAGAATATCGAATATGTACTGAACACGGCTGATGCAATCATCACGGTGAGCCGGAACAATCTCGAGTGTATCAGGAAACTGGATGTCGATACCCCGGTTCATGTCATTCCCAATGGGTTCAAAGAAGATCTCTTCTGTCCAAAGGAGATGGCAGAATGCCGGAGGGTGCTTGGTCTTCCTTTGGACAGGAAAATCATCCTTACCGTGGGAATTTATGAAACGGTAAAAGGGCATACATATCTGGTTGAAGCGGTCAGCCGGATTATCCGGGAAAAGAAAGATATTCTCTGTGTAATGATCGGGTTCGGGACAGAGAGACAAGCTCTTGAGAAGCAGATCCGGTCCCTTGGGCTTGAAGATCACATCATACTTGCCGGTGGAAAACCCCATACCGAGATCCCCCTGTGGATAAACGCATGTGATTTGTTTGTGTTACCCAGCCTGAACGAGGGCAACCCGACCGTTTTATTTGAAGCCCTTGGCTGCGGGAAACCCTTTATCGGAACCAGGGTCGGGGGTGTACCGGAGATAATCACTTCCGACGTTTATGGTCTTCTTGTCAATCCTGCTGATCCGGACGACCTGAAAGCAAAGATCCTGACAGGGCTCGAACGAACATGGGATCGGGAGGCAATCCGGGCATATGCAAAACAGTTCACCTGGGAGACAATTGCCCAGAAGATCCGGGATGTGTACACCCGGGTTGAGGTACCCTGATACCAGGATAACCGGTGACGGGTAATGGTGCCGGATACAGTCAGGGAACTGAGCCATCGCCGCAGGGTTCTGGTTTTTTTCAAGGGGTTAACGTCCCGGAAAAATTCCCCTGGGGAGGATGAGAGGCACCGTTTTCGTTTCCTGATTCCGTAAAAAGGGTATAAAAAAAGTAAAAGAATTTAGCATTACCGGCATGAAGGGAAAACTATAGGAAATAATTTAATCCCGCCATTCTCATCTAATTCAATGGATATCACCTTACTTCTGGATTATTCAAAGAGACGACCAATGGGTGGACCTCTCGGTGTAGCGTATGATACCGTTGAGGGATTAAAAAAGAATTACCGGAGGCTGGAAAAAGAGGACATGCATTTTCACATCATGTCGACAACGGGATCATCCCTGCATTCACTCCAGGAAACAGATGAAAAATATGGCAATATATCCTATGAATTTTTCAGACCACTCGTACCGAATGCGATCTTGAGTGATGTAAATTATCTGTTCCATATCAAGAAAGGAAAGAAAAAGACAGATCTCCTTCATTCGCACGATATATCCGGAGCATTTGTGGGGACGCTTTTAAAAATTCCAACGATTCTGACCCTTCACGGAATGATATGGAAAGAGCTGGATTATTATCCGGGCATGTATTCGAAATTCACTTTTAAACTGCATATGCAACGGTTAAAATATGCGTCACGAAGGTTAAAAAAATTGATAGCCATTTCCCCGTACGTGACGAGGGAAATTGATCAGTTTCTCACCACCGGAGTCCCGGATACTGAAGTTATTGAAAATCCCATAGCTGATGTTTTTTTTGAGCAGGAGAAACGGGAGAAGGAAGGTCTGATTATCTATCCTGCGTATGTAAACCCGTTAAAGAACCAGTATACGCTCATCGAAGCGTTGTCCCGGTTAAAAAAGGATAATATCAGGTTCCAATGTATTTTGCCAGGATTGATCAGGGATTCTGAATATTATACCCGGCTTCAGAAATTAATTCATGCCGCTCATCTTGAGGAGGAGGTCACCATCCCGGGACCTTTGCCCCTGGAGCAGATGCTCAGGTTGTATACTGAGGCCAGTATCATGGTGATGACCTCGTACCAGGAAACAGCGCCCCTGATAATAGCCGAGGCGATGGCGACCGGAACACCGGTAATTGCATCGCGTGTTTCAGGTATTCCCTCCATGGTTTCTGAGGATACTTCCGGATTATTGATAGATCCCCATGATCCACAGGAAATCGCTGATAAAATAGAACTATTACTCCATGACAGAGCACTCAGAACAAAAATGCAGAAAGAATCCCGGAAAATCGCATTTTCCCGGTGGAAAAGTGAGGTAATTACCGACAAACTTATCGATCTGTATCTACAACAAGGCTAAAAACCCTTATGCTCCGGAATCGTTTGAGCAACCCTTGCTGATCCATGCGTATATTCACCGTAACGAAATGAATTTCAACTCACACCGGAAATAGTTACCACGTGGAATACAACCCCAACCAAAACAATAATGGTGTATATAAGGGTAACAGGGTGTTTCCTTAACAATCACATGCATTCGTTGATGTGAAAAAATGAAGGTAAAATATACCGTTAATTTTTTTGGAAAAGAGGTATCCGGGGTACAAAAAAAAATACTATCCCAGGTAATGAATTTGAATACCCTGGGAGTTCCGTCAGAAATTTACTCGTTGACGGGAACAGATGATACTTCCCCTTCTCTCCCGTATGTGAGTAAAATAACCATCCCCGGACTGGAATGTGATACCCCTGATACTTTTTTCGCAAAAATCAGGCGCAATGCCCTTCGTGATTCTTCCATCAGCTTCATTATGCAGGCGTTGACTGCAGATGAAATTCTCTATACAAGAATGCTCTCCCGTTCCAGGATAACATCAAAACTATTGAAACGTCCGAGGAGATGTAAAATCGTTATCGAATACCAGTCAATAGAGCCGAACGAGAGCCGGCTGGATAAGGATTATGTATCGTTACTCTATGATTTCCTGTATGGAGATGACATTCGCAGATATACCGATGGGATCGTTGGGGTTACGGATGAGATCACGGACTATGAAGTAAGCCGTTCCGGAGACCCGGATAAACCTCATATCACCATCGGAAACGGATTCAACGTTGATTCAGTTACTGTCAGACAACAAGTGCCCTTTGTCGGGGAGGAACTCCACCTTCTTTGCGTAGCCAATGTCAGCCGCTGGCATGGGCTCGATCGCCTTATACGAGGCCTTGGATCCTATCGTGGCCCCACCAGGATCACGCTCCATATCGCGGGTGAAGGGTCTGAATTATCCTCCTTAAAAAAAATAATCGACGAGCTTGGTATCACAGGTCAGGTAATATTCCATGGTTTCACTACAGGAAAAGACCTGGATAACCTCTTCAATACCTGTCACATCGCTGTTGGCAGCCTGGGGCTCCATCGGATAGGGCTCACCGAGGCATCGATCCTGAAAGCCCGCGAATACTGTGCCCGGGGTATTCCTTATATCATTGCGTGTAAGGATCCGGATTTTCCCGGGGATTTTTCCTATATACATACGGTACCTGCGGATGAATCACCGGTATATATCGAGAGCATCATCGACTTTGCACAGAGAGTATCTGAAGATACCGGGCATCCCCAAAAGATGAGGGAATATGCGGTCGGACATCTGGACTGGTCGGTAAAGATGAAGATCCTCAAAACATTTCTCGAAACGCTGGTGGATGGATCAAAGTAGAATACGGAACCTGTCCCCGCCACTTAGTGCTCCCCAAAAAATGCGATACCTCCTGAACAGGTACTGCATAGGATCATTTTCAGCGCAGGAATGGTGAAAGATTCAAAAAATATCAGAACGCTCAACAGGGGTTTCACCCCCGCTGCTGCGGCTCCCCTAAAAAATGCAATACCTCCTGAACAGGTAGTTCATCATCATCGCTCTACGGTGAGGGACCGCACGGTCCCCTCCTCATCGTACCGGTGCATTTTTTTATATCCTGCTACAAGGAATTCTAAAGAGCCCATCAGGCATGAATAAAAAAACTATATATCATGTTAATTTGAATTTACTCTATGAAATTATCAAGTCGAAAGATACATCCTGCAATCAGGATAGTTGCAACGGCATCTTTCGCGATACTTTGTGCATTTATCTGTTATTTTTCCTTTACTGCTTTTTTCTTAAACCCATGGTTAGAGAATAATCAGAGAGAACTGACGGTTCTCAACTTTTATTCGCATAAAAATACATCAGCGGTACCTGAAATTTTTTTTATCGGCACCAGCCAGATGAAGGAGGGGCTGGATTGTTACCTGATCGAAGATGATGTCAGGGCAGCGAATAGTTCGGTTCTGTGTTATAATCTGGCAGTCAACGCGGATACTCCCCTGCGGCGATTAACCGAACTGGATGCAATAATCCAGGCCAGGCCGGAAATCGTTGTTATCGGGACCGATATCAGGAATATGTACAGCGGTGAAAAAATTGAAGAGTCACGCTTGATCTTAGTAGCAAATAAAATAAATCTCGATGCACCCTCAACAGAATTATTTGATGCGGAGCAACTCGGATTATTGCATGTACATCCCCTGGAAAAAGACATAGCAAACCGGGTTTATATTGTTTCTTACCTGAATTATCTGACGATTAATAAACTGGCACCAAATTCGGTTGCAGATTATGAATACCGCAATAATTTTAAAAATCCTTACAAAAACGTTGAAAATGCATCAATCGAAGAAAAGACAGCGAGAGCAGATAGTTATGATCCGGTCAATGATACCGTTTTTTCAAAGAATTACGGAGATTCCGTGAATAAATTAGCATTGAAACACACAATCCGGGAACTACAGAAAAACAATATTACGGTGATAATCATTGAAATGCCAGGAGATCCCCTTGCAATGCAAAAAATCTCAGCGACAACAAAGAATAATTACTTTTCATTTTTAAATACCACCGGAGTAACCTACTACAATTTCCAGGATCGGTATCCCAGCACGTATTTCCATGATTTATCCCATATGAATGTACAGGGAAGAACCTCTTTTTCTCACGATATTGCACAAATAATTATTCAGGATGTTGAGCAATAATGGAATTCTTTTCAGTAGAATTTGCGATTTTTTTCATCTTTGTCATAGTGGCACTGATTGCATTACAAAAACAAAAATTTCAGCATTTTCTTCTGATTATCGCAAGCTACCTGTTTTACTGGTCTACGAGTGATATTTTCCTTGTAATCTTACTGTTTATCACCCTCATTACATTTTATGCCGGCGACGCGATACACAAAGCCGGAAATACCGGAAGGAAAAAAGCGATTTTAATTGGTGTACTGGTTGCATCCCTGAGTTTTTTGGGGTTTTTCAAATACTACAATTTTGGCATTGACAATTTCAATACCCTCTTACAGTTGTTGAATATTGATACACGATTTTCATTTATTTCGATATTTTTACCCATAGGGATATCCTTCTATACGTTTTCAGGATTGAGTTATGTATTTGATATTTATCTGGGAAAGATCGAACCTGAAGAGTATTTGTATAAATATGCCCTGTTCATTTCCTACTTCCCCCATTTACTTGCAGGACCAATAGTCCGTGCAGGACAATTTCTCCCCCAGTTAAAACATCACATCGTGATCGTGCCGGCGGGAATAAAACTGGGAATTACCTTAATCGCCTGGGGTTTTTTCAAAAAAATAGTAATCGCTGATACGATTGCACCCATCGTCTCTGCTACCTTTGCAGACCCGCAGGGTTCAACATCGTTTACCATTATTGTTGCAACGGTCCTGTTTGGAATTCAAATCTATTGTGACTTCTCCGGGTATATCGATATCGCACTCGGTTGTGCACATATCATCGGTCTCCACCTGCCGGAAAACTTTAACAGGCCGTATTTTTCAAAAAGCCCCACGGAATTCTGGAGAAGATGGAATATCACCCTGTCGAGTTTCATTAAAGATTATGTCTACATACCCCTGGGGGGGAACAGAAAAGGCAAAGTGAGAACCTATGTAAATCTCATGGCCTCGATGCTATTATGCGGACTCTGGCATGGAGCCGCATGGAATTTTGTGTTATGGGGGGGATATCAGGGTGCATTGTTGTCTCTCCATAAAATGATACATAACAGGATTAGTTTTGGAAAAAGGGTCGACCAGGTGTTAGACACCCATAGCGGACTTTTCATAAAAATTTTAATTACCCAGTATTTTATCTTCTTTGGCTGGCTCATATTCAGGTGCCAGAATCTTCAGGATATGGTGTATTGCGCCAAGAAATATTTATTCATCGATTTTATTTTCAGCCGTTTTGAAATACTGGCAATAATCATAATCATCCTGACAGTCGTACTCTTTTTCATCCTGCTGCAGAATCAAAAATGTGCCTCATGTATTGTCAGACTGATATCAACTGACTGGATTACCACCATTTCAGGTCTGAAATTGTCCCACTGGTTTGTCTATCTCTGGGTTATCATCCTGTTATTGATAATGTTTTCACCAAGTTCACGTCCGGAATTTATTTATTTCCAGTTTTGATTTTTTTTGCCGGGGAGAACCAGACATGCATCGATTCGGTTCACACCTCGAACTCCCTGCGAAGGCCACCGCCTCAGGTCCTCTCCGGGGCACGGTGGTCATGGAGTTTGTTGAGTTAGTCACCGATCCAATGCGGGGGCGTCCCGCCAGGGGCGGCGGTATTCACCGGAGCTGGTGGATTGGAGGGTAACATTCCCAGGCCGGCCTCACATGGGAGAACGTTCTCCTGCATCGGGGGGATTTTCTCCAAGAACAAACTCAATCCCGAAAAACATATAATCATAGCCCCGAACATTCCGCACGCTAATCCTGGATAGCCAACAACCCTGCTCTTGCCGGGAATAACATCTTGAATAGTTTGATCTTGGAATATGCAATTATCAAACAAAATGCGAGAAAAAAGGCATAATCCAATGTTTTTTCGGTGCAAAGTTCGCACGGTTCGAATATTGATATTAAAAGAAGCCAGATCATTGCGGTTGAAACAACGATGCAAAGTACGTATGCCATCGCTTCGGAAAACCGCAGGGGATAATTATCAGACATATTCTCTGTTTTGATTCGGAGGGATATTATGATCTCTCATATCTACCAAGTTCTGATACTAAATCAATTGCATTAATTTTATCGTATCAGGATGCTAGTACCATACATCTGCCTCATTTTATAAAAAGTAAGAAATAGGGGAACTAGAGTGGAGAGTTAAGAAAATGAAATCAAATAAAGTATTGTTACTTGCAGTTGTTGTGTTAACCTTAGTGTCTATTAATCCATCAACTGCAGCCGTTCCTGTTGCCAGTTTTACCGCTATCCCTTCGTGGGGACCAGCTCCAATGACTGTCCAATTCAATGATACTTCCACCGGTTACCCAACCTCATGGAACTGGTCTTTCAGGAACGTGACGGGCAACAACACAATGGTAGTATTCAGCACTCAACAAAACCCGTTCCATACCTTCGGTGCCGGTAACTATTCCATCGTTTTGAATGCCAGCAATTCTGAAGGATATAACATCTCAAATCAGGTTACGTTCAACAACTTTACGGCACCAATACTTCCCCCTGAAGCTATATTTAATGCCGCCATATTTCCCAATGGGAGAACCTATGTAGTTCAGTTTTTTGACTACTCTACGAATACTCCGACCGCATGGAATTGGTCATTTACCAATGTGACGGGGAACAATACACAGATATGGTTCAGCACAGCACAATACCCGGTCCATTCATTTGGCGTTGGTAACTATTCCATTATCTTGAATGCCAGTAATTCAGTAGGGTATAACCTTTCAACACAGATTACGTTCATCAACGTTTCAGCACGGGGGTCACCAACAGTAAGTAAAATCGCTGTGTATAGAGACCAATTTTGGATTATAGATTTTTTAAATAATTTCTCATGGGACGGAGTACCGTCTCTTGATAGGGTATACAACTTCGGAGGGGTCGACTATATTCCCATTAATGGAGATTGGAATGGTGATGGCAAATCCGAAGTGGGCATTTATAATAACGGGATATGGATTCTAGATTATAACGGCAACGGCGTGATTGATGATGGATTTGTTGATCGGATAACCATTTTTGGACCATATGGGTACAACCCGGTTGTCGGAGACTGGGATGGCTCGGGTTACGATAAAATCGGTGTAGAAAAGGATGGAATATGGGCTATTGACTATAACGGAAACTTCCAGTGGGATGGTGCGGTGACCGACCGGTTTGCCGGTTTCGGACAGACTGGGGACATACCGGTTGTCGGGGACTGGGACGGTACGGGCAAAGATAAAATCGGGTCTCACAAAGGTGGGTTCTGGGCTGTTGACTATAATGGAAACTACGTCTGGGATGGAGCAGTAACCGACAGATTTGCTGGTTTCGGGCAGACCGGGGATAAACCGGTCGTCGGCGACTGGAATGGTGATGGTAAAGATAAAATTGGCATGGAGATAAACGGATTCTGGGCTACGGACTTTAACGGTAACTACCTGTGGGAGGGTGCTGTAACAGATAGGTTCGCAGGGTTCGGATCGACTGGCGATACTCCAGTAGTCGGAGACTGGGATGGTACTGGCAAAACTAAAATCGGATCTTTCAAAGATGGGTTCTGGGCCATTGACTATAACGGGAACTACATGTGGGACGGTGCAGTAACTGACAGATTCGCCGGATTTGGACAGACCGGTGATATTCCGGTTGTTGGAAAATGGAGCTGAAAAAATTAAAATTACTTTTTTTTTGAATACCTCATATAAAAAATTACACCTTCACCCCATGCTTACTATGACTTCCTTTAAGGATATGGCCAAAAACTGGGTTTATGGAATCATATTGCACTCAGAAAACTTCGATCGTATATTGGCTCAACAATGGATCTTTTAATCCGACTTTAGCACCATACCTCAAAACCGGATGCGACAGGTGGAGAGGTGGGTTGTGCATCCATATCCAGAAAGCAGGGAACCCCGACAAGCCCCGGGTTTTTTTAATAGATAGAGCAGAAAAATGATCAAGCAGGAAAGAACCTTGATAAGGGCTCTGGTTACTCTGTTTTCATTCAGCGAATGATATTAAATTCACATTCACGTTTCAATGGGTTTATGGTTTTATCAGTATCTATGCGCACTCCCCAGGAGATTCTAAAAATAAAGGGCATTGGTGAGAACCTCATTATTGAGTAACCGTCCCGCAGCTGGCACACATCCAACCAAGCGGTACGATGCTATACTTTTGGTTAACTTTTTGCCTGCGATAGATCCGGAATGTTTGAGCAACCGTGATTGCCTCGCTCATGCCGTCACCCCCACAGTAATGATCACGTCCCCATACCCTCGCCACCAACAACCCCTACCGGGGTGGAAGGGTGCCACAGATGAGTGATCAGGAAGATGAAACAGATTACGCTTTCGGCACCAGCCGACGGATCAGTTCCATGAGGCGGATGATATGACCGTGACAGAGGGCAGCCCCGATGATCGCAACCTCTTTTTGCCCGGCCGGGGTCCGGTACCGGATCCAGACGGCCTTGTTCATCAG
>Ga0209254_10001661_pt1 | contig 20086 bp, 14 predicted proteins | sample FrelakmetDIP11DI_FD_187148 | JGI IMG/M metagenome (GOLD analysis project Ga0209254, IMG submission 187148) | Freshwater lake sediment microbial communities from the University of Notre Dame, USA, for methane emissions studies - DIP11 DI (SPAdes)... | ecosystem: Environmental > Aquatic >...
CTGGTAACTAATCTCAAGCATACGGCTTTTTGCAGAAATATACTTTGGGTTTTTTGCTGTTATCCTGGCTGCCATCAAAACCAGGGAAGCCGCGCAGGCGCCTGCGTAAGCAGCTGCTGCGCCGCCAGCCGGAGTTGGCCCGGGACTGGCAAGTTGTTCCAAAAAATCCATGTCAACAGAAAATTGATTATCAGGAGCGTTATCAGGCTGGGGTGGGGGATCCGGTTCCATAACTGACGGCTTATCTATTTTTTCGATCAAGTCTGCGATGATCCTGCAGGTTTGATTTCTTTTTTGAAATCGTTCTGACTCTGGTTGATCAGACAACTCGATCCTCCCGGCGGATTTCTAACGAATAAACCTGATAATAAAATTGACGGATAAATACCCGGCACCGCAGCCTTTAATTCCCGGACCGGGCTTATTCCAACTGTAAGCGGATTCCCCCATCCTCCCAGCGAGTTGTGAGTGAACTGGAAATTTGGAGTTGATCCAGGACTTTCGTGATAACCTGGCTGACCAGGTCGCTGATTGACTGCGGGTGTGTGTAAAATCCGGGGGAGGCGGGCAGAATCACCGCCCCTGCCTGAGTAAGGCGAACCATGCTCTCAAGATGCGGGAGGCTGTAAGGCATTTCCCGGGGTACAAGGATGAGAGGTTTGCGCTCTTTGAGCATTACACCAGCCACACGGTTAATCAATGTATCGGCGATACCGATGGAAATTTTCCCGAGGGTTGTGGTTGAGCATGGAATAATCACCATACCATCGAGAGGATATGTCCCACTGGAAGGTCCGGAAAAAAGGTCCTGGTTATCATAGAGCTTTCCGTACTCTGAAAAATCCTCTGGCGAGTAACCGCATTCGTATTTAAGTACTTTTGCCCCATTATCAGTGAGGCAAATGTGGGTGAGACAATCCATCCGGCCCAAAACCGCTAACAAGCTGGCGGCGTAGATGGCACCGCTTGCACCGGTGATCCCAACCATTATTGAGTGTGTTTTTGTTTCCAACTTATACCTGCTAATTTAGATGGTCTTAAGTAAATTATATCCATTTGGTACGCAGTTTCATATGGCAGCATGAATATCTACCAGGTACTGGGTTAGGAAGGGGAAATTATTTGTCATGCTCCTGGCAGTGCCTCAACTAAAAAGGGGGGGTGAGGTGTAAAATATTCAAGGAATTTTCCATGGATACTATACAATCTGTAGAAGGATTTTTGTGCCTGGAGGCAGGAATCTCCGCCGAATCGCTTTTCAGGGAGCCATGCACTTCCTGAAGATCCGAATATTTTCCCAACAATGCTGCAAGGTATTAATACCCATTTAAAAAAAAGTTAAATCAAAAATTTACCAGGTTATTTAATTTAAAACTTTCTTGTGAAAGGATATTTAACCAGTTATGAAAAAGTTGGTAAGAAAGGGTTGGGGGGTCACCAGATCTATTCGACCTTAAATACCAGCATGATGACCTGCCAAAAACATTTAAAGGTTTCTATCTCCAGGTGCACCTTACAATGCCTATGTGGAAGATCATTCACTTAAAATTGAAAAGTAGTGAATGATGGTTTGAATACCCTTGTAAAAGTGCTCCAGGCAATATTTTTCATTGGGTGCATGCAAATTATCATCGGGCAAGCCGAAACCCATCATAATTACAGGTGCTTTCAAGGTTTTTTGAAAATCTCCCACCACAGGAATGGATCCTCCATTACGCATGAGAACCGGTTCTTTCCCGAAAACCTTTAAATATGCCAGCCTGGTTTTTGCCAGGTAGGGAGAAGAGGTATTGACCACTGCAGGATGTGCTCTACTAAGAACGTTTACATTTACTCTGACCGTTTTCGGAGCAATTGCCCGGATGTGCTTCTCAAATAGTGCGGCAATCTCAACCGGGTCCTGATCGGGAACCAGGCGAATGCTCACCTTGGCTGATACCCTGGCAGGGATAACCGTTTTCATGCCTGGACCGGTAAAACCTCCTGAGATGCCATGCAAGCTCAGAGAAGGGCGAATCCCCAGGCGTTCCAATGGTGTGTAACCGATTTCACCAGACCAGAGCGAGGGGGCATTTATTTCTTTTATTATTGTGTCATCGTTGTATGGAATCTGGTTGTATTCGGCTCGTTCATCAGGGTTTAATTCGGTGACCCGGTCATAAAGACCTGGTATGTTGATTTTTCCGTTTGTATCATGCAAAGAAGCAAGCATCTCAACCAATACCTGCAGGGGATTATGCACAACACCACCCATGCTGCCTGAGTGGAGATCATGATCCGGGCCGTTCACCTCCACATCAAAATATGTATTTCCTCGCACCCCGGTTGTAATGGCAGGTGTATCCTTGTTCAGGAACGTGCTGTCCGAGATTAATACGGCATCACATGCCAGCAGGTCCTTATTGTCCTCGATTACCCGATCCAAACCGCTGCTGCCGCTTTCCTCACTACCTTCCAGAAAGAATTTTACATTTACAGGAAGTGGTGTCCCGGTTCTTAGAAAGGCTTCACATGCTGCCAGGTACATGTAGAACTGGCCTTTATCATCTGATGTACCGCGACCGTAAATATTTCCATTGATTAATGTGGGCTCGAATGGAGGTGTCCGCCATTCTTCAATGGGATCAACAGGTTGTACATCATAATGACCATAAATTAATATTGTAGGGGCATCTTTTCCAGCTGCAAGCCACTCACCATACACAATTGGATGCGTATCCGTTTCGATCGTATGAACTTGCTTGATCCCAATTTCTTGCATGCGTTTCAACAGCCATTCCACAGCTGTTTGGATATCCGCTTTATTAACCGCCAGGGTGCTGATACTGGGAATCCTTAATAATTCAATTAAATAATTGAGATCCTGTTCACGATGGTTCCATGCGTTATTTAATACAGATTGAATATCCATTAATAAATGCTCCTGAATGGTAGGATGAAAACCCCGAAATTACTCACTTTATAAAATATACACTTCAGACATTTACTTTGTCAAATTGTGAGGCGGTTTGGTGTTTTTGTGTCAACCCGTTCGTAATTATTCCGTCAGGAATTAACAGGTGAGGTGAAATTGAACCCTGGATAATAGTAAAATATCACATCCTGACAGGAACTATGGAATCATTTTCGTTTTTTCAAGGAAATTACACTCCGACTTCCATTCCCTTTGTGATATACTTGGTTTGCACAGGGACCTGTCGAAAGAGATCATTCATCATAACAAACATTGAAGGCTGCATCACTGCCGTTCCCTGATTCACGGAGATCCTAAACCAATATTAAATGACGAGCTGGCTCTCGAACAACCTGACAAACATCATACAGAGTCTGGGATCCTCGTGTAATCGTCCAGTTTATAGCTGGACGATTGCATTTAAAGCTCTCTTAAATTGCCAGAATTGATCTGATTACCATCTTTATAGCTATATTGGACTTATAGAAGTTATTTATCATGATGCGGGATTAGAAAAGATATATTGATTCCTTTCATGAGATTTGAAGGTTTGTGGTGGACTTAAGTTGGCCTTGAGTAAAAGATATGTCCCGGGACAATCTCTGTTTGTGGATTCCTGTGAACAAAAAAATACAGGATTCATGATTTTAAAAACCAACTTAACAAGGTAAGAGAAAAGAAATAATCCTAACAGTAAATTGACAATGATCATGAGGTTTAATATTTCAGGTTATACTTTGTCTAATGAAATGACTTTTTCATCCTCTGGTCCAGAGTATATGAACCGCTTGAGTTGGTAGAAAGAAAAAGGATATGGAAAAATCCTTTAATGGGATTGAGTCACCTGTAAGCGTCCGCAAAATCATGGAAGCCTTAGATGCTCAACTAATCGTTGGGGATTCAAAATTAGACGAACCTGTTGAACATGTTTATATCTCCGATATGATGAGCAGTATTCTTGCGTTTGGTAAACCTAATTCCATATTACTGACAAGTGTGGCTGCCCGGCAATCCATCATCTCAGCCCACATGGCTGAATTCAAGGGGGTCGTTTTTCTGAGCGGGAAGGTCCCACAGGATGGCTCTGCAAATTATGCTGCTGAAAACGACCTGGTGATGCTCACCTCGCCCCATGGTCTTCAAGATGCATGCTCAAGGGTAAGTTCGATTATCAGTGAAGGTTGTTCACCTAAGATAGGTTCCATGGATGGGCTGGAAGAAGAACCAATTCTACTCAGGCAAGAATTTTCCGTGAGTGGAGGAGATTTTTCCAAAGCCGGAATTGTTTCAACCGAAATCAAATCGATTTTAAGAAAGATAGGTTTTAATCCAAACCTTGTCAGGCGAGTGGCAATTTCCACTTATGAGGCAGAGATGAATGTGGTGACCCATGCTGACCAGGGGAAGGTTTACCTGTCTGTTGCTCCAAGCATGATCGAGATTATCGTTGACGATATAGGGAAGGGGATTCCGGATATTGACCTGGCGATGCAGGAAGGTTATACGACAGCCAGTGAAGAAATCCAGGCGATGGGTTTTGGATCCGGAATGGGACTGCCCAATATCCGTAAAAATTCGGATGATCTCAAGATCTTCAGCGAGGTAGATAAAGGGACGAAATTAATTATCCACTTCTATGTATAATAACGATATCGTGTTTTATTGGTTAATTTAAGGAGCAGGCTGTCATTGGATCGTTATTACCACGCTCATCGAATTCTCGAGGATAAATGTAAAGGGCATAGGACTTGCCTTCGCAACTGCCCAACTGAGGCAATTCGAATTCGTGACGGGAAAGCTGTTTTTTCGGAAGAACTTTGCATTGATTGCGGTATCTGCATCAATGTCTGTCTGGCTAATGCAGTAGAACCGATTTCAGATCCCCTTAAAGACATTGCCCAATATAAATACCGTGTGGCGATACCCGATCCTGTCCTGTACGCTCAGTTTAACCCAAGTATCCACCCGTATGTGATCCACCTGGCCTTAATGAGAATGGGTTTCCATAAAGTAGTGGATGTAAATACTTCTTCAGCTGCAATAGGAGAAGCAACTGCCCGATACATCGCAGAACACCCGGGGCGGCTGCCGCTTATTTCTTCCCACTGCCCGGCAATTGTGCGATTGATCCAGGTGCGATATCCAGATCTTGTAGAATTGATATCTCCAATCGATGTTCCGAGTGAGGTGACCGCCCGCGAAATCCGGAAGACGCTTCCAGATCAATTGGGTATTCCATCGGAGGATATTGGGATCGTTTTTATTGCCCCCTGTCCGGCGAAAATCGCATCCATTAAGCAGCCGGCCGAAAAGGCTGGATCCTGGATTGACGGAGCGGTCTCCATCACCGATATCTTTACCGCTTTATACCCATCCGTTATACAAATTTCAAGGCAGTTTGATCCCAGCATGGTACCTGAAGATTTTTATTTTACTGCCGGATGGGCAATGCTGGGGAGTATCACGGCAAGCGCTGGTATGGAAAGCTGGCTGGCAGTATCAGGGTTGAGCCATGTTATGCGTATATTTGATGATATTGAAAATTCCAGGTTAAGCCAGGTTGATTTTGTAGAAGCCCAGGCGTGCATGTTGGGCTGCATTGGAGGACCTTTTTTTGTCGAAAATCCATATGTTGCCAGAGCAAATTTCTTAAAACAAATGGAGAAGTACCTGACTAATATTAAAATTGATACTGATGACTTTGATAAGAAAATGGCGGATGGCTATTACTTAATGGAAAACCGGGTGCCTCCACGTCCGACAAAGTATTTAGATACCGATCTGCAAAAATCTATCCGCCGGATGAAAGAAAAAGAGAGAATCTATCAAAAGCTTATGCAGGTGGATTGTGGATTGTGCGGCTCTCCAAACTGCATGGCATTTGCCGAGGATGTTGTGCGCAGCGAGGCGAGACTGACCGACTGCGTGTTCTTAGGGGGTCATGACCAGATCAGCAGGGAAATCCACCAATCGAGGAAAAAGGAAAGCGCACCATAGTTTTCGTATTACCGGGATAAATGCAGCCTTCACCACACCCGGTGAAACGTGCGACAAAATCGACGCCGATATAACGCATCTGAGACTGGCATGATACCTTCAAATGGAGATGCTATTCCTTTTAGCTGTATCCCCTGCGAATGGATTATGGGCAGCAAATATATATTATATTAAAAATTGGTTTATCCGAAAAACGAATTGCTAAAAAATTTTGCTTTCTGGATTGGATAAATGCAGGAAGAGGTAATAAATTAAATGAATCTTAACCCTGCGACCTTCTTTATCGGTGAAATCCCGGTATATGGAGACCTGGTTCTTGCTCCGATGGATGGATTTTCTGATTTACCTTTCCGGTCACTGGTGAGGAAATTGGGATCGGCATTGAGTTATACCGAATTCATTAATATTCAGGATGTACTCAGCGAAAAAAAATCCCTCGAATTCCAGCTCGAATATCTGCCGGAAGAAAGGCCGGTAATCTACCAAATTTATGATGATGATCCAAAAAGACTGCTTAAAGGGGCATTGAAATTACGCGGCAGGAATCCGGATATTTTGGATATTAACATGGGTTGTTCTGCTAAATCGGTGGCAGGACGGGGGGCAGGAGCCGGATTGTTAAGGCAACCCGAAAAAATTGCTGATATTTTTTGGGAATTAAGCAAACTAATGGATATTCCTATTACGGGGAAGATCCGGCTGGGGTGGGATCAGCAATCTAAGAATTACCTGGATATTGCCCGGATTATTGAAGCGAATGGTGGAAAAATGGTGGCGGTCCATGCACGAACACGGAGCCAGGATTATCGCCAGCGGGCGAGCTGGGATGCTATTGGGGAGATCAAGCAGGCTGTCTCCATTCCGGTGATTGGTAATGGAGATATCGCCTGTGCGGCAGATATTGAAAAGATGAAAGCACATACTGGATGTGATGCAGTGATGATAGGACGGGCAGCGATTAATAATCCATGGATCTTCATGCGGTTAGAAAGAGACCAGGTTCCGCCCGGAATAGAACGAGATTTTATTTTTGCCCATTTGCAAAGGATGCTCGTTTTTTATGGAGAGGAAAACGGACTGCGGAGATTCCGAAAATTTGTAAAAAGTTATTTGCAGCCCTACCTGATTGATGCGGAGGAAATGAGGAATCTCCTGACATGTACACAAGCTGATGTAATGAGAATCACATTATCGGATTATCTAAATCGTGAAAGGCAGCCAGTCGGGGGAAATTAGCCTGTTAGTGCATTTCCCAAAGTGCCTGATAAATATTTAGGATTCACTTTTGTTTATTTCAACTGGCTGGCCAAACAGGGTGGGATTCTCCTGTGACATATACCTGGAGATTGCATCTAACACCATTTTCCGCGAATCCTCGATTTCTTTGCGCGAAATGTCAACTGCATCTCCCACGTTCCGCTCAATAAGCGCTTTTGCAAGGGAAGTGTGTACTGCACGCATGTCTTCGGCCCTGTCCTGGATATCCAGTCCCAGGTGCATGAGGCGGGTTAATTCCTCCAAGACAATAGAAAGGAGGTTGGTAAGCCGCAGGTTCCCGCTGATCAACGCCACTTTTTTGTGGAAATTAGCATTGTGATTAAGAAATTCAGTGTAGCTCAAGCGGTCACCATAGGTATATGAAAAATTTGCGATATCAAGGATACCTGCCAATTGTTCATCCGTCCCTCTTTGGGCTGCCAGACGGATGGTGGCAATTTCAACAACCAGGCGGGCCTCATAAATTTGGTGTACATCGGAGATGGTCACCGGACTGACAATATATCCGTAGCGGGGAATTGGGCGAACAAAACCTTCCTGGGCAAGATGCTGAAGCGCCTCGCGCACCGGAGTTAATCCAAATTGGTACTGAAGAGCAAGTTGTCCCTGGACGATTTGTTCGCCAGGTTCCAATTTACAGGTGATGATATCTGCCTTTATTTTTTCGTATGCATTTTCAGCAAGGGATGGATGATTTTTTATTTTCATTTGGTTATCAAGTGATTATATGTATTTCAAACTGCTAATCTATGCATGTTATATCATAAATATACATCATGAACCCGGTACGATGATTAACCACTAACGCAAGTGCCTTTATTGATATAAAAATTATCCCGTAAGGATTTTCATCAGATGATGAAAAATTCGTTTTCCTTTGATCTTGTTCAATATTTTTTGCATTATTGTTATAATGCTCTTATAGTGATATAGTTACACAAACCATCAGAATTTTACGTTTGACAACTGCTTAAATTAAATGGTAAAATATTTTGAAATTCTATTTTGTCATAATAGAGGCGTGGTTATTATCAAATTTGTACTCCCCAAAATCCAGTTTAGAGGATAAATTGCATGGCCGATATCTTGATCTTGCAAGGCCTTGAAACCCAGTTCCGCACACGTGAAGGAACCGTGCATGCGGTTAATGGTGTTTCAATGCGGCTCAAAGAAGGTGAAACGCTAGGAGTTGTTGGTGAAAGTGGTTGCGGTAAAACCGTAACAGTCCTTTCCATGCTGCGATTGATTCCAATGCCCCCCGGAAAAGTCGTCGCAGGATCTGCACTATACCAGGGGAAAGATTTGCTGAGGATGTCGGATGAGGAAATCCGGCACATCAGGGGTGCCCAAATCAGCATGGTTTTTCAGGATCCGATGACTTCGTTCAATCCTGTGGTTACCATTGGACGCCAGGTTACCGAACCTATGGAAATCCATATGGGAGCCTCAAAGCAGCAGTCAGAAGATCGAGCTGTTGAGATGCTAGAATTGGTGGGCATCCCAAATGCCAGAGACCGGCTAAATGATTACCCGCATCAATTTTCCGGAGGTATGCGCCAGCGGGTGATGATTGCCATGGCGCTCATTTGTACTCCCCAGATACTAATTGCTGATGAACCAACCACTGCCCTGGATGTCACCATTCAAGCCCAGATTGTTGAACTTGTGAAAAAGTTGAGGGATGAGCTCGGGATGGCGATTATCTGGATCACGCATGACCTGGGGATTATCGCAGGTCTGGCTCATCGGGTTGTAGTAATGTATGGTGGATATATCATTGAAGAAGCACCGGTCAAAGAACTTTATGGAAATCCTATCCATCCCTATACCATCGGTCTGATGGGAAGTTTACCCCGGCTGGATGAAGGAAGGGATCGCAGGCTAACTTCAATTGAAGGTATTCCACCGGTCTTATTAGAAAAACCAAAATATTGTCCGTTTGCACCTCGCTGCAAATATGCGCTAGAACATTGCTGGAATGAGAACCCACCCCTGATTAATATTAGCGGGGAACATTTATCTGCCTGTTGGGTTGATACTGCCACCGGGAAGGAACGCTAATGAACAATACGAAAGAAGTATTATTAAGCGTCAGGAATCTAGTAAAATATTTTCCCATTACACGCGGAATTATCTTTCAAAAGCAGGTGGGTGCTGTCCATGCTGTTGATGACATCTCATTTGATATATTAAAAGGGGAAACGTTAGGCCTGGTTGGGGAATCCGGCTGCGGCAAATCGACTGCTGGACGCACGATTTTGCAGTTGTATCGCCCCACAGCTGGACATGTTTTCTTTGGGGATGTTGACCTGGTAGCAACAAAAGGTGAAGATCTGCGGAAGATGCGCAGGAAAATGCAGATGATCTTTCAGGATCCTTACGCCAGCTTGAATCCGCGTATGACCGTCGGCGAGATTGTCAGTGAACCTCTAGTCATCCATAATATCAAGAAGGGGACAGAACTTCAGGAAAGAGTGGAGGAACTGTTGGAGCTGGTTGGTTTGAACCCGGCTTTCTCAAACCGTTATCCACACGAATTCTCTGGGGGGCAGCGCCAAAGGATTGGCATTGCGCGTGCCCTGGCTTTGAACCCCGAATTGATTGTTTGTGACGAACCAATTTCAGCCCTGGATGTATCCATTCAGGCACAGGTGGTCAACCTGCTCGAAGATCTGCAGCGCGATTTTAACCTGACTTATCTTTTCATTGCACATGACCTATCCATGGTGCGTCACATCAGCGACAGGGTGGCAGTGATGTATCTCGGCATCCTGGCCGAGTTAACCACCCGTGATGAACTGTACTACCATCCGTTGCACCCCTATACGCAAGCCTTGCTGTCCGCTGTTCCAATTCCTGACCCGTTTGCCGAGGAAAAAAGACAGCGAATTATCCTGGCAGGTGATGTTCCCTCACCGGTAAATCCGCCATCGGGATGCCGGTTCAGAACACGCTGCCCGTTAGCCACAACGATATGTGCTGAAGTGAAACCGGTACTGCGCGAAGTCAGCCCCGATCATTATGTTGCCTGTCATCTCGTCTGAGATGTGAGAAGGAGGTGCATATTCAGGAAATTTTTCTCCAAAATGCGTATAAAAATCAGATTTGTCAAAATACATACAAACTGTTAATAAGTTGGAGGAGGAAATATGAGAAATAAATTATATATCGTGGGTGCTTTACTTATGGTCTTCAGCCTTATGCTTGGCGCCTGCCAGCCGGCTGCCCAGCCCACACCTGAAACAATCGTCCAGACAGTGATTGTTGAGGGTGAAGTAAAGGAAGTTGTTGTCACGGCTACACCAGAAGTAGTCGCCGAGGAAGTAGTCGCACCGGTTACTGCCCCATTTAAGAATCCGGACACCCTGATGGTGATCACCGGTGCCGGTGAACCGGAAACGCTGGATCCAGCCTGGACTTATGAAACGGCGGGTTCCACGGTCGAGCTGAATATCTATGAAGGCCTGGCTTTCTTCAACCGGGAATCGACAACAGAGTATGTTCCCGCCCTGGCGACAGACTGGACAACCAGCGAGGATGGAAAACAGTGGGTCTTTAATATCCGCGACGGTGTCAAGTTCCACAAAGGCGGAACCCTTGAACCGCATGATATTGCCTACTCAACAGCGCGTGCCAACCTGCAGGGACGCATCGATGGCTGGCAGTGGATTACCTATGAAGCCTTCTTCGGGACCGATTTCTCCCTTGCAAGCAGCAAGGATTTTGCTGCTGCCTATGCCGGAAAGGCAACGTTTGAGGAACTTACACCGGATGACCTGTTAAAGGTGTGCGAAGCGGTCAAAGCAGCGGTTGTGGCTGATGATGCCGCCGGAACGGTTACCTACAACCTGGCAGCGCCCGTTCCCTGGTTCCTGGCACTCGCCTCACAGCAGTTCCTTGGTGGTGTACTTGACCAGGAGTGGATGGCAGAGAATGGGGATTGGGACGGAGATTGTGCGACCTGGCAGGATTTTGCTGACCCGTCTGCAGAAGATACGATCCTCTTTAAGGATGCCAACGGCACCGGACCTTACATGCTGGAATCCTGGATTCCAAATGAGGAAATTATCCTCACTGCAAATCCGGATTACTGGCGCACAGAACCCATGTGGGAGGGCGGCCCGAGCGGTGTTGCCAGTATCCCGCGGGTAGTTATCAAGAATGTTGATGAATGGGGTACCCGTCTATCGATGTTTGAGGCAGGGGATGCAGATTTTATTTATGCCCCCGCGCAATACCGACCCCAACTGGAACCCTATTACAAACAGCGCTGTGGAATTGATGAGTCAAGTTGTGTAGATGAAAATGCAGATGGGTATATCAAAGCCTTCCGCTCACTGCCTGCACCAGCAATTACCCCAGCTCAAATGAACTGGAATATCAATGTTGAAGGTGGAAATCCATTTGTAGGCAGCGGGTTGCTTAATGGAAATGGTATTACGCCAACCTTCTTCAGTGATGTACATATCCGCAAAGCCTTTAACTATTGTTTTGACTTTTCAGCGATGGTTAATGACGCACTGGCTGGTGATGGCGTTCAGGCACAGGGACCCATCCCGATGGGTATGCTGGGTTATATCGAAGGACAAGCACCACTCTACGCATATGATCCTGCCAAGTGTGAAGAGGAATTCAAACTGGCAGATGTGGATGGCGACGGCATCCCAGCCGGAGAAGATGAGGATGATATCTGGAATATGGGTTTCTACATGCAGTTAGGCTATAACACGGGTAATGACACCCGGCGCCTGGCTTCAGAAATCCTGAAAGCCGGTTTGGAGGCAGTCAACCCGAGTTTTAACGTGGCAGTAGTCGGTATGCCGTGGCCTGTCCTGCTGGAAAGCCGGCGTGCAGGTAAACTGCCGATTTACGTCGGCGGGTGGGTGGAAGATTACCATGACCCGCACAACTGGGTGCAGCCCTTCCTCTACTCACAGGGCGCTTATGGACGGATTATCAACATGACCGATGAAATGAAGACCAAATACGATACGCTGATCATCGAAGGTGCCAACACCACAGGAAATGAAGCTCGCCAGCCGATCTACGAAGAAATCCAGACCATGGCTCAAGAAGATGCCGTCAATATCTGGTTATACCAGGTGCTGGACGGCTTGCACTATCAGAACTGGGTAAAAGGTTTTTACTACAACCCGGCTTATGGAAATGCTGAGTACGGGTGGATTTACAGTTTGAGCAAAGAACAATAAAGCATGTTTCAAATCACCCCAGGGAACCAGACCGGTTCCCTGGGGAATTTTATTTTCTCACCCCTTAAGGTTGTCTAATGGCGAAATAAATGACTGCATATATCCTCCGCCGATTGTTAACCCTGCCTTTATTAATCATCACAGTTACCATGTTGATTTTTGTGATGCTGTCATTACTCACCCCTTATGAGCGAGCAGCCCTGTATGTAAAAGATATTCCCAAGCGCCAGGGTGCCATGGAAGGGCTCATCAAGAAATACGGCCTGGATGACCCCATCCCGGTTCAATACTGGCGCTGGATGGCCGGATTTAAAGATCCGGATACGGGGGAGAGAAAGGGTGGTGTGGCATTTGGCGATTTAGGATGGTCAAAGACAGGCAAAGGATCCGTTGCGGAGGTTATTGCACGCCGCCTTCCAGCAACTGCAGAACTGGCTTTATGGACCGCGATCCCTATGCTGGGAATAGGAATCTGGTTAGGCGTGGTATCGGCGATGAACCACAATCAGCCAATTGACCAGGTTCTGCGGGTTTTCAGTATCGTCGGGTGGTCAATCCCGACTTTTGTTTTTGGTCTTCTGGTATTAATGTTCTTTTACGGGCAGTTGGGCTGGTTTCCACCGGGACGACTGTCAGATTGGGCACTCCAGGTTGTGCGTTCGCCGGAATTTATCAATTATACCAACATGTATACCATTGATGCATTGATGAATGCGCGTATGGATGTTTTTTGGGATGCTACCAGGCACCTGGTTTTACCGGTAATTACGCTGGCATATCTCTCCTGGGCGTATCTCCTGCGGGTGACCCGATCATCCATGCTGGAAACACTGATGCAGGATTATATCCGGACGGCAAGATCAAAAGGCATGCGTGAAGAACTAGTTATCCGGCGCCATGCGCTTCAAAATGCACTGATACCGGTGATTACTGTTGGCGCCTTAATGCTGATTGGCTTATTAAATGGCGTTGTGATTACGGAAACTATTTTTGATATCTCAGGAATGGGTTCCTTTATGGCAGAATCGGCGACATCCCTGGATGTTGTATCGGTATTGGGGGTGGCATTATTCAGCTGCGTGATATTGATTTTTGGGAATTTGATTGTGGACGTCCTTTACGGCGTCATTGATCCACGCATACGGTTACATTAGGGCGGTTGATTAACCAGGTAACGAATGGAAATAATAAAAAGGTTATTTAAAAATCCCGCATCAGCAGCTGGTATTGTTCTGTTAATTGGGTTCATTTTTGTAGCTATTTTTGCAGAACAAATTGCCCCTCCACCAGCTAATTCACGCGATCCCTATATGATCCCTCGGGATGGTTTTAAGAATGAGCCACAGCCGCCGAATGAAGAACATATCTTTGGAACAACCGAAGGCCAATATGATATATTCTATGGGGTGGTTTGGGGAACCAGGACCGCCTTTCGTGTTGGTGTTGTCATTACACTCATTACACTCATAATTGGCCTTGTAATAGGTTCCATATCCGGCTTTTATTCAGGTTGGGTAGATGAAGTCTTAATGCGGGGAACAGAAGTCTTCCTGGCGTTCCCCTTTTTACTGGCTGCCATTACGCTTACATCGGTTCTGCAAACGGTTTACGGCCGGGCGGAAGGCGGATTTTTGATGTTTTTTGCGAGGGGTTTATCCTTCCTTACATTTGGTACTGACCCCAGAAAAGACATCAACCCTGTCCAAGTACAGATCTTGACCGGTATGCTGGCGATTATTATATTTGGATGGATGACTTATGCACGCGTCATCAGGGGGAATATTCTAAGTGTTAGAGAATATGAATACACATTAGCTGCCCGCGTGATCGGGGCAAAAGATACGCGTATTTTATTTCGTCATTTATTACCGAATGCGGTTTTCCCTGTGCTGGTGTTAGCATCCATGGATATCGGTTCCTATGTATTAACCTTTGCGGCATTAAGTTTCCTGGGATTGGGGGCGCAAACTGGATATGCTGATTGGGGCCAAATGATCAGTTTTGCGCGCAGTTGGATTCCGTCCCTGGCGGTTCACTGGTATATTGTGGTGTATCCAGGTGTGGCCATCATCCTGTTTGTTTTAGCATGGAACCTGGTGGGAGATGCTCTGAGGGATATCTTTGATCCACGCATGCGGGGCACTGGACGGGGTCTGTAAAAGAAAATCCTTGCCAACTCATTGGGGTTGTGATTTCCCTGGAGGCCAGGACGCCACTAAAATTATCATTTTGATCCGATCGGGCATTTTCCACCAACTTCCATTTATGACGTGATGATTGCTCTATGCCATTTTGGTCCTGTATTCGCGTAAATACCGGAACAGGGATATTAAGGCGAACCTTACTAATGGGTCTTTGAATCCGGGTTTCCACGGGCCTTTTCAGAAAATCCCGGCTGGCGGATTTGCGGTACAGATTTTTTCACTGCATATTGCATGATGGAAAATATCTTCTTGGATTGGTGAGTTCCAATAAATCTCCAACAATTATGGTCATCCGTTTATTTTGAGAAAAACAACCTCAGGGATGGTATCCTGAATTCGCCGGACCTGAGATTACACGGAACCCGGCAGGAGCCATTGAGGAACCTGAATAAAACTCTTACCAGCTCCGGAAATGTTTCAGGGCTGGTTTTCTTTTTTTCGATCTCACGGCTGGGGTATAATTTCACAATATTGGGAAGAAATGAGGAGCTTTTATGAATTCTAGAAAATTCGTGCAGATAGGAGTGTTGATCTTATTTGCTGGTTTATTGCTGGTTTCCTGTAAGAGTGCTGATACGGCTGCACCAACTGCCACAATGATTGAAACCACACCCCCAGAAAATACTCCTGTGCCTGCAACTCCAACAGCAATTCCACGCACACTGACAATTTGTCTCGGACAGGAACCAACCACACTTTATCTCTATGGAGGATCTGGCAGAAGTATGTGGAGTGTTCTTGAAGCCATTTATGACGGCCCATTCGATACGCGCAGTTTTGAAGCGCAACCAGTGATCCTGGAAAAATTGCCTTCATTTGAATCCGGTGATGTCTCTTACAAAGCCGTCGAGGTCAGCGGGGGAAGCACAGTAGTAAATAAGGATGGAGAGCTGGTATCCCTGCAAAATGGCACCCTGGTGTTGCCTGCAGGCTGTCGTTCCGCAGAGTGTGCAGTCCAATGGGATGGCGTCAGCCCGCTTCAAATGGACCAGATGGTTGTTCGATTTAAATTGCTGCCCGGGATTACCTGGTCAGACGGGACTGCACTGACCGCAAAGGATTCTGTATTTTCATTTGAACTCGCTGCAGATAGTGCCACGCCGGTATCCAAAAACTCGATTTACCGCACCGAATCCTACCAGATGGTAGATGATTTGACAGTGGAGTGGATTGGCAAACCCGGATTCTCCCCCCAAAGATACGAAACGTACTTCTGGACTCCTTTGCCAGAACACCAATTAAGTGGGATGAAACCTTCTGAATTATTAACCGATCAGAAAACGACACGCCAACCCCTTGGCTGGGGTCCATATATCATTCAGGAATGGATCGCCGGTGAAAAAATAACCTTGCAGAAAAACCCCAATTACTTCCGAGCCTCGGAGGGATTGCCAAAATTTGACACCATCCAGTATTTATTTACCGGAATCCATGCAGACAATCAGATTGCAGGTGTTCTGGAAGGGAAATGTGACCTGGTTGACGACTCCACTGATCTCGTGGAACAATTGGAACCAATTATCGAAGAATCCAGAAAGGAAAAGCTGGATTATTATATTGGCCAGGGTCCAGAATTTGAACAATTGAGCTTTGGAATTAAACCTGCCATTTATGATGATGGGTACAATTCCTATGCCGGTGAACGGGCAGATTTCTTTTCCGATCCAAGGGTGCGCAAAGCATTTGCATACTGCACAGATCGCGCCTGGGCGGTTACAGACATCCTCATCGATGAGTCTATTGTCCCAGCCAGTTTTTTGCCCCCCACACATCCTTTGTACTTGAGCGAGCTGCAAGCCATTCCCTATGATGTAGAAGAGGGAAAGCGCTTATTGGATGAGGCAGGATGGCGAGATATAGATAACGATCCCGCCACCCCGCGGCAGGCATGGGGTGTACCCAATGTTTTGGATGGCACCCCGTTGGTTGTGACCTATGCCACAACATTTGCCACGCAGCGTGTTGAAGTGGCTGAGATTCTAGTTGATTCCCTGAATGAATGCGGAATACAGGCAAGCTTGCAGAATTACAATCCGGGAGAATTGTTTTCACCCGGTCCGGAGGGGATGGTATTTGGCCGCAATTTTGACCTGGCGCATTTTAGCTGGGAAGTAGGATCGACGCCTTCCTGCTCCACCCTGGAAACCATCCAAATACCGGCAGAGCAAAATGATTGGATGGGTGTCAACGTGATCGGCTATTCCAATCCCCTGCTGGATGAACTTTGCCAGACTGCCAGCCAGACCAGCCATGAGGATACCGAACGCTATTCTGCTGTCTATGCTGATCTGCAAAGAACCATTGCAGAAGAAATGCCTTTCATACCACTTTATTTTCGACTGAAAATGGCCATGTCGCGCCCTGACTTTTGCGGAATGGAGATGGATGTGACCACCCGCAGTACGCTGTGGAACATCGAAAATTTTGATTATGGTTCGGATTGTGCCGATTAATTTCAACCAGTCACCCAGGTTTTTTTTTCCTATGGTAACCTAATTTGCCAGCCATGGCGTAGTGTATGGTGAATTAGCAGATAAAGAAAATCTGTGTTAAAATGCTCTCACAAATTGGACCATATATTATGGGGCGTAGTGCAATGGCAGCACACCAGACTTTGGATCTGTGGATCTTGGTTCGAATCCAGGCGCCCCAGCCTCATTATTGGCTGTCATTTTGATATTGAGCTTTGTGCGGAACGAATTGCGCACAGAGCTCATTCTTTTTTATTCTTATGACGGACCTGCACAGTTTTGGTAAAAAAAGGAGGAAAAGGATGCAAACGACAGCACTAATCCTGGCCGCTGGTCAAGGAACGCGCATGCGATCTTCATTGGTGAAAGTATTACATACCCTGGCGGGAAAACCCCTCATCCAATATTCCCTGGATGTGACTACCAGCCTTTCCTCAAATAAACCAGTACTGGTTGTTGGACATGGTTCTGATGCTGTGAGAGAAGTTGTTGGTGATGCTGCAAGATTTGTGTACCAGGAAGAGCAGCTTGGTACTGCCAACGCAGTTCTCACTGCTGAAGACCTGCTTGCGGGCGAATCCGATCTGGTTCTGGTAACAAATGCAGATATGCCGCTGCTCACCAGGCAAACTCTCACCAGGCTTGTCCAGATGCAGGAGTCCAATTCGGGACCAATAACCATGCTGACTCTACACTCCACGAATCCGCGGGGATTCGGCAGAATTATTCGAGGGGGCAATGGAGACATTCTGGCCATTGTCGAAGAAGCGCAGGCAACCCCGCAGCAACTTTTAATCAATGAGTTAAATGCAGCTGTATACTGCTTCCGTTCCGACTGGTTGTGGGAAAATTTACACAAAATAAACATATCTCCAAAAGGGGAATATTACCTCACTGACAGCGTTGCCCTGGCAGTGCAGCAGGGTCAGACGGTTCAAGGATTGGTGCTGGATGATCCCTCAGAGGCAATCGGAATCAATACACGGACCCACCTGGCAGAGGCTGAGCATATCCTTCAAGGTCGCATTAATTCAGGCTGGATGTTAGCTGGAGTAACAATGCGGGATCCTTCAACGGTTTATGTGGACGCATCTGTCACGATTGGCCAAGATACTGTGATCCTACCCAATACCCACCTTCAGGGAATCACGATAATTGGCGAAGGATGTATCCTAGGGCCGAACAGTGTGATTACCAATTCAAATATTGGCGATCATTGTAAAATAGTATCATCCATGGTAGAAAAGGCGATCCTTGAAGATCATGTGGAAATTGGACCTTTTGGCCATTTACGAAAAGGTGCATACCTCTCCCAGGGTGTCCACATGGGTAATTTTGGAGAAGTTAAGAATTCCAGGCTTGGAGCACGGGTGAAGGTGGGGCATTTCTCGTATATTGGTGACGCCCAAATTGGGGATGATGTAAATATCGGTGCAGGTACAATCACCTGCAATTTTGACGGCAGCAAGAAGCATCCCACAGAAATTGGCGCCGGGGCTTTCATTGGAAGTGACACCATGCTGGTTGCCCCGGTAAAAATTGGTGAGCGGGCGCGAACAGGGGCAGGCTCGGTTGTGACCCATGATGTGCCCCCCGACTGCGTGGTGGTTGGGGTTCCTGCACGACCTTTGGAGAAAAATAACAAGTAAAGTGAATACTGAAATTCTCGTTTTTTTCTTAATCCTCTTCCTGAATCTAAGTTTGATGGCAGTCCGGGCAAGTATCAGCCATGCCCGTCAATTAGTATTGATGAACTTACATGATGAAAAGCCCGATGCAGTTGATGGCGCATTAAAACTGCTCAATGATCACTCTCTGCCGGTGACATTGAATATAGCCAGTGTAATTCTCCATTTTTTACTGGCCGCTACGGCATGGGTAATGCTTTCACCGGTGAGCGGATTATCTGAAAATTATGGACTATCCTTACTATTTTTCTTTTTCCTGGCAATTCTTGTCATATTTTTAGAATTTGGCCTGGATAGATTGATTTACAATTCTCCAGAAAGCTGGCTGCTAAAACTGACCCCGGCTGCCAATTTGTTGACTTTTATTTTCAAACCCTTCTCCTGGTTAATGATGACAGTATTTAATGTTTCTAAAACAGCTGCCAGAGATATTGGTGCTGTTACTGATGATGAGATCAAAACCTGGGTCGAGGGAAACCAACCTGAAGGCGGATTGGAAGTGGAAGAACGCCAGATGATTTATTCCATCCTGCAGTTTGGGGATACGTTGTGCCGGGAAATCATGGTGCCGCGCATTGACGTTGTTGCACTGGCGGTGGACACGTCCATCCACGAGACAATTGTCGCGATGATGCACTCCGGTCATTCAAGGGTACCGGTTTATGAGGAAACGATTGATAACATTGTTGGCATTTTATATGCAAAGGATTTATTAAAAATAGGATTAAAGGGGGAGGATACCAATCTGACCATCCGCGAATTGCTGCGCCCGGCATTTTACGTTCCCGAGGCAAAAAAAGTAGATGAAATGCTGCGGGAGATGCAAGCCCGTGGTGTTCATATTGCGATTGTGATCGATGAATACGGGGGAATGGCGGGATTGGTTACACTGGAAGATATAGTCGAAGAGATAGTGGGTGAGATCAGAGATGAATATGATCAGAGCGAAGAAATGGTATACCAGGAAATCAGTTCTGATGAGTATTTATTTCATGGAAGAATAGACCTGGATGATTTTAATGATCTGGTGGGAACCGAGCTGCCCACCGATAACGCAGATACACTGGGCGGCTTCATCTATGGCAAGGTGGGGAGAGTGCCTGTTGGTGGAGAGGTTGTCGGAGTAGATGGGTGGATATTGACTGTAGAACAGGTAAGCGGCCGGCGCATACGCCTGGTGCGCGCCATGCGGAAACCTTCTGTAAATGAGGGCGAGGAACAAACCGATGAAAGTTGAAGCTGTTGATAAAAAAAATCTGATTGAAGCGGCACTTTCCGTCCGTGA
>Ga0209254_10001662_pt1 | contig 20079 bp, 21 predicted proteins | sample FrelakmetDIP11DI_FD_187148 | JGI IMG/M metagenome (GOLD analysis project Ga0209254, IMG submission 187148) | Freshwater lake sediment microbial communities from the University of Notre Dame, USA, for methane emissions studies - DIP11 DI (SPAdes)... | ecosystem: Environmental > Aquatic >...
CCAGGCTTTGCTTTGCCTGCCGAATGCCTATAAGGCGATCATTTTGCCGTTTTTGAGGCAGTTTTTAAGCTCCAATCGCCAACTTTGGCGAAACTACAGTAATAAACTCGCCACCACTCCAGGGAGACTTCCAGCTCTGGTGTGGATTGCATACCGATCACCCTATATGAGCGGGCAAGGGAAACGCTGGCCCTATTCCCAAAGCTATGTAGCGGCGTCACCCTCAACCGGCGTGACGATGAGTGGTTTGCCACCTTCGTTGTAGAACGCAAAGGGCCGAAAGCCCAATCGTCAAAAGTGGTTGGAGTAGACATCGGCATGGTCTCGATCGTATCCACCTCGGAAGGCCGGCGTTATGGTCAGGTCAGTCCAGAACTGCGCCGCCGGGTGGAACGCGCCAACGCCAAGCGCCGCCGCAAGTAGCAGCTCAATGCCTGCTTGAAACGCGAGGGCCAACCAACTGTAAGCCTGAACGAAGACAAGGTGGAAGCCTTCGCCCGCAACGAGATCGGCCGGGCGCTTAGCCAAATGCTGGATGAGCTTCCAGGCGGGAGCAAGGTGGCGCTGGAACGGCTGACGGTCAAAGACATGCGCTTCAAGTCCAGGCAGATGAACCGGGCCTTGCGCGCTTCGCAGTTGGGGTACGTGCGAGACAAGCTCAAATTCAAGCTGGACGAGGCGCGAACTTGTTTGCACGGTATTCGTTATCGCTCGGTGCAGCCAGCCTATTCCAGCCAACAGTGTTCCCAATGTGGATTTACCCTTCCAATGAACCGCCGCTCCCAGGCTGAGTTTCACTGCCTGTGGTGCGGCTTCAAAGCCAACGTGGACGAGAATGCCGCTCAGGTAATTGCCGAACGTTTCGGCGACGATGAGTTGAATATGCTTCCCTTCCGTGATGTGGAGACGGTACTGGCGATCCGGTTCATGCGCCGTCTCCCGGATGCCCGTAGTGCATCCTCCGGGCTAGAACTGCAACCTGCAATCTGGTTGCCGAGAGGTAAGGTGGTGGTTGCCCTTGAACCGCTTCCGACAGTCAATCAGCCCGGTCAACACCCGTGTCATAGTTGTCTATAAAACGGGTAACTATACACAAGAGGAGGTGATTCGGGGCACCCAGGGTGTTCTGACCCGCGCCTATCTTTGGAAACTACGCACCGGTCGCGCCAAGAACCCCGGCTTCAATATCGTCCAGGCTTTGGCGGATTTCTTCGAAGTAGATATCAATTATTTCAGGACCGATGCAAGTCAACCAGAAGAAATCATCGAAAAGTCGTTGAGAGATGATTTACTCGAGGAATTGGTTCTGCGTGCCAGCATGTACAGCGATGAGACGATCAAGGTCATCATCAGCATGATGGAATATATCGAGAAGAATTTTCCCAGTAAGGGTGAACAGTGATAGCAGGTGTCTCAGGACAACATGAGACACCTTGAACAATTGATGATTCCCAATGAACGAAAAAAGCGTTGAACAAGAGGTGTCTCAGATATACCCCGTGACACCAGAAAGTCAGGTTTGAATTAGACTATTCAGCTATTATTCACAAAACCCGATGGCAGAGAGGCAATCAGGAGCAACCCAGGTACAAAAAATCCCTGGAGGATCCTAGTCAATCGCAGATACGGAGACAATCCCCGAGTAGCGCGTCCAGAAAACAATGTTCGTACAATGGTTAAGGTAGCGTGACGGGTTGAAAATGCACTTTTGGAGCCATCTCTCTCAGAGAGCCTCCCGTTTAGACATTATGCCTGTGCATTAGGTTTCCCGAAAATCGTAGCCAAAAAAGGGCGAAAGAGTATTGACAAAGCCGAATCAGTCTGTATAATGTGAAGTAGATTTGTGAACAATTTATAGCTTCCCCTAAAACGGCCCGGCACAAGCTGGGCGTTATTATTTGGATCGTTGAGACGGGCGCCTTTCTGGATGTTTCACTCAGATTGCGCCCGTTTCCGATTCTCGTGCGATAGTGTAAAATAACAAAGGAGTTGCAAAATGGCCATACAAGATATAGATGATCTGATCAAACAGCTGCGCCAGCACCCAGAGTGGCGCGACGCCCTGCGGCGGGAGATTTTCACTGATGAATTGCTCGCTCTGCCGCAGATCGTGCGCGAGTTGGCTGATGCTCAGAAGCGCACAGAAGAGCGCCTGGAGTCTCTCACCGCCCGTGTAGAGGATCTAGCTGAAGCCCAGCGCCAGACTCTTATCCAGGTGAGCAAGCTGGCTGCAGCCCAGGGAAGAACGGAAGATCGCGTGGGAAGTATCGATGGCAGGCTCCTTGAGCGGGATTACTTTGATAGAGCTTATGCCTATTTCGACGACATCTTGAGAAAGATCCGGGTGCTTTCCTGGAGCGAGGTCGCTGATCTGCTAGACCAGGCAGAAGAACGTATCAGTCGAAAAGAGCGCAAGCAAGTTATGGAGGCCGATCTCATCCTCCGGGGACGCCGGCTGGTGGATAAGGTGGAAACCTACCTGCTGGGTGAGGTCTCTGTCGGCATCGGCCTGGAAGACGTGCACCGGGCGGCTCAGCGATCCAAGATCCTTGCTCGAGTAACTGAGATGCCAGTGATCCCCGCTGTGGGAGGTAAATCGATCATCCCCGAGGCGCGTGAACTGGCGCAAGAGCTGAGGGTGTCAGTAGTTCTGGACGGAGGACTGCAGACGGAGTAATCGGATGATTTTGTGGTATCCGGGCCGCCAGTTGGCGGCCCTTTGATTTATAAAACGGGCGCTGTTCTGGGAGGAAATCCCCTGGCAGCGCCCGTTTTAGATTCCCAACCTTTCAGGAGGCTAACCATGCAGAAACCACTATTTTCTCTCGGGCAGTTGGTTGCCACGCCCGGCGCGCTCGACCTGGGCGTGAACTTCTACCCCTACCTGCGCCGCCACCAGTGTGGAGACTGGGGCGAGCTGGATGTGGAAGACAGAGCCCAGAACGACTTTTCGGTGAGGAACAACCTGCGCCTTCTGTCCGCCTACCGCACGCCCTCCGGCACCAGGTTCTGGATCATCACCGAAGCAGATCGCTCAGCGACCACGGTGCTGCTCCCGTCGGAGTATTGAGATACCGCTATCGTGATCCGGCGGTGTCAAATCGGTACCCCAATCCCTATCCACAGGAGACCAACCATGGATACCTATCCAGGAAAAGTAAAAGCGGCGATCTACACCATCGCCGCCAGCATGGCCCGTGCGGGCCAATCCAATTCCCAACCGGACGCCAGGCGGAGGAATCCGCTGACCGTCCACCAGCATCTTCTCCAGGAGGTGACCGTGATCCTTGTACCAGCCCATAAAGGAAAAGCGGCGGTTGCAACCGCCGCCCAAAGCGCTCAGATGAGCGCCATACAAGTTAATATCATTGTACCACCGCTCCGCCGAAACGCAATGGGGTTCAGCCCATATTTACTCCCCTTCCTTCCCTTTCAATCCCTTCCAAACCATAAAACCTTCCCCCTGCCTGCTTGACACCTGACCGGCATCGTCGCCGGCAAGCCGCACCGCCTTCCCTTCCCCCCCGCACAATTATCAGGTCCGCATCCCCCACGGGGTAACCCGTTCCCCACGCCGGGCTGCCTGGATGCGTGATCATGCACCCTTCCCGGGGTGGATTCCGCCCGCTGGCGAGCCTGATCTAAGCCATGCTCCACACGGTTGCTCAAAGCATTGACTCAGGCGTGTCCGTCCCAAAAGCACCCAACTGAGGGGCACTCCAGAGATCAATTCCCGACAGGCGTTTGCCTGGCCATCCCTTCCGACTCCTGACCGCGCCCTTTTGCTGAGGCGCTCCCGTTTTGAGGAGACACAACCATGAAAAACATAATGACACGCTCTTCTGAGCTCTCAAGCGACGTCAAGAATCTGTTGTACCGCATCGAACAATCCTCGACATCCTGGCGAATCTCCGAGGCACCGGCTCTCCCTTCAAGGACACTCCGCCGCTGGTGCAGGACCGATGAAGAGTTCAGGGCTGCCCGCTCCCTGGCCGGTGAGCTGGGCATCCGGCTCCTCGACTGAACACTTTTACTCACAACCGCATAGCGCTGCCCCGGGGCGCAAGCCAACCCGGGGACCAGCCCGCCGCCAGGCGGGTCTTTCTGTCCATATAGAACACGGGAGTATCATCCCGCTCCCCTTCATCCCCAACGCAACCCTGCCCGCTGGGAAGAAAGCAACGGCAGGGCGATCCCCCACCACCTATTTGTCTGGAAAGGAGAAACCGATGAACTACATACTGGCACGACTGAAACCCCTCATCCTGGAACTGCAGGAGTTACCCGATTGGCCCGCGACCGAGTTGCCAGCCGGGTTGCTCCTCTATGATGTCCTGGTTGCCCTGGATATACCAAAGGGAGAGATTGAGAAAATCCTTGGCCCTGAGGTGCCCATCCTGGTTGAAGGCCTGATCCTGCAGGACGCCGTACCCACTCCCACCCTCCAGGTTTGCTAAGATGAAGACAGTCGCCGGAATGGACATTCTCAACGAGGCTGTAAAGATTTTGGGACCCCCGGTCAAGGTGGAGCAGCACCGCGGCTGGGCTATCTTCTGGTGCCCTTTCCACGACGACGCTGCCCGCCATGGCAGGCGCGGCCAGCCCAATTTCGGCGTCCAACTGGATCAGGGCTACTGGAAATGTCTGCGCTGCGGGGCGAGCGGCCCTAACCTGGCTGCCCTGCAGAAAAAGCTGGGCGTCTGGCAACCTGCCCCATCAGCGGCTCCCCCCCGGCAGGGAGCCTCGCGGGTCAACCAACTGAACGAGGCCCTTTCCGAGGCTCGCGCCGCTTTACCCGGCTCCCCGGCAGAACGCTATATCACCCAGCGTGGCCTGCGCCCTAACGCCACTCTGACCTACGGCCTGGGATACGGGGTGCCGCTGCCCAATGTACACCTGGAGGTAGTGCAGGCGGCGCGCCAGGCCCGCCTGGTGGCTAATGATGGGCAGTGGCTGTGGGCTGGCGGGCTGGTGTACGCCGATCCGCCGGTCAATCCTATCACCATCCAGGTACGCCATCTGCGATCGGATGTGGACAAGAAATACCAGACCTGGGGGCGGCTCAGCCGTCCTTTGGGATCCTGGCGCTTCACCCCGGCGACCCGGACGGTGATCGTATCCGAGGGGCTCCTGGATATGCTGGTCATCGCCCAGGCCCTGCGGGACCGCCGGGAAGACAAAAACACCTGTGTGATCTATACCGGTGGAGCCTCACCGTCCCGCCCCATGCTGGAATGGTTTGCTGCCTGTACCTATGAATTCCTCTTGATCCCCGACCCGGATGAGGCCGGGCGGGGTTGGACAAAGGCGCTCAAGGCAGCCATCCGGAGAGGCGAAGGTCAGGCACAGGTGGTCCATACCCCCAACGGCCTGGATCCCGACCAGGCTGTACTCAGCGGCTGGTGGCCGATAGGGTTGTAGTTTCTGAGCAAAGTCGTCTATAATCTTAGCGGAGGTATTCAAAAATGCCTGGCTCAAACATTTCTCGGGGTGAAACTACTGGGCAAAGCCAGATCACCAGCATCGAGATCGATGGCTTCTGGCTATTGACCGGAGATGGGGAGTATTTTGTCTCCTTTGAGGACTACCCTGAATTTAGAGATGCATCCGTGAATCAAATCTTTCACTTCGATCAATCCCTTGACCATTACCACTGGCCAGATCTGGACATCGATATCGAATTGGAGGCTTTGAAACACCCAGAGCGATTCCCTCTAAAGTTCAAGCGCTAGAGAAATCCTAGATCCTATCTTCTCGCCGGCGAGCGGCTTCTGCCCTCGCCGGCTTTCGTTTTTTCAGGAGGAACAGATTGATCACAAACCTGACACCCCTCGAAGCGCAAAGATTGATCCGGGATTACGTCTGCAGCAACTGCTGGGGGACCCTGGTCAAGCATTATCACCCGGAGACACGGACTACCACCCTGTACTGCGCCACAACAGATTGCCCGTGCGATGGGCTGGTTTCCCGGGGGTTTGTTGACCGGCGCGAAGCCGAAAGCCGCGCCGAACTCAGCGAGGCCCGCGTCGCGCTGCGCGACGCCGTTCCCTGGCTGCGCAGCGAAAAGAAGTCTGTCGAACAGCTACTACAAGAGTTGGGGTTCTGAGGAAAGGAAGTAGACCCGTGATCACCGAAAAACTACGGATAGCCTTCCCTGAGGTCGGCACCATCCGCAAGGGTGCTCAGAAACAGAAACGCACCATCGATGGCCGGGAAGTAGAAACGGTGGGGAAGGACTTGAGCGACCGTTTCCGGGTGACTTTCTATCCCGGCACGGAGGATATTGCCGCAAGGTTCTTCAACGCATACGATACTTTCACCCCCCATCACATCCGCGCCATGATCCCGTTCCGGTCCGTGTGGGACGCCTGGAGCCAGGCTAACGAGGCGTACAACTTCGGGCGCCTGATCGCTAAAGCTGACGACGACCGCTTCATCACGCTGCGCGATCCGCTCACCAGCGAATACATCGTGAGAAACGGGGAACCGCTCCGCCCCTATATACCCGGGGAAAGCATCGACTACCATAGTAAGGGTAAGCAATACAGCCTGAAACTCAGGCCTACAGGACGGCTGCGCCTGTTCCTGCCCGAGACCGGCCGCCTGGTCATGTTCACCTTGAAGACCACCTCGTATTACGACTGTCTCAACATCGAACAGCACCTGGGCGCGCTGCAGGCTATCGCTGATGCCCTGAACAGCGGCAACGCGGCTGGCATCCCCATCCACGTCTATCGCGCCGAGCGCGAGGTCACCCGGAATCAGCCGGACGGCAGCGCGCAGCGCGTCAAGAAGTGGTTGGTGCACATCGAGTCCGATCCTGAGTGGGTCAAGGCTGCTGTCCGGCGGCTTGCGGAGTTCGCCATCACCGGGGAGATGAGACTGCCCTTGCTGCCTGAGCAGCCTGGAGAAATCGCCGGGAACATCGATCCAGAACAGGATGTGGACAACGGGGCATACGCAGAAGAATCTGTTGCAGAATTGCCCGCGCAGCCCGAGATGTTTCCCTACAGCGATGGAGCTCTTGTAGATGCCCGTAACGCAGCCGAAGTTGCTGCTTACAGGACATACCTGGAGACTCTGCGCCAGCCACCGGAATCCCGCCAGGCGCTGCGTGCCTGGTTTGCTGCCCAGCCCAGTGATAAGACGAAAAACACAAAAAGCTGACTACCACCTCCCTGCCCCGGGTTTTCTCCGAGTTCACTGCCAGCACGGCGTGCTTCCTGGTTATGCAGGAGGCTGGCAACAGTTCCTTAGCTAACCTGGCAGATCACGTTCCCTTCTAAGCTGAATTTCAAACCACAAGCGGTCCTCCCAATTTCCCCGGGGGGACCCCACCTTTTAGCCGATCGAAAACTCAACGGAGGACCAATGTGCGAAAAGATGACTCGCCATATATGGGAGACGCCATGCAGCAACTCCCCTTGATTCTCTCCATTGCCCCTGACCCGCGCCTGGCGCGCCTGCCCGCGCCCGAGCAACCTGTCCGCCGGGTGGCTGAGCGGCCTTCCGCCTGCAATCGGGTAGAACTCCTGGCAGCGTTAATCGGCGGCCCGCACCAGATCGAACGGGCCGAGAATTTGCTGGCAGCCTTTGGCAATTTGCGCACTATGTCTGCAGCCACCCCGGACGAGCTTGCCGCTATCAAGGGCATCGGGCCACAGACCGCGCTGCGCGTGCGAGCCGCCCTGGAACTGGGCATACGCCTGGCCGGGGAGGTACCCGAAGAGCGCCTGGCTATCCACAGCCCGGCCGACGCTGCTGCCCTGGTGCTGCCCGAGATGAGCGCCCTCGAGCAGGAGCACCTGAGGGTGATCCTGCTGGACACGCGGAATCGGGTACTCGAAATCGTGGGGGTTTATCAAGGAAGCCTGAATTCAGCCCAGGTGCGCGTGGGCGAGATCTTCCGCCCGGCCATTCGCCGCAATGCAGCCGCCTTGATAGTCGTGCATAACCACCCGTCGCAGGATTTAAGCCCCAGTCAGGATGATGTCGCCGTCACTCGGGCCATCGTCCAGGCTGGCAAACTCCTGGATATTCAAGCCCTAGACCACCTGATCGTTGGGGGTGGTCGTTTTGTCTCGCTCAGGGAAAGAAATCTGGGGTTTTCGTCGTGATTGTAGCGTCCAATGTAACTGTGGAATAGAACGGATTCCTGCATAACCGTAGAAAACGGATTATTCCCAGATGTGGCGGTAACGAGGTTGAAAGTTGCCCCTAGCCCTGAATATGCCACCCATCGCGAGCAAAAACGTGCGAATACAAGTGTCCCAGAAAGCCGTTTTTCACAGTTACGACAGATGGAAACTCCGTTTTCTACAGTAACAATGGACAGAACCATCCCGAAATGCTCCGAACAGAGCGCTTTTTCGGTCTTTTTGGCCGGTTAAGCGCCATTCTATTCTACAGTTACGTTGGAACTGACACGTAATTTCCCATCCGCTCTAAGAATAGAAAAAGAGGAGGTAAACATGTTCACCGATTCATCCGTAATCCGGGCCTGTGGGCGGCGCATCCGCGGCGGGGTATACGCCGAAACGGGCCTTTCTGAAGATGGTTTGCCAATTGAATACTTTATTGTTGACCCGCCCATCCCGGTTGACACCAGCCAGTTGGGGCTGGCTTCGGTCGGCGTCCAGCTGATCGAAGTCAAAGCCACAAACGCTGGCAGTGTTTACCACATCTTCGACGTGGTCGGGCAGGAGTTCTATCCCTACCCCGCTGATTACATCGAAGAAACCCGTCGCCTGGGCGCCTCCCGCCGCCTGCCTGCCAACCTGGATTTCTCCAGGTTGGGACCCGGCAGCCGCATGGTGCTGATCCATGCCCGGGCAGTGATGATTAACTTCAACGCTTACCCGCAACCACCCCTGGTGAGCTGCCCCAAGGGCATCCCCTCCCACGCGCTCACCTCACTACCCGAGATGTGCGCCGGGCTTTGGTGGCACGACCTGCCCGGCCAGCCAGATGAGAGCGGATTGGTGTTGCGTCAAATTGACGGTGGCACGGTTTATCACGGCCATCCTCGACCCGAAGATGTCGCTCCCATTTACCAGCATGGGGTTTTCCTGTCTTTACCCATCAACAATCTGGTTGTGATCCAGGGTGGAGAGGCGTCGGAACGCAACTATCAGGCCGCCTGCAACAGCGGGTTGCCGGTTTACCTGGAGGAGGAATAACGCCATGCAAGCATCACAGATCCCGCAGGATATCCGCACGATCTACTCGTTTCTCGGCCAGATGCTGCCGGAACTGACCGACCTGATGGCTACCGAGGTGCGTGAGTGGCGCGCCGAACTACGCGCTGCTGTCCGGGAATGGAAAGATGGCAACCCGGAACCTGATTGGCAGGGCTTCCGCGAGTGGATGAACGACGTCGCAAACCGGCGGAGCCGGTTTGCTTATAAGCGAACGCTTCGCGTTCGCGGCATCTGCCACGATGATGGAATGCCCGCTCTGTTCCCTGCCAGCGAGGAGGCTTAGATGCTACATCTGCCCATTTCCCAACTGGTAATCGCGCCCGGCACGAAGGTCCGGGCGAGGTTGCTTAAGTCGATCCAGGAAAAAGGTATCCTGACTCCCATCCTGGTGGAGCACAACGGGGCCGGATACAAGATCCTGGATGGACGGCGGCGAGTGGCAGCCGCAATCCAGCTCGGACTGGAAAAGGTCCCGGCTGTTCTCGTCGAAGAAGGCGGGCCGGAGATCACCCTGCTGGCCCACGGCACCCGCTCAGAAAACCCAGTGGCTGAACTGGAAGCCATTTGCGAGCTCCAGCGGCGCGGGCTGTCTGAAAAAGAGATCGCCCATGCCGGGTATTCCAGCGTCTCGCGCATCCGCAGGTTGGCAAAGCTCAACCGCCTGGCGCCGGAACTGGCTGAGAAGGTCGCAGGCGGGGAAATCGCTCCTGGCGTGGCTTTCCAGATCGCCTGCCTGCCCCAGGAAGAGCAGCGCCAGCTCCTGGTAGACGACGAGAAAGTCACTGCAAGCACTGTCCGCCAGGCTAAGTATGCCCACCGTCAGACAGCGATACCCGCCCTGACAGGATGGACAGAGCAGATTGAGCCTGTCACCATCGAGGAAGTGCTCGCCTGCCTGTCAGCGGAGACGCTGCTCCATATCCTGGATAAGCTACCGGTCGAGCCCCGGTTCGGGGTCTGGCGGGCGAAAATCCAGCGACTATTGAAAGAACCTGTCTTGTGAGAATAAATCAAAGGCATGGCGCGGGAATTACTGATCCCGCGCCATGCCTGAAACAGGAGGCTATCATGCAAACCCGACGCGTTCTCTGCCTGACACAAGCTGTTATCTTTTCCCAGCCTACAGCCTGGGAATTTCACGCCCGATATGCCGTGCAACGCAGCTGCCGGGAAGTCCCCCTGCCCTCCGGCACCTGGCTGGTTGAGTTGGATCCGGTGGAAACCTGGCCTGATCAGAAGAAAGAATATCTCTACCGCACGCCATCCGGCGAGGTGGTGGCTCTGCAGTCCCCGCTTGAAGAACAGAACTACACTGTAGTGACCGACACACAGGTGGTCACCGCGATGAACGCCTATCGCAGCCTGGAGACAATCCTGGCCGATGATTTCGGCGTTTCGCTCCAGCAGACGTGTGGTGAGCTGCCCCCCTTCGCCCTGATCCAGTGCCCGCTGTGTCACGGTACATCCTTCACTACAGTCGACCTGGCTTCGACGTGGTGCGACCGCTGCAACGCCAACTTCCACGTCCGCTCGACCGCGGGTGACCCTGGTTTCGTAATCGATGTCACCTGGGTGCAGTACAATCCCCTGGCCGCCCGCTACGTCTTGCCAAGGACGGATAAGTTGCTGTCCACATTGGTGCTCAAAGACAGCCGCGACCCGCGGGATATGAACCGCGAGCATTGTTCCAGTGAGTGCCAGGCCGGTCCCATCCAGCTGACCGACGGACGCAGCGGCCTTCGCCCCGGATTGCACCGTTGCCAGATCGGGACCCTGTATGACTGGCGGCGCATCTGTGGCCTGGTTCCAAATCTTGATGAGCTGCATGGCGCCTGGGAATGGGAGATCGACGGGCAGGGCTGGCCTGCCTCGGCCACCCTGCGGACCCTGCCGCTGGCATACTCCGAACGCCGGGCGTTGGAGCTGGCGGAAAGCATCCTGCACAAGGAACATCCCGGCGTCGCCGGAGAGATAAAGGATATTCTACAGGTACGCATGCAATCCCCAAGCGTGTTTGAAGCGGTGCTGCCGGACATTTGCAACCTTCAAGAAGGTGAGCACTACCTCTTGCACCACTGGTTGAAGATGCTGTCCGGCAACCCACCAGACAGTTTTGAGACCGCCCTTCCAGTATGGTACGTGGTAACCCCGGTTATCGAAGACCGTTACCTGACCGGCTGGACGGTGGTGCGCAAGGACATCTGCCCGTGGTGCGGGGAACCAGTCTCTCCCGAGGATGCAGCAGCCGGTGAAGAATGTCGCAACAGGTGGGACATTCCCCACGGCAATTGTCATGACATCTGGGAGAAGACCGGCTGGCGGCTGCCGGATTCCGTGCAAGTGATCGGCTAGTGCTCCGCCCAATATGATTCTATAACGATGAACAGGAGTTTGAAACTGGATCAGACTGACAAAAATCCCCCGGGTTACTGGGGGATTTTTTATTTTAAGCACCTTGCAGCCTATCTTTCTCTGCTCAGGGTTGCACAAGAAACAAGAGGCTCTTCGCTTAGTCCCCATCAATGTGATTATCTTGGAGGTCGAGGCGCTTTGCTCGTCTGGATGTGCTCGGCACCATTTGGTGCGATCCTCAGCCCGCAACTCAATATTGATATTTAACGACAAGATTATTATAATTGAGATTATTATAATTTGTACTACTAAAGGAGCGCATTGTGGAAACCAGGTTTATCGGGCGCACCAATGAATTAGCCTTGCTTGACCGGTTATGGGAGAGCGAAAAATCACAGTTTCTGGTTCTTTATGGTCGCAGAAGGGTGGGCAAAACCAGCCTTTTAGCGGAGTGGATTTCTCGTAAAACCATGGTCAAACCTGAGGCGAAAATTATATTTTGGGTAGCAGATCAAGACAACCAGGAATCCCACCTGCGCCAATTTTCAAGGGTGTTGTTTGAGCGCGCTTATCCGGGGCTGCCTATACCTGAAAATTTTTCCTTCACCACCTGGGATGAGGTCTGGGCGCAGTTAGCGGCTTTAGCCAAAGCGGAACGGGTGGCGGTTTTTATAGATGAATTTTCCTACGTGATGGAATCCAATCCGGCGCTGGCCAGCAATTTACAACGCGCCTGGGACAGCGCTCTTGAGAGGTCCAACATCTTCCTTTGTTTATCCGGCTCACATCTAGGCATGATGGAAAGAGGTATTTTGTCCGGTCAGGCGCCTTTGTACGGGCGCGCCACAGGCATCCTCGAGCTGAAACCACTGCCTTTTGGGATGACCGCTCAGTTTTTCGTTAACTATTCTGCCGCGGAGCGGGTTGCCTTATATTCTGTTTTCGGGGGCATCCCCCATTACTGGCAGCAAATTGATACGAAGCAATCTGTGAGCTGGAATGTCGACACCCTGGTTTTTTCGCAAGGAGGTGTTTACCGAAACGAGGATATCATCCTGCTCCACGATTTCGTGAAAGAACCCCAGAATTATGTTTCCATCCTAAAGGCAATTGCCAGCGGGTATGGTACGCCGAAAGAGATCGAAACCGCCACTGGTATTCGCAATGTGCACGTGGGCCAATATCTCAGCAATTTAATGGACACAGGCTATGTCGTTCGCCGAACGCCGGTAACTGTATCTGACAGATCGCGCTTAGGCCGATACGCCATCTCTGATCCTTTTCTGCGCTTTTATTTCCGCTTTGTCGCCTCTCGCCTGTCCCAAATTGCGCTTGGACAAAATATGCAGGCCTCCGAAGAATTACGTGACCATTGGATCGATTTTATCGGGAGATACACCTGGGAGGAGATCTGCCGCGAGTGGGTCCTGCGAGCGAGCAATATCCCCGGCACATTGCCCCTCTACCCCGACCAGGTAGATAGCGCCTGGACAAAAGATGCTCAGGTAGATGTGGTTGGGGTGAATTTCATAAAAAAACACCTGATCCTGGGCGAGTGCAAATGGACAAGCCAGCGCGAGAAAGCAAGCGTTCTGAGAGAGCTGGTAGAAAGAAAAACCGAAAAAATCATTCCACAAGGAGCCTGGCAGCTTTTTTATTTGGGTTTTTCCAAAGAAGGATGGAGTGAACAAGCCATTTCCTACGCAGACATCCTCAACGCCACAAAACCAGACGGAAAAGCTGGCAACAGCCAGTGGCAGGTTAGCGGGATTAAACTGCTGTCACTCAGCGACGTGGATGCTGACCTGTCAAAATGGTCGTAATTCCAGCACGGCTTCATCCGTAATCGATACCAGGGCGATAATCCAGCGCCGTGTTTGCGAAACCGGCACGGGCCAGACGAAACGAAACAGACAGTTTTGCTGGTCGCAAATAATCTTTACGAAACAAGAACATTTGTTCTATTAATCGCCGATGGTTGGTTCATTTCAGCTTATAGGTTTGAGCTGCTACTCTTGGCAAGTTAGAGCTTCCTGGCACCCCCTGCTGGTTTTTGAGAAGATAGACGCCAGCAACAAGACTGACGCCAGTCCGATTCGTTTTACCGGCCAATGGTCACACTAAAGACCCAGACCAAGCAAGCCTACAAGCGAAGAGGCCGTCTAGAAAGTTTGTGGTGCTGTTCACCAGGTATCCCGTCTACCCCCTCTGAACAACACCGCACCTTTAAGTTAAGTTGATCTAAATCTGTAGAATGTTCTACACTTTCAAGAGAAAGCTCAACTTCCCTCGCTGACTTCAACAAGCTTTTTAATCAACAAATAGCCGACTGGGTAGGAATCCGACCTTCTCGGAAATTTCCTTGCTTGGGCTGAGTAAGAACGCTACATGAGTTTCAACTACAGTAATAACGATAAACTGTAGAACGTTCTACAGTATTGGTCGTAGCGCATTTATTACTTCTCAAACCCCGCGTCCAAAAACCGTAACGTTCTTCGCGCGACGATGCTTGTAAAACTGGGTCGTGTTTCAGCGATTGGGCTCGTAGATGATCTGTAGATCAAGAGAACTTCGAGATAACTGTGCGAAACTGTAGAACGTTCTACAGATTCACACAGCAGACAAGATCCACAGGTCGGTGAAACAGACCAAAAACAGACGCTGCTCCAGGCATCCAGGACAAATATAAAAGCCAGCCGCTCATCCCGGAGGGTGGTAGACTGGCTTTTATAGCAGGACCCGTAGAATCTTCTACGGGTCCTTATCTCGTTTTATAGGCCTGGAGCAGAAAGTCCGTTCGCTCAAAACAGCGAGGGTTGGTGAGATCCCCGGAAGATCTCCGGCAGCGGCTGGCCGGGATTGTAAAACGCCCATCGCGCACCCAGGAACGTGGTCGCCGCTTCCAGCTGCTCTTCCGGGAGGATGGAGTAAATATGCACCTGGAAGGCTGACTTAAATTCCTCATGCACCTCAGCAAAACACTGCGACTTTGGTTTCTTGGTCTTTGCGTGTTTGGATCCGGCAACCACAGCGATCATTTCTTGAACAAGCCTGGCCTGGGCGGCATTTACGATTTTCTTTCCAACCAGGGCAGCCTCCAATGTGCCCAAATGACCGGTGATGTCTTGCAGCTCTGCGCCAACTTTTGCCAGCTCATCATCCAGTTTTCCGCTCAACATGTCAAGTTTCTTCCGTACCTGGCGCATCTGGTCCATCGCTTCCAGGTATTCGCGTTCCTCCGGTGGTAGGTGGGTATCCATCTCGGCCAGAAGGTCGGGCGGGACCATATCCGACCGAAACACTGCCCAAGCCGCCTCAGCGAACTCGCGCTTATAAAGAACGATCTTCTTACGATGTTCCTCTTTCACACGACTCGCTTCAATGGTGCCTAACCAGTACGGTAAACGGCGGATGTTCAGGCATGCCACTTCCCGAGTCCGGGTGGTATCCTGGTAAGGGGTTTCCAGGGGAATGTTGACCAAAGAATCAGAAAGGGCTTCGTCCCTCTGGATGCGCTGCCGCTGGCCGTTCGCATCTAAGCCCAGCGCCAAGCATATATCCTGGAGCGGGAGGTACCACTGGCGATCATCAGTCAGGTAAGTGTTGAAGACTTCGCCATAGAAAACAAATGGGAATCCTTGAATGGCTTGGGGCACGCGCGTTCCTCCTCGTAGATAGCTATGAGATAAACGTGTATGATACACGTCTATCTTCTCTTGTATGTGAATCTGTAGAACATTCTACACTTTCGAACCGCCGACCCCCATCACTAGGGGGTCATTGATTTCGGCTTCATCCGTCATGAAGCACCTCCTGTTTTAAGGGAAGCCACAATAGTCCTCTTTTTTGTAATGATCGGCGTAACTGCTCAGCCAAAAGCGCCTAGCCGAGCGGTCTCGTCAACAAACCGCCGGAGGTTGAACCGGCAGCGTAGTATTGCCATTATATCCATTCGTTTAAAAAATGTTCGAGGGGCTCGCGGGCGGCAAGCCACCCCGTCGGTACAACTGTGTTTGGATTTGAACAAATAATTCCGCCCACGATCGCGCAGGTGGTGTCACGATCCCCCAGCCCAGATACTGTGGTCCACATCGCTTCTTCGAACCTGCCTAAATGTCTGGCAGCGCACCATAAGGTAAATGGCACGGTATCTTGAGAGGTTAGACGCTTACCGTTTCCGAGAGCGGAAACCGCCGTCCGAACATCGTAAGTTAAAGGAAGATTGGCCGCCTGCCCAATCCCTGCTCGCGTTTCCGAATCTGGGGTGAAACGGAGCACCGTATCAAAAATTTCATGATGATCTAAAACAGACCGGGCAACGCAGGCCGCGGCAATCGCAATCGCGATCGCACCCGCCTGGCCTTCTGTGTGTGCGTGAGTAACCTCAGCCGAAAGCTGAGCATTCTTTACAACGGTTTGAAAGTCATCACTGAAATACGCCCCGATCGGAGCGGCGCGCATAGCCCCACCATTACCCATCGACCCGATGCCACCAAAAACAGAGCGTGAAACCTCACGCCACGGCTCGCCAGACCAAATCCGGTTAAGAATGTTGCGGGCTGTTCCCCCATATCCCCGCGTTGGATCCCTGCGGTAGCGAGATGCGAATAATTCAGCGAGAAATTCTTGATCAATCACCCGTCTCATCGAAAGGACCTGGACAATGGATATGGCCATTACCGTATCATCCGTATACATCCATGGGCCAGCAGGTAGTGTCCGATCAAAAATCCCTTGTTCAACTTTCTCTAGATCACAGAAGAAGTTTTCACCAAACGCATCTCCAGTGGAGAGACCGTCCAGGGAGGCCCGCACTCGGCTCATGCGAATCAGATGCTCTGCATCGGTAATCATAAGTTCTCCACACTTTCTTAAAACAAATTTTGCTCAGACAGGAAAAAAGACAAAAGGAGGGCAGTAAGGTTTTCCAGTCAGGGCTAAACGAAGGACAGTTAGTGCCCGCTAGCCATTCTTACGAGCGGTCGAGAGGTTAGCGCGAACCGCACAGAACATCTCAGCGCTCTGGTCAGAAGGGAAACCACCCGATACTTTTACTTTAACTTTCATCAGGCGGAGATCCCGTTCTGCCTGATTATTGTCAAACGGTACCTTAAAATCCTACATACCCGTAATTGTGCTTGCGTTTCACAATTTTGACAATGTTAATGTGCGTTAGATTTTACGCCTGAGCAGTTACTGATCGGCTTATCAAAAGGCGTATGAGCCAGGCGTACCTCGGGCGATGCACCTTTTTCATTTGAGGGAGAACCAGCGCTTAAGCGGGGTGCGGAACAAATCGCCTTTACCTCAGACCAGGCGGGCGATGACGAGATCTATACCCTGAACACCGATGGAAGCGACCTGCGCCGCCTGACTGATCACAACGAAGTTGACGCCTTGCCCGCCTGGTCGCCAGATGGGACGTGGATTGTCTTCCAGTCCAGGCGCACAGGCAATGGTGACGTGTATAAGGTACGCCCGGACGGTACACAGTTGACTCAGCTTACCGACTCGAGCGAATATGATGGCGAGCCAGCCTGGTCACCGGATAGCAACCAGATTGTCTTCGTCTCCAAGCGTAGCGGGATCTATGCTTTATGGGTGATGGATGCCAGCGGGGGAAACCTGCAACAGATCACCTATTCTGGGGCAGCTTACTTCCCTTCCTGGTCACCCAGCGGGGAATGGATTGCCTATTCAAACGATCAGGATGCGAACGGCTGGCTGGAGCTGTACCGTCTCAGACCAGACGGCAGCGAGGAACAAACCCTTTATACACCCTATGACACTCGCGACGCCTGGGGAGCGTCCTGGTCTCCAGATGAGGAATGGCTGACCTTCAACGAGACGAATTGGGTCCAATACGAGGGAGAATGCTATTGGACCGAAAGCTACCTGGATTTGATCCATGTGGACACGCTGGGTCTCCAGTACCTGACCAGCGACAACCGGGTTTGGAGATCAAGCTGGACAACCACGGATATCCAGGCACCCGGCCCCTGCACGGTCGATATACCCGCTTTCCAGCGCCAGAGCAGCATCTTTGCCAGCGTCTATGCTCTCGACAACGGTGCATCGGGGGTTGCGACATACGATCTGCAGGCGCGCAGGCATCCCGGCGGCATATGGCAGGAGAACTCGTCCAGATCTTCCAGCCAGGTGCTGCTGTATGAAAGCCCGTGGGAAGGCCAGATCGACCTGCGCTGCCGGGCAATAGATCAGGCGGGAAACGAAGCCGACTGGTCCTCTGCGCCGGTCATCTCTACCACGGTCGACAGCTTACCGCCACAGTCCCAGACCAACACAAGCGCGCCAGCCGTTCGTCCGGCAAACACGATTGTTGAGTGGCAGGGCACTGACACCGGCAGCGGCGTGGAGAGCTACGATGTCTTCTACCGCCCTGGCACCCAGGGCGACTGGACATTATGGCAGGACGACACCCAAAACACCTCGGCTGTATTCAACGGCTCAACCGGGACCATCTATTATTTTCGCACCCAGGCAGTGGATAAAGCCGGGCATTCCGAGCCCTGGCAGCCTGCCCCCCAGGCGGAGGTCTCTTTCTTCTCGACGCTGATCTCGGGGACCCTGACCGATATACGCGGGTTCGCGGTGCCTTTCTTTGAAGTCACCACCGATCCACCTGCCATGTATAGTCAGACAGACCCAACCGGAAGCACCTTCCAGCTTTACCTTGCGCCAGCAATCACCCATACACTGAGCACCCAGGCTCCCGGCTACGGGATGTTCCCGGCTACGGTGATCAGCACATCGATGGATACGTCCCAAATTCTTGTGCTGCCGCCAGATCCCGCCTGGCTGGTCAACGGGGGATTCGAGTCGACAGAACTGACCGGCTGGACGGTAGACAGCAGCGGGGCGCAGGTAGTGTCAGACACCTATCACAGCGGAGGGTACAGCTTGCAGATCGAGCACGGCGTACCAGTGACCACCACCCTGGTTCAGCCCGTTTACATTGACCCATCGCTGAACCAGCCTACGCTGTCCCTTTTCTACTACCTGCCGAACAATCTGACCAGCGCCAAGTTTTCGGTCGAAATTTCCGCAATGTTAGCCAGCACCGTGCTCTCCACGGTGCTGGCTAACGGTGGGTGGGAGCACATCTGGGCTGACCTGGGGCTCTATGCCGGGCAGACCATTACAATCAGCTTGAGTTTGGCTGGAGGTCCGGGCGAAGTGCGGGTAGACGACATGGCGCTGGGCGCCTGGGAGATGCCAGGCGTCCAGGCGGTGTCACCACAGGAATGGCTGACTGGCGAGGCCCCCCTGCTGACCATCAGCGGTACGAATTTTTTGCTACACCCTCCGTGTACCTGAACAACATCCAGCTTGGCCAGGTGGTATTAGAATCCCTTAACCGCCTGAAAGCCACCGTACCGGCAAATCTAGAAGAAGGGGTATATGACCTGCGGATCGTTAACCCGGGTGGACCGGCGGTCGTTTTGGTGGCGGCTGTGCGGGTGAAAGCGGTGCAGGCAATCGTGGAACATCTCTTCCTGCCAGTCACCTTCAAAATGGATGGCTGGTCGGAAGCAAAACCGGCGAAACGCCAGACCGCAGATTGGCCCACCCTGGGATACGATCCCAGTCATAGCGGCTACAACCAGGTCGATCCGGGTGGGTCGCGTTATGCACTGGCATGGAGCGCCGCCCTGCCCTACCCGGGTGGCTCTCCTCTGCAGCAAGTAGCCGTGGCGGATGGGGTGCTGGTGGCATCCAGCGATTCATATTTTGGCGAGGCTGGAGTGGTTGCCCTGTCGGCAGAGAGCGGTGAAGAGCTGTGGCGCTACGCGTTTAATGACAAATTCTCGATCAACCCACCGTCCATTGCCCATAGTGCGGTGTATTTCCAGCAAGGTAATCACAGTGATGATTCATACCTGTTCTGTCTGGACCTTCTCAACGGGCGGAAAAACTGGCAGTCGACTTTCTATGCCCAGTGGGAAGAGTACCTGGCTCCCCTGGTGGTTGGTAGTACGGTATATGTCAACGCCGGAGCCGATGGAGGCATGGCAGCATATCATGCCGGCGACGGGCGCGAGCTGTGGTGGCAGTCTATGCCGCAATACAACAGCTGGACGCCAGCCTACGCGGATGGATCACTGTATGCCTGGGTAGCTGGGTTCTTCAGCGCTCATGAGCCAGGCACAGGCGACGTGAAGTGGTCGTTGGATTTAGGCTGGCCGTGGTACGGCTATGATATGGAAACCGCGGCAGTCGTGGTTGATAGCACAGCCCTGGTGGTTAACTCTGAGCACCTGTACGCCATCGACCTGGTGCAGAGGAAGGCGCGCTGGTCAGCGCCGGGCGATTACAGGGAAAGCCTGCCCGCGGTCGCAGATGGCGTTGTGTATGCCCTGAAGAGCGGGCTGTTGGAAGCCCGCCAGTTATCTGATGGCACACTTCTGTGACGGCTCTCCCCCCTAAAGGAGGGAGCTTCTCAGACTACGCTCGCCCCAACGGGCCACGTTAACGCCTGACGGTCGCGTCCCGACCGACTTATAGA
>Ga0209254_10001663_pt1 | contig 20078 bp, 18 predicted proteins | sample FrelakmetDIP11DI_FD_187148 | JGI IMG/M metagenome (GOLD analysis project Ga0209254, IMG submission 187148) | Freshwater lake sediment microbial communities from the University of Notre Dame, USA, for methane emissions studies - DIP11 DI (SPAdes)... | ecosystem: Environmental > Aquatic >...
CTGGCCGTCCTGATAGATGATCGACGTTGCTAGCGGCAGCACGTAGGTGACGCTGAACATCATCAGCATCGACCCGAGTACGTGCATGACCGAAAGCATTGGCAGCGGAGGGAGCGGCCGGAGGTTCGAAGAGCTGTTGGCTGGTCAGTCCCTGGACGAGACACTACACCGGAGCGCGTGGCAATCCAATCGCGCCTATTCGCAGCGGGCCGATGCCTAGCGGCCGGCCTTGCGCAATTCGCTGTGGCGGAACCCGTAGAGGAAATAGATCAGGAAGCCGATCACGGTCCAGGCGAACAGGCGCAACCAGGTGTCGGGTGGCAGCGAGACCATCATGCCGAGACAGACCAGGGCCCCGGCGGTGCAGACGAACCAGGGCGCAGGCACCTTGAAAGGGCGCTTGAGATCGGGCCGTGTATAGCGCAGTACCAGCACGCCGATGCAGACGGTGGTGAAGGCGAGCAGCGTGCCGATGGACACAAGTTCGCCGAGAATCGTCACCGGGAACAGTCCGGCGATCAGCGCGGCCAGCGTGCCTGTCACCAGCGTGCCTACGTAAGGGGTCTTGTGCGTCGGGTGCACGCGGCGGAACAGTGGTGGGATCAGGCCATCACGCGACATCGCGTAGAAGATGCGCGGCTGGCCCAGCATCATCACCAGCATCACGGAAGTCATGCCCGCGATCGCGCCGAGCTTGATCCAGCCGGCGAGCCAGGACAGCTCGGGATGGCGATCGAGCGCGAGGGCGACGGGTGCGGGTGTATTGAGATCGCCGTAGGGAACCATGCCGGTGAGCACTGCCGAGACCGCAACGTAGAGCACCGTGCAGACGGCGAGGCTCACGAGGATCCCGATCGGCATGTCGCGCTGCGGGTTCTTCGCTTCCTGCGCCGCGGTCGAAACCGCGTCAAAGCCGATGTAGGCGAAGAAGATTATGCCGGCCGCCTGCACGACCCCGCTCCAGCCGAAGTGACCGAATTGCCCGGTATTCTCCGGGATGAAGGGCTGCCAGTTCGCCCCGTCCACGACCCAGATGCCGAAGGCGATGAACAGCAGGATCACCGTCACCTTGATCGCGACGACGACGGCATTGAAGCGTGACGACTGGTGGATGCCGACGTAGCAGAGCGCGGTGATCGCCGCGACGACCAGTACCGCCGGGAGGTTTATCAGCGCGCCCGTGCGGACGATCTCGAAATGGCCGGCACCTTTGGTGAACGGCGCGTTGGTGAGGGCGTCGGGCAGGTGCATGCCGAGTTGCTCGACCAGGCTCACCACATAGCCCGACCAGCCCACGGCGACCGTCGCCGCCGCAAACAGGTACTCGAGGATCAGGTTCCACCCGATGAACCACGCCACGAACTCGCCGAGCGTCGCGTATGAGTACGAGTAGGCGCTGCCCGCCACGGGGATCATCGAGGCGAACTCGGCGTAGCACAGGCCGGCGAACGCGCATCCGAGTCCCGCGATCAGGAACGACACGACGAGCGCCGGACCGGCGTGGTTCGCCGCAGCGGTGCCGGTCAGCACGAAGATGCCCGTGCCGATGATCGCACCGATGCCCAGCAGCACGAGCGCCCTGGCGTCGAGGGTCCGGGACAACTCGTTGAAGCCGTCGGATTCGTGCAGCTCGGCAATGGGCTTGGTCGAGAACAGGCGCTTTGGCATCTGGGGCCTCTGGTCGTTGGGCGCGGCACTCCGGCGTAATCGCGCGCGACTGTAGCGCACGCGCTCGCGCTCCGATAGGCCAATGACCGGGCGAGATGCTCAGTCCTCGCGCAGGCCCTCGGGCACCAGTGGCCGGAACATCTCGACCAGTGCCTCGTAGACCTTGGGCGTCCCCGCGATCACGTTGCCGCCCTGCCGGTACTCTCCGCCCGTGAGCGTGCCGATGCGCCCGCCGGCCTCGGTGATGAGCAGGGTGCCGCCGGCCGTGTCCCAGGCGTTGAGACCGATTTCCCAGAAGCCATCGGTGCGGGCCGCGGCGACATAGGCAAGGTCCAGCGAGGCGGCTCCCGGCCGGCGTACGCCCGCGGTCTGCTGCATGACGGCCTTGAGCATCGCGAGATACTCGTCGGTCCAGCGGGCGTTGGCGCGATAAGGAAATCCCGTGCCGATCAATGCACCCTCGAGGCCGGATTGCGCGCTCACGCGGATGCGCTTGCCGTCGAGTTGAGCGCCGTCGCCGCGCGAGGCAGTGAAGAGCTCCTGCCGCATCGGGTCGTATACGACCGCATGCTCCAGGCGCCCCCGATACTCGCAGGCGAGCGAGACCGCGAAGGTGGGAAAGCCGTGCAGGAAGTTCGTCGTGCCGTCCAGCGGGTCGATGATCCACAGGAACTCGCCGCCGCCGCTGCGTCCCGACTCCTCGCCAAGGAAGCCGTGGTCGGGATGAGTGCGGCGGATGGTCTCGATGATGTCGCGCTCGGCGAGCTGGTCGATCTCGGTGACGAAATCGTTGCGGCTCTTGGAGCGCACGCCCAGCGAAGGCACCCGGTCGACGTTGCGGACGATGAGGTCGCCGGCGCGGCGCGCGGCGCGTATGGCAATGTTGAGCAATGGCTGCATGGGCTGCGGACCGGGCGACTGGGTGAAAGAGCGGCGGGATCTCGCGGCAGGACCGGGCCCGTCGATGGATCGGTAGAATACCAGAGCATGTCCATCCGGATCGTGCTCACCGGCATCTCGCACCCTGGCAACATCGGCGCCGCCGCGCGCGCGATGAAGACCATGGGGCTCGAGCGACTGTGCCTGGTGGCGCCGGAGCGCTATCCGGCGGCGGAGGCTACAGTGATGGCGGCCGGCGCGGACGACGTGCTCGCGCGCGCCCAGCTGTTCGCGGATGTGCGCAGTGCCGTTGCCGACTGCGGTCTCGTGGTGGGTACGACCGCGCGCTCGCGGCACCTTCCGTGGCGCATGCTGGAGCCGCGCGAAGCTGCCGCGGAGATCGCGGCAGCCGCGACTCACAGCGAGGTGGCGGTGCTGTTCGGTGCCGAGCGCACGGGGCTCACCAACGACGAGCTCGAGCTGTGCCAGCTGCTGCTCACGATCCCGGTCGGCTCGAGCTACGGATCGCTCAACGTCGCCATGGCGGTACAGGTCGTGGCCTACGAGATCCTGCTTGCGACACGGGCGACGTCGCCCGAGGCGGTGCGCGGCGGCATTCCGCTCGCCAGCGCGCTCGAGATGGAGCGCTTCTTTGCACACGTCGAGCAGGTGCTCGAGGAGATCGAGTTTCGCGATCGCACCGGCGAGGGGCACCTGATGGCGCGACTGCGACGGTTTTTCAGCCGCGCAGTGCCCGACCAGAATGAGATCAACATCCTGCGCGGAATCCTGACGTCGGTGCAGGGACGGCGGCGCCGGGCCGGCGAGCCGCATGCGCCGCGCGTCGCGGTGGAGGCTTCGGAACCGACACCTTCGCAGCGGTCGTCCTCTTGAGCGGGCTTGCGGGACGATTCCGGCCATGAGTCGCCTGGTCTATCTCGACAATGCCGCGACCACGGCCGTGGATCCTCGCGTGGTCGAGGCCATGAGCAGTTGCCTCGGCGAGGACGGTGACTTCGCGAACCCCTCATCCGTGTCGCACGCGCCGGGGCGGCGCGCGAGGGAACGTGTCGAGGCGGCGCGCGCGCAGGTTGCCGCGCTGGTGGGGGCGGATTCCTCGTGCGTCGTATTCACTTCAGGTGCGACCGAATCGGACAACCTCGCCGTGCTGGGTGCGGCGCGGTTCTATCGGGCGCGCGGCAGGCATCTCGTCACTTCGCGCACGGAACACCCGGCTGTGCTCGCCGCCTGTCGCCAGCTCGAGCGCGAGGGATTCGAGGTTACCTACCTCAAGCCGGGCAGCGACGGCATCGTGGAGCCCGCGCAGGTCGAGGAGGCACTGCGACCCGACACCATCCTCGTATCGCTGATGCACGTGAACAACGAGATCGGTGTCGTGCAGGACGTTGGCGCGGTCGGGCGGCTGTGCCGCGCCCGCGGCGTGATCCTGCACGTGGACGCGGCGCAGTCGGCCGGCAAGCTCCCGATCGACGTCGAGCGCGACTCGATCGACCTGCTGGCACTCACCGCGCACAAGATGCATGGCCCGAAAGGCGCGGGTGCGTTGTGCGTGCGGCGCGAACCGCGGCTTGGGCTCGCGCCACTTCTGTTTGGCGGCGGACAGGAGCGCAGCCTGCGCCCGGGAACCCTCGCCACACACCAGGTCGTCGGTCTCGGCGAGGCATGTCGCATCGCCGCCGCGCAGATGGTCGACGACGGTGCGCGCATCACGGCGCTGCGCGAGCGGCTGTGGGCTGGACTCGCGGGGCTTCCCGGCGTGATGCTGAATGGTCACGCCACGCGACGCGTGCCCGGCATCCTGAACGTCGCTTTCGACGGAGTGGAGGGCGAGAGCCTGCTCTTTGCGCTGGCGGGGCTCGCGGTGGCTTCGGGCTCCGCCTGCGCGACCACGAATGCCGAGCCCTCCTATGTGCTGCGGGCGCTCGGCCGCAGCGACCGTCTTGCGCAGAGTTCGCTGCGTCTGAGCCTCGGACGCTTCACGACCGGAGACGATATCGAGCTTGCCCTGCGGGACATCGTAGCGACCGTCGAGCGACTGCGTGCCGTGGCACCGTGGCGGGTGACGGCGTGAGCGCCGACGATCCGCGCTATGGCGACGAAGTCCGGCGCCGGATGGGCAGCCTTGCCGGCGCGGGTGGGTGGGCGCCCGCAGATGACGTGCTGATCGCGAGCGCCGGCGACCGGGAGCAGGGCGCGGAAGTGCAGCTGTCCGTGCGTCTCGTCGCCGATCGGGCGGCGGCACTGCGCTTCCGTGCCTTCGGGTGCCCGCATCTCCTGGCGGCGGCCTCCTGGATCACGGATCGCCTGCGCGGTTCCGGGCGCAGCGATCTCGCGACCTGGGACTGGCACGAGGCGGCCGAGGCACTCGAGGTGCCGCCGGCCAAGTACGGGCGGCTGCTGATACTGCAGGACGCAGTTCACGGACTCGCCCGGAACTGGCCCGATGAGACCGGGTCCACGGTGTAGAATTTGCCCAACCAGGAGGACGAACCCTGCCATGTCCGTGTCGCTGACCCCTGCCGCCGCCGAACGTGTACAGAGCTTTCTCGCCAAGCGCGGCCGTGGCGTGGGGCTGAGGCTCGGCGTAAAGAAGACCGGTTGCTCGGGGTTCGCCTACGTCGTGAGCTACGCCGATCACGTCGATACGGGCGACGTGGTGTTCGAGGACCGCGGCGTGCGAGTGATCGTCGATGCCGAGAGCCTTCGCTATGTCGACGGGACGGAGATCGACTTCACCCGGCACGGCCTCAACGAGGCCTTCAAGTTCCGCAATCCGAACGTGCGCGGCGAGTGCGGCTGCGGCGAGAGCTTCAACGTCTAACTGCTCGTCGCGGTTCGATTTTCTTGGCGGGGCCCGACCCGCCGCGTATACTTAACAGTTTGATTTCAGCCGCCGGCCCCAGCCGTGAGCGCGCCCCTGCGCCGTTCGGGCGCGGGGCTTCCAACCTGCAACCGGGGCGCCCGCGCCCGTCGAGAGGATCCACATGGCCGTCGAACGCACGCTCTCCATCGTCAAGCCCGATGGTGTCCGCAAGAACGTCATTGGCGAGGTGTACCGCCGTTTTGAGAGTGCGGGTCTGCGCATCGTCGCGGCGCGCATGAAGCGACTCTCGCAGGCGGAGGCGGAGGGTTTCTACGCCGTACATCGCGAGCGGCCGTTCTTCAAGGACCTGGTCGCCTACATGACCTCCGGGCCGGTGGTCGTGCAGGTGCTCGAGGGCGAGAACGCCGTGGCGAAGAACCGCGACATCATGGGTGCCACCGACCCGAAGAAGGCTGCGCCCGGCACGATCCGCGCCGACCTCGCCGAGAGCATCGAGGCCAACACCGTTCACGGCTCCGACAGCCTCGAGAACGCCGCGCGCGAGATCGCCTACTTCTTCGCCGAAACGGACCTCTGCCCGCGCTGAGGCGCGGAACTCCGCCGTGCGGGGCGGTCGAACCAGTCGATGAGCGAACTCGCCACACCTCGGACGAACCTGCTCGGCTTCACCAAGGCCGGGCTCGAGGCGTTCGTCGCCGGCATGGGCGAGAAGCCTTTCCGCGCCCGCCAGCTGATGAAGTGGATGTACCGCCGTGCCGTCGGGGACATCGATGCGATGACCGACCTCGGCAAGGATTTCCGGCAACGGCTCGCGGCCGTCGCGGAGATCCGGGCGCCGGAAGTCATCGTCTCGCAGCGCTCTGCCGACGGGACGCGCAAGTGGCTGCTGCGCCTCGAGAGCGGCCAGGCGATCGAGATGGTGTTCATCCCGGAACCCGGCCGCGGCACGCTGTGCATCTCGAGCCAGGTCGGCTGTGCCATGGACTGCACGTTCTGCTCGACGGCGCAGCAGGGTTTCAACCGCAACCTCGACACCGCCGAGATCGTCGGCCAGGTGTGGCTCGCCAACCGCGAGCTCGGCTATTCGCCCGACGGTGATCGCGTGATCACCAACGTGGTGTTCATGGGCATGGGCGAGCCGCTCGCCAACTACCGAAACGTCGTGCCGGCGGCCGACATCATGATGGACGACCTCGGGCTCGACCTGTCGCGCCGCCGCGTCACGGTGAGCACCTCCGGGCTCGTGCCGCAGATGATCCGCATCGCCGACGAGACCAACGTCGCGCTGGCAGTGTCGCTGCACGCGCCGAACGACGAGCTGCGCAGCGAGCTGGTGCCGATCAACCGCAGGCACCCGATCGCGGAACTGCTCGGCGCTTGCTGGCACTACGTCGAGAAGCAGAACGCCCGCAGCGTCACCTTCGAGTACGTGATGCTCGACGGCGTCAACGACCGGCCCGAGCATGCCCGCCAGCTCGCGACACTGCTGCGCGGCCATCCGGCCAAGGTAAACCTGATTCCCTTCAACCCCTTCCCCGGCACGCGCTACCGCCGCTCGACGGAAGAGGCGATCGAGCGCTTCCGCGACCTGCTCATCAGGGGCGGGGTGATCGCCACGATCCGGCGCACGCGCGGCGACGACATCGATGCCGCCTGCGGCCAGCTGGTTGGCCGCGTCAACGACCGAACGACGATCCGGCTCGGGCAGAAGCTCGTGCCTCTCACGGTGGTGCAGTGATGGCCCGACGCATGCTCACGTGGCTGGCTGCGGCGCTTCTCGCTGGCGCGTTGACCGTGGTTCAAGCGCAGGACAAGGTGGACTACGAGAAGGCGGCGGAAGCGAACGCGCAGCTCGCGCTCACCTATCTCAAGCAGGGCGACCTGGCCGCGGCGCGCGACAAGATCGAGAAAGCGCTCAAGCAGAATCCGAACACTCCGGAAACCCAGATGGCCGCGGGCTTCGTCTACGACCGGCTCGGCGAGACGCGCAAGGCGGGCGAGCACTTCGAGCGCGCCGTGAAGCTCGATCGCGACAACGCCGACGTGCTGAACAACGCCGCCGTATTCCTCTGCCGCAAGGGCGATCGCAAGCAGGGCGAGGAGTATTTCCTGCGTGCCGCGACGAGCCCGCTCTACCGCACGCCCGAGGTTGCCTACTCGAATGCGGGCCGCTGCGCGCGCGCCGACGGCCGCCCCAAGGACGCCGAGAAGTATTTCCGTGACTCGCTCGCCATCCGGCCGAACCAGCCGGACGTCCTGCTCGAGATGGCGGAACTCATGTACCAGTCCAAGAACTACCTTGGCGCGCGAGCGTTCCTGCAGCGCTACGGCGCGAGCACCCCGCCGACCGCCGACTCGTTGCTGCTCGGCTACCGCATCGAATCGGCGATGGGGGACACGGCGGCCGCCGCCGAGTATGCATCGCGCCTGCGCGCCGAGTTCCCGATCTCGCCGCAGGCGGGTCTGCTCGACGCTCCGCAGGAAGCGCCGCCGTGAGTCATCAAAATGGCGCGGGTGACGCGCTCGTCGAAGGCCCCGGCCCGGCGCTCACACGCGCCCGCGAGGCGCGCGGGCTCAGCGAGCAGCAGGCTGCGGAGCAGCTGAACCTGGACGTGAGCGTCGTCTATGCGCTGGAGTCCGGAGACCTCGCTGCGCTCGGAGCGCCGGTGTTCGCGCGCGGTCACCTCAAGCGCTACGGCGCCTTGCTCGGTCTGCCCGAGGACCAGCTGCTCGCAGCCTACGAGCGTGCCCGCACCCAGCCCGAGCAGCCGTCGCTGGTGCCGCACTCGCGGCAGGACATGGCGCCGACGCGAGACCGGCGAGCATGGCCCTGGGCGGTCGGCGGGGCCTTGCTGTTCCTGCTTGCCGCCGGACTGATCGCCTACGTGTCGCAGTTCGGACTGGCCCTGCCGTCGCGACTCGAAGTGCCGATGCAGGGCGCATCTCCCACGACCGACACCGGCGTGCCGGCGCCGCTTGAGACGCCGGCGACCGGTGTTACCGAGCGCGTGAGCGGGCCGGTTGCCGACGCAACCACGACTGGTATCGACGCAGCGGTATCGGGTGCAGCCGACCCGGGCTCCGCCCCTGCCCCTGAAGTGGCCTCCGCGACGCCGGCGCTCGAGCCGGGCCACGTCGTGCTGGGAATGTCCTTCTCGGCCGACTCCTGGACCGAGATCTACGACGGCGCCGGCAAGGCCGTGCTCTACGATCTCGGTCGAGCGGGCTCGCAGCGCACGATCACGGCGCAGGCGCCACTGAGCGTCACGCTCGGCAACGCTCCTGCCGTGACCCTGTCCGTGAACGGCCGCGCGATGCCGATGCCGCCGGTTCCGGCGGGGCAGACCGTGGCGCGGTTCAAGGTCCAGCCCGACGGCACCCTGAACTGAACGGGCGGGTGCCGGACATGCGCGAATCCCTGCAGGCCGTGCGCGGCATGAACGACCTGCTGCCGGGCGACACGGCGGCCTGGCAGGCGCTCGAGCACGCTGCGCGCGAGACGTTCGCCGAGTACGGTTATCGGGAGATCCGCCTGCCGGTGCTCGAGCGGACGGAGCTCTTCAAGCGCTCGATCGGCGAGTTCACGGACATCGTCGAGAAGGAGATGTACACCTTCGCCGACCGAGGAGGCGACTCCGTCACGCTGCGACCGGAAGCGACCGCCGGCATCGTGCGCGCGTGCCTCACCAACGGCTTGCTGCACAACCAGCGACAGAAACTCTGGCTGATCGGACCGATGTTCCGCTATGAGCGGCCGCAGAAGGGTCGCTACCGCCAGTTCCACCAGATTGACGCCGAGGCCCTGGGTTACGAGGGTCCGGACGTCGACGCCGAGCTGATCCTGATGTCGGCGCGGCTGTGGCGGCGTCTCGGTCTGACCGGGCTGACGCTGAACCTGAACTCGCTCGGCACGCCGGAGTCGCGCGCCGTCTACCGCGAACGGCTGGTCGAGTATTTCCGCGGCTGCGAGTCCGCTCTGGACGAGGACAGTCGCCGCCGACTGGACGGCAACCCGCTGCGCATCCTCGACAGCAAGAATCCCGCGATGCACGAAGTGATCGCCGGCGCACCGCTCATCACCGACCACCTCGACCACGGCTCGGCCGAGCACTTCGCCGGCCTGCGCTCGCGCCTGGACGATGCCGGCGTGCACTACACGATCAACCCGCGGCTGGTGCGTGGTCTCGACTACTACTCGCGCACCGTGTTCGAGTGGACCACCGGCGACCTGGGCTCGCAGGACGCGGTATGCTCCGGTGGCCGCTACGACGGCCTGGTTGCGCAGCTCGGAGGCGATCCCGTACCCGCGATCGGCTGGGCGCTGGGTGAGGAACGCATCGTCGAGCTGTTGCGCCTGCAGGGACGTGCAGCTGTCGAGCCTGCGGCGGACGTGTATCTCGTTCTCGCCGGTCCGCAGGCCGAACGCCTCGGCAGCGGACTTGCCGAGACGCTGCGAGACCGTGCCGCGGGTCTGCGCATCGAGACGAACTGCGGCGGTGGAAGCTTCAAGTCACAGATGAAGCGCGCGGACAAGAGCGGTGCGCGCCTGGCGGTGATCCTCGGCGACGACGAGGTGACGCGCCGCGTCGCGACGCTCAAGTCATTGCGCGAGGAATTGCCGCAGCGGCAGGTGCCGCTCGAGGAACTGCCGGCCGAGCTGGTTCGCACGCTGCACGCGGCGGGCCGCGGCCGGGAATGAAATTCGCCGGCGCATGCGCCGGCCACCTGGAGTCGATCAGACGTGGAAGACCTCTCAGATATCGAACGTGAAGAACAACTGCGGCGCTGGTGGAGCGAGAACTGGGCCTGGATCATCGGCGGCGTAGCGCTGGGTCTCGCGCTGCTGGCGGGCTGGCAGTGGTGGCAGCGCCAGCAGCTGCACACGGCCGAGGCCGACGAGAGCAGTTACCTCGCGGTGGTGGAGTCCCTTGGCAAGGGTGATCGCGATGCCGCCACGGCCCAGGCCAAGACCCTGCGCGAACGGAGGCCCGGCTCCGCGTACGCGGATCAGGCCGAGCTCGCGCTGGCACGCGAGGCGATCCAGAAAGGCGAGCTCGACGGTGCCGCGACGCTGCTGCGTGGGGTCGCCGACAAGTCGAAGGATCCGGAGCTCAGGCTCATCGCGCGCACGCGCCTCGCACGCGTGCTGAACGAGCAAGGCAAGCACGACGAGGCGCTCGCGCTGCTCGAGCCATCGTCGGCCGGCGCTTTCGCGCCGCTGGTGCACGAACTGCGGGGCGACGCGTTTGCCGCCAAGGGCGATGCCGCGGCGGCGCGCAGCGAATACGATGCCGCGCTCAAGGCCGCAGGCGAGGCGATCGGCCTCGATCGCAATTACGTGGAGATCAAGCGCGACGCTCTGATCGCGGCGCCCGCACAGGCCCCGGCCGCGCCATCGCCGGCAGCCGCTGCGCCGTCGGTCGAGCCGGCGCCCGAGCAGCCGGCGGCGGCTCCGGCCGCAACGCCCGAGGCACCGGCCAAATGAGTTTCCGGCGTGCACTGGCCGCGATTGCCGGGCTGGCATTGCTGGCCGCGTGCGACAAGGACAAGGAGTCCGATCCGCCAGCGGAGCTGGTGGACATCAAGCCAACGCTCGCGGTGGACAAGCTCTGGTCGAGCAGCGTCGGCGGCGGTGGCGAGAAGCTGCGCCTCGCACTCGATCTCGCGGAGGATTCCGGCACGCTCTACGCGGCATCGCGCGATGGCCAGGTCGTAGCGCTCGATCCGGCGAATGGACGCAAGCGCTGGGAGACGGATACCAAGATCGATCTGTCCGCGGGGCCGGGTGTCGGCAGCGGCCTGGTCACGGTCGGCACCAACGGCGGCAAGCTCGTGGCGCTCGACGCCGCGAGCGGCAAGGAGCGCTGGCGCGTGCAGCTGAGTGGCGAGGTGCTCGCCCCGCCGCTGGTCACGGACGATCGGGTCGTCGTGCGAACCGTCGCTGGCCGGCTGCATGCGCTGGCCGCTGCTGACGGCAAGGAACTCTGGATGGCCGAGGACCTCGTGCCGCGCCTCACCCTGCGCGGCACGTCGCCGCCGGTCCGCGCGGATGATGCGGTGGTCAGCGGCTTCGATTCCGGCAAGGTCATGTCGGTGGGACTGGCGGACGGGGCGACGCGCTGGCAGGCGCAGGTGAGCTCGCCGCGTGGGCGCTCCGAACTCGAGCGGCTCGCGGACGTCGACGGCGCGGTGCACGTCTCGGGCGCCGACGTGTACGCCGTGGGCTACCAGGGGCGCGTGGCGATGATCTCGGTCGACAGCGGCCAGATCTGGTGGGCGCGGGATCTGTCGAGCTACCGTGGCCTCGCGCTCGACGGCGACCAGCTCTACGTCGCCACTTCGGATGGCGATGTCGTGGCGCTCGCGCGCCGTGACGGCAGCGTTGTCTGGCAGCAGCAGGCGCTCAAGCGGCGCGGCCTCGGCGCGCCGGCCGTGACCGAGGGTGGTGTGGTGGTGGTCGGTGACTTCGAGGGCTACCTGCATTTCATGGACCGCGCCAGTGGCAATTTCGTGGCTCGCGAGCGCATGAGTCGCACGCGCATCTCGGCGGCACCGCTGGTGATGGGCGATCGCATAGTCGTGATCGACGACGGCGGCGAGATCACCGCCTTTCGCAGCGGAGTCGCCAAGGGCGGCTGACCGTGCTTCCCGTCATCGCGCTGGTCGGACGACCCAACGTCGGCAAGTCCACGCTGTTCAACGCGATCACGCGCACGCGTGACGCACTGGTCGCCGATCTGCCGGGCCTCACTCGCGACCGCAAATACGGCTATGCGCAGGTCGGCGGACGGCGCTGCGTGGTCGTGGATACGGGCGGCCTCGTCGAGACCACGCAAGGCATCGAGCAGCTCATGGCCGAGCAGACGCTCAAGGCCGTGGCCGAAGCCGATCGCGTGCTGTTCCTCGTCGATGCCCGTGCCGGCTGCACGCCGGAAGACCTGCACGTCGCAGGGGTCCTGCGCCGCAGCGGCAGGCCGGTGCTCGTGGTCGCGAACAAGGCCGAGTCGCTGGATCCGGACATCGCGGCGGCGGACTTCCATCAGCTTGGCTTCGGTGCGCCGGTGGCGATCTCGGCCTCGCATGGCGAGGGCGTCGGGCCACTGGTCGGGCAGGCGCTCGACGGGCTGCCGATACCGGGGGACAGTTCGGAGAGCCTGGGCGAGGACGGCATCCGCGTCGCGGTCGTCGGGCGCCCGAATGTCGGCAAGTCCACGCTCATCAACCGGCTGATCGGCGAGGAACGGCTGCTCGCCTTCGACGAGCCGGGCACGACCCGCGACGCCGTTCGCGTGCCCTTCGAGCGGGACGGCGTGCGCTACACGCTGATCGACACCGCGGGCGTCCGTCGCCGCGCACGCGTGAGCGAGACGGTCGAGAAGTTCAGCATCGTCAAGACGCTGCAGGCGATCGAGGACGCTCACGTCGTAGTCGGCGTGCTCGATGCGCACGAGTCGATCGCCGAGCAGGACGCGAGCCTGCTCGGGCTGGTGGCCGAGCGAGGCCGCGCAATGGTGATCGCGGTGAACAAGTGGGACGGAATCCCGCCCGACCAGCGCGAGGCGATCCGCGACGGCCTCGACCTGCGCCTCGATTTCCTGACGTTTGCGCCCGTGCACTTCATCTCCGCGCGCCACGGCTCCGGCGTGGGCGAACTGCTGGGCATGGTCCGCACGGCGTATGACGCGGCGATGCGGGAGCTGCCGACCAAGGAGCTGACCAGCGCGCTGGAGCAGGCCGTAATCGCCCACCAGCCGCCGCTGGTCCGCGGGCGTCGAATAAAGCTGCGCTATGCGCACCAGGGCGGCCGCAATCCGCCGGTGGTCGTGATCCACGGCAACCAGACCCAGCACGTCCCGCAGGCCTATCGCCGCTACCTGGAGAACTTCTTTCGCGAGCGGTTCCGGCTCAGGGGCACGCCGATGCGCATCGAGTTCCGGACCGACGAGAATCCGTTTGCGGATCGCCGCAACGAGCTCACGCCGCGGCAGGTGCGAAAGCGCCGGCGGCTGATACGCCGGGTCAAGGGCCGGAAGTAGGACCGGCTAGGCGTCACGCCGCGAAATGGTGTAATAACCGCCGCTTCTGGGCCGCTGCCCGCTGATTCTCGTGCCGTGCCGGGCGCGGCCTAGACTTGGAGCCATGGCCATGACACTCGCTCGCACGCCGCGATCCGCGCTCCGGGATTTCCCGGCGCGACGCCTCGCGCGTCTCGACGCGCCGCTGCGCCTGCAGCGTGGCGGCGTCGTGGAGCAGGCGGTCGTGGCCTACGAGTGCTGGGGCCGGCCGAACGCGGCGCGCGACAACACGGTGGTGCTCTTCACCGGCCTCTCGCCGCCGGCGCACGCCGCGTCCTCGCCGGACGACCCGACGCCCGGCTGGTGGGAGTCGATGATCGGCGAGGGCAAGCCGATCGACACGCGGCGCTTCTTCGTGGTGTGCATCAACTCGCTCGGCAGCCCGTTCGGCTCCTCGGGGCCGGCGTCGGCCGATCCGCGGAGCGGTCGTCCCTACGGCATCACGTTCCCGGAGATCGCGGTCGAGGACATCGCGCGTGCCGGCCGCGAGGCGCTGCGCACGCTCGGCATCACCCGCGTGGCGGCGGTCATCGGCCCTTCGCTCGGCGGCATGACCGTGCTCGCCTACTGCGCGCTGTTCCCCGACGAGGTCGATCACCTCGTCACGATTTCGGGCGCGGCCCGCGCCACGCCTTTCGCGATCGCGCTGCGCTCCCTGCAGCGGGAGATGGTGCGCAGCGACCCCGCCTGGCGCGGCGGCAACTACGAGCCCGGCCGCGGACCACGCCTCGGCCTCAGACTCGCGCGCAAGCTCGGCACGATCACCTACCGCTCGGCAGCAGAGTGGAACCAGCGATTCGGACGCCGGCGCGTGCCCGAGACCGCGGGCCTGTCGGGTGACTTCCGTCCGCAGTTCGAGGTCGAGGCGTACCTCGAGCACCAAGCCCTGCGCTTCGCCGACCTGTTCGACGCGAACGCCTACCTGTACCTGTCGCGCGCCATGGACCAGTTCGATCTCGGCGACCACGGCGGCGGTTCGCTGGAGGCGGCCTTCGCGAGATTCCGGCTGAAGAGTGCGCTGGTGATTGGCGTCGAGACCGACATGCTGTTCCCGATCGAGCAGCAGCGGGAGATCGCCGAGCGGCTGCGAGCCTTAGGGTGCGCCGTCGAGTTCAATGCCTTCCCGTCGCTGCAGGGGCACGACGCGTTCCTCGTGGACCTGCAGCGCTTCGAGCCGGCGATCGGTGGGTTTCTTGCCACCGTCCAGACTGGCTCCTGAGCGCAACGATACGGGTCGACGAGTCCGCGCCGGGCGCATCCAGGGCCGCGTCGAGCGCGAGTCTGCCGACGCTAGCGCGTCGTCCGCGGCAGAAACAGCGTCGGATCCACCATCGCTCGATTGAGCGCCACACCCCAGTGCAGGTGCGGGCCGGTCACGCGGCCCGTGGCGCCGACGAGTCCGAGCGTTGCTCGCGCCGCAACTTCCTCGCCGGGCTTCACGTCGATGCGGCTCAGGTGGCAGTACATGGTCACGAGCCCCTGGCCGTGGTCGACGAACACGGTGTTGCCGTTGAAGAAGAAATCGCCAGCGTCGAGCACGCGACCCGCTGCCGGGTTCGCGATCGGCGTGCCGGTGGCCGCCGCGATGTCCATGCCGCTGTGGGGATTGCGCGACTGGCCGTTGAAAAAGCGGCGCAGGCCGAAGCTGCTCGAGCGCTCCCCCGGAACCGGAGGGGACAGCACGAAGTCGGGCGTGATGTCGGCGGTGAAGGTGCCGAGCGCAGCGTCGATGCGCTTTCGCTCCGCGGCGATGCGCTCGAGGTCCTCCTTCGAGGGATCGACGTGGCGCGGGTTCTTCACAGTCAGTCGCTGTTCCCGGTACTGCTTGTCGCCGACGCTGAACTCGAGCCTGCGCGGTGCTGACTCGCCCGCCGGCTGCCACTGGGCCGTCTGCGGACCCGGCTTGGTTTCGAGCGGTATACCGATCAGCGCGATCCAGCCCGCCTCGGTGCGAAGTACCGGGGTCCGGTGGTCGCCGAACACGACGGTGCCAGGATCCTCGCTTTCGGTCGCCAGCGGCACGATGGCCACGCCGCCGGGCACCCGGCTTTCGCGCGGCAGCGTGACGGTTGGTGCGGGGTCGTTCGCTGCCGCCGCCGTGGCGGTCGCGCAAGCGATCAGCAGCGTGGCGAGAAGCACGCGCCGAGGTCGGCCGTTCGCACGCGGTGGTCCTTGTCGAGTGGTCACGATTGGTCCTTCGGGCTCGGGCGTTCAGGCAGCAGCTCGGTCACCTCGGCCCTGAATCCGCCGCGGGCGAGCCTGGCAGTGACCCGCTGACCCGGCTGCACGTCGGCCGCGTCCTGCAGCACGTGACCCGCTGCGTCGGTGACGATCGCATAGCCGCGACCGAGCGTGGCGAGCGGGCTCACCGCGTCGAGCGTGCGCAGCGCGAGTTCGAAGCGGCGTCGGTTCTCGCCAACACTATCCCGGGCCGCCACCCTCAACCGCTGGGCCGCGCCTTCGAGACGCAGGCGCAGCGCCGCCAGCCGCAGCAGCGGCGACGCGCGCAGCAGCGCCCCTCGCGCGGCCTCGTGGCGAGCCGCTTCGTGCTGCAGGCGCGAGCGCAGGGCGAGTTTCATCCGCGACTCGAGCTCATCAAGTCGCTGCGCATGCTGGCGGAGCACGGCGCCCGGATGCACGCGCGCGAGCCTCCTTTCCAGCACCGCCAGCGACTGCCCGCCGTCCGTGAGGTGCCGCTGCATGGCGAGCGCGAGCCTGCGCGCGGCCACGCCGGTCGTACGCAACCATTCGGCCCGATCGGGCACGACGCGTTCGGCGGCAGCGGAGGGCGTGGGTGCGCGCTCGTCGGCGACGAAGTCGGCGATGGTCACGTCGACCTCGTGGCCGACGCCGCTCACGATCGGGACCGGACAGGCGAAAATTGCGCGCGCCACCGCCTCGTCGTTGAAGGCCCACAGGTCCTCGAGCGAGCCACCGCCACGCGCCAGGATCAGCACGTCGCAGTCGTGGCGACGGCCAGCGAGTGCGATCGCCTGCTCGATCTCGCGCGGCGCCGCGGCGCCCTGGACTGCAACGGGATAGATGAGCACCGGGATCGCGGGAAAGCGCCGCGCAAGCACGTGGAGGATGTCGCGGATCGCCGCACCGGTCGGGGAGGTGATCACGCCGATGCGCCTCGGCAACACCGGCACGGGCTGCTTGTGCCGCGAATCGAACAGGCCCTCGGCGGCAAGGCGCTGCTTCAGTTCCTCGAATCGTCGGCGAAGGAGTCCCTCGCCGGCTTCCTCGAGATGCTCGATCACGACCTGGAACTCACCGCGCGCCTCGTAGAGGCTCACGCGGCCGCGCGCCAGCACCTGCGCGCCGTCGCGCACCGGGAAGCGCACCAGCAGGTTGCGCTGGCGGAACATCGCGCAGCGCACCTGCGCGGCCTCGTCCTTGAGCGAGAAATACCAGTGCCCGGAACCCGGGCGGGACAGGTTCGACACCTCGCCCTCGAGCCACAGCGAGCCCAGGCCCCGCTCGAGCAGCGCGCGGGCCTCGCGGTTGAGCCGACTGACGGTGAATACTTCGGCGGCCGGAGGAGCAGCTGCGGCGCGGTTTCCGGGCTGGGTTTCGAGCCAGGGATCGTTCATGGCGGCGGCGAGTGTAGCGGACTCGCCGCGGTGGCAGGATCCGGCGCCGTTTCCCCCGGCCGGCCGCGGCGGGTACAATTGCGCGCTTCCTTTTACCCGCCGGGACGGCCCATGCTGCGCATCCTCGAGGAAGCCCTCACCTTCGACGACGTCCTGCTCGTGCCGGCCTACTCGCAGGTGCTGCCGCACGAGGTGAGCCTCGGTACTCAGCTCACCCGCGCCATCCAGCTGAATCTGCCGGTCGTCTCGGCCGCGATGGACACGGTCACCGAGCATCGCCTTGCGATCTCGATCGCGCAGGAAGGCGGCATCGGCATCGTCCACAAGAACATGACGGTCGAGGCCCAGGCACGCGAGGTGTCGCGGGTCAAGCGCTTCGAGAGCGGCATCATCCACGACCCGATCACGGTACGACCCGAGGCGACGATCCGCGAGGTGCTCGAGCTGACGCGCTCGAAGAACATCTCCGGCGTGCCGGTGGTGCGCGACGGCAGGGCGGTGGGCATCGTCACGCATCGCGACCTGCGCTTCGAGACACGCTTCGACTCGCCCGTGTCGGCGGTGATGACGCCACGCGAGCGGCTCATCACGGTGCGCGAGGGCGCGCCCAAGGACGAGGTGCTCGGCCTGCTGCACAAGCATCGCATCGAGAAGGTGCTGGTCGTCGGCGAGGACTACGCGCTCAAGGGCATGATCACGGTAAAGGATTTCCAGAAGGCGACCGAGTTCCCGCGCGCCTGCAAGGACGAGCGCGGCGCGCTGCGCGTGGGCGCGGCGATCGGTACCAGTGCGGATACGCTCGATCGCGCCGCCGCGCTGCGCGAGGCCGGCGTCGACGTGATCGTGGTGGACACCGCCCACGGCCATTCGCGCGGGGTGCTCGATACCGTGCGCAGGATCAAGGCCAAGTGGCCCAATCAGCAGGTGATCGCCGGCAACATCGTCACGGCCGAGGCGGCGATGGCACTCGTCGACGCAGGCGCCGACGCGGTCAAGGTCGGCATCGGGCCGGGCTCGATCTGCACGACGCGCGTCGTGGCGGGCGTGGGCGTGCCGCAGATCTCGGCGGTCGCCAACGTCGCCGCGGCGCTCGCGCCGCACGGCGTGCCGCTGATCGCCGACGGCGGCATCCGCTTCTCGGGCGACCTCGCCAAGGCGATCGTCGCGGGCGCCTACTGCGTGATGATCGGCAGCCTGTTCGCGGGCACCGAGGAATCGCCGGGCGAAGTCGAGCTCTATCAGGGCGCCTCCTACAAGTCCTATCGCGGCATGGGCTCGCTGGGGGCAATGGCCCAGGCGCACGGCTCGCGTGACCGCTACTTCCAGGACACCACCGCCGAACTCGAGAAGCTCGTGCCCGAGGGCGTCGAGGGACGCGTGCCGTACAAGGGCAGCATCGTTGCGATCCTCCACCAGCTCACCGGCGGGCTGCGCGCGGCGATGGGCTACACCGGCAGCGGCAGCATCGAGGAGATGCGCACCCGGCCGCAGTTCGTGCGCATCACCGGCGCCGGCATGCGCGAGAGCCACGTGCACGACGTGACCATCACGAAGGAAGCGCCGAATTACCGTGTCAGCTGAGTCCGCGAACGTCCGGTCGCCGGACATCCACGCGCACCGGATCCTGATCCTCGATTTCGGCTCGCAGTACACCCAGCTGATCGCGCGTCGCGTGCGCGAACTCGGTGTCTACTGCGAGATCCACCCGTGGGACGTGGGCGAGGAGGCGGTGCGTGCCTTCGGCGCGCGCGGCGTCATCCTCTCGGGCGGGCCCGAGTCCGTTACGCAGGCCGGCGCGCCGGCGGCGCCTGCGGCCGTTTTCGAGCTCGGTGTCCCGGTGCTCGGCATCTGCTACGGCATGCAGACGATGGCCGCACAGCTCGGCGGCCGCGTCGAGCCCGGCGCGGTGCACGAGTTCGGCTACGCCGAGGTGCGCGCCCGCGGCCACTCGGCGCTGCTGCGCGACATCGAGGACCGCGTCAACGCGGACGGTCACGGTCTGCTCGACGTGTGGATGAGCCACGGCGACCACGTCGTGGCATTGCCGCCCGGTTTCAAGACGATCGCCTCCACGGCGGATGTGCCGAACGCCGGCATGGCCGACGAGGCGCGGCGGTTCTACGCACTGCAGTTCCACCCCGAGGTCACGCACACCCGCCAGGGCACGCGCATCTACGAGCGCTTCCTGCACGGCATCTGCGGCTGCGACTCAGGCTGGAACGCCGGCAACATCATCGAGGACGCGGTCGCGCGCGTGCGCGCGCAGGTCGGCGGCGGCAAGGTGCTGCTGGGACTCTCGGGCGGCGTGGACTCGTCCGTGGTTGCGGCGCTGCTGCACAAGGCGATCGGCGATCAGCTGACCTGCGTGTTCGTGGACCACGGCCTGCTGCGCCACCACGAGGGCGACCAGGTGATGGCCGTGTTCGCGCGCAACCTCGGCGTGCGCGTGATCCGCGTGGACGCCGCCGAGCGGTTCTTCGGGGCGCTCGCAGGCGTCACGGACCCCGAAGCCAAGCGCAAGATCATCGGCCGCCTGTTCATCGAGGTCTTCGACGAGGAGGCGCACAGGCTCGAGGGCGTGGAGTTCCTTGCGCAGGGCACCATCTACCCCGACGTGATCGAGTCGGCCGGCAGCAAGACCGGCAAGGCGCACGTCATCAAGTCGCACCACAACGTCGGCGGCCTGCCCGAGCACATGAAGCTGCGGCTCGTCGAGCCGCTGCGCGAGCTGTTCAAGGACGAGGTGCGGCGCATCGGCGTCGAACTCGGCCTGCCCGCCGAGATGGTCCATCGCCACCCGTTCCCCGGGCCGGGACTCGGCGTGCGCATCCTCGGCGAGGTGACGCGTGCCGCGGCCGACACGCTGCGTCGCGCCGACCACATCTTCATCGAGGAACTGCGCCGGGCTGGCTGGTACGAGAAGACGAGCCAGGCCTTCGCGGTGTTCCTGCCGGTGAAGAGCGTGGGCGTCACCGGCGACGGCCGGCGCCACGAACCGGTGATCGCGCTCAGGGC
>Ga0209254_10001664_pt1 | contig 20064 bp, 14 predicted proteins | sample FrelakmetDIP11DI_FD_187148 | JGI IMG/M metagenome (GOLD analysis project Ga0209254, IMG submission 187148) | Freshwater lake sediment microbial communities from the University of Notre Dame, USA, for methane emissions studies - DIP11 DI (SPAdes)... | ecosystem: Environmental > Aquatic >...
GTTTATCCCCAACCAACCGTTCATCTTTATTGACAAGAATCTCCCCGGTTTCGGGATTTACCAGATTGGTTTTCACCTGACGGTTCTCCAAACGGGGATCATCCGAAGGCAGCATGTGATATACACGCCGGTAGGGTGTTTCAATAAAACCATATTCATTCACCCTGGCAAAGTTCGCCAGGCGGCCGATAAGTCCAATGTTTGGACCTTCAGGAGTTTCGATCGGGCAAATTCTGCCGTAATGGGAATAATGAACATCCCGCACATCAAAACCGGCTCGCTCCCTTCTCAAGCCACCAGGACCCAATGCGGAAAGGGTCCGTTTATGGCGCAGTTCAGCAAGAGGATTGGTTTGATCCATAAATTGGGAAAGCTGGCTGGAGCCAAAAAACTCCCGCAAGGCTGCCACAACCGGGCGTATGTTGATCAGGTTGACCGGGGATACCTGGTCCTGATCACGGATGGACATACGTTCCTTGATGACTCTTTCCATTCTGCGCAATCCAATACGCAGCTTATTTTGGATCAGTTCACCAACTGTTTTTACGCGGCGGTTGCCCAGGTGATCGATATCATCTTTATCCTTAATTTCGTTGTTAATCATTATCATATGCCGGACAAGACGTACAATATCCCAGGTGGTAACCGCCCTGTGTTTGATTGGGATAAACTCCAGGTCCAGTTTCTGGTTGAGTTTATACCGCCCAACACGTTCCAGATCATAATGCCGCAGGTCAAACAATTGTTCCTCAAAGAACTGCCTGGCGTTATCTAATGTAGCTGGATCCCCCGGGCGCATCCTCTTGAAAAACTCCAGCAAAGCTGCCTGAGCGATTGTTAATCCTCCGGACAGATCCCAGGAAGGTTCCTGGCGCATGGAAGAACTGATAAAGAGACGGTCAGGATTATTATCCACATCTTTAAACAATTGGATAATTTCCTCGTCAGATCCTTCCCGGATTGGTGTATTGCCTAATCCATCATCCACGGCAGCAAGAGCCCTTAGAAAGATCGTGATAGGGACGGTGCGTTTTCGGTTAAACTTTAAGATGATGTAATCATTTTTACGTGTTTCAAACTCCATCCACGCCCCGCGGTCCGGGATTAATTTTGCGCTTGCCAGGCGGTGTCCGGTTGTACGATCTACCGGAGCTTCAAAATAAACACCGGGTGAGCGGATAAGCTGGGAAACTACAACCCTTTCGGTTCCATTTATGATAAATGTTCCTTTTTCAGTCATCTCCGGGAAATCACCCAGGAAGATGTCCTGTTTCATAAATTCCGGTACTTCCGGGCCTCCCAGCAGCACCGAAACCCACAGGGGACTGGAATAGGTTAGATCACGCTCTACACATTCATCGATGGTGTATTTCGGTTTATCAAACCAGTATTTAAGTCCCCATTGTTCGGATTCTGGACCTTTGCTTGGGAAATATAGTTTCATACCCCTGTTGTAAGATTCGATAGGAGAGATTTCGTTGAACAGCTCCCCTAAACCTTCTGCTTTTAATCTCTTGAATGAATCAAGTTGGACCTCGATCAAGTCGGGAAGCGGAAAAGAAACCTTAATTCGCGCATACGATTTTTTTATTGAATTGGATGCCATTTGTTACTCCAGTAAGAAAAACCCGACAAACATGAATTAAAATTGATTATTTGCATTATTTATTAAAATGCAAACATTTATTATACCAACAAACGCCATGTTGGTCAATAAATGCTCCATATCCACTATTTGAATTACTTATTCCGTGGGGTGATGATTATAACATAAAATTTATTTGTAATGCGGTTTTTGGGGGAGCAATAATCGGGATTATACAAATAATTCCAGTTCTTTTTGTAAGTCAGCCCGGACTTGTTGGGAGTTCTGAAACAATATGGAATTAATCCCTACAGATTGTGCCCCTAAAATATTTTTCTCGAAGTCATCAATAAACACAGCTTCACCTGCAAGCACTCCAAGACGTTCAATCATCAATAAATAAATTCGCGGATCTGGTTTGACGAGTTTTACTTCATAAGAGAAAATGGTCTGGTCAAAAGCATCCAGGAATTCATAATTTCTCTCAACGACCTCCCGCATTTCACCCCATACATTGCTTAGCAGAGCTGTTTTGAACTTCAATCTAAGCTGCTTGATATAGCCCACCAGGGCATAGTCACAGTGGTCACCAGAAAACCATTCCAGGAAAAAATCTTCGATTTCTGAGTCGTGCAGATTGAGCGTTTGTGCCACAGTTTGCCAATGAGCACTCCTTGGAATTTGTCCAGCCTCTGCTTGAAGCGATGTAGGGGAGGAAAAAACAAGCTCATTCAACATCGAGTAGGTTACCCCCAGCTTTTTGGCCAGGTTCAAACGCGGCTGCAGATTTTCGGTTCGAAGCAGAACGCCACCCATATCCCAAATAATTGCTTTAATTGGCGTGGAGGTTTTCATAATCATCCTTTTTCATCATTAAATAAAGAATCCGGCGATTCCCTGATTATCCAAACCAAAATTTTAGACCATTTCACAATCCAGGGAAAATAGATTGCTTCCAATTTTTTTCAGAAGGACCTGTTTGGGAAACGCGGACTTATCCGGGAAATTCCGATTTTTCCCAGGGTCCATTCCATCCATACAGATTAAAGTCTATCCGGCCATTTCGATCAAAAAAAATGCCTTCTTCCATGAGGAGCTGCTTCTGCAATGCACCGCCAAATCCATAGCTCCGTTGGCTTATTTTCCCCTGTGAATTAACGACTCTCTGCCAGGGAATTAATGACTCTTGCGGGAGCCCGGCCATTGCATAGCCAACCATCCTGGCTGTGCAACCACCGCATATCCTGGCAATTTGCGCATATGATGCCACTTTCCCCGACGGTATCAGGTTTACAACTTGCCAAATGCGGTGGTAAATGTTTTGATCCACGATTCGAAAATGCCCCGTAATTCTTTAGAAATTGAATAATCTACTGATCATAAAACCAATGTTGAATTTCAATGATGTTGTCTTCCGGATCCCGGACATATGCAAAGTAAATCGTCCCGATTGGGAAAATCTTGATCCTGACGGTATCCCCTATGCGTGAGCCACCACAAGCAACCACCTTCACAACAACTTCGTCCACATCATCCACTTCAAAAGCGAGGTGTGTATAGCCAGGACGGTTGATCCATTTATCCACTTCGGATTTGGCAGGATCGTACTGGAAAATCTCCAGAGTCGGTCCTTCTTCCCCGTATCCTGGCAATCTCAAATGGATTCCTCTTAAATGGGCATTTTCTAAGCCGGTTGCCCTATCCAACCATTCGCCGCTGAGGTCCCTTACCCCTGGCAGAAGTTGGCAATTGAAAACCTCAATGTAAAAAACAGAAAGTGTTTGCCAGTCTCTCGCAATCAGGTTGGTATGGACATATCGCAACGCCTGCCTCCCCATTGAAACATCTTGACTATCAGCGGAACACTTTCAATCCCAAAATCAAAAAATTCATTTTATTGTATCCTTTAATAATTGGGCAGCATATGGAAAAAGACCAAATAAGCCCCCAGTGTGGATAAATAGTATTCGGGAATTCATTTCAAAATGTCCTTTCTTAATCTCACTCACCAGGCCAAAAAGGGCTTTGCCGGTATAGACTGGATCTAAAAGGACTGCTTCCAAGCGGGCGAATTCTGAGATAAACCGAAGCAGAGACCTGTCTGCAAGCCCGTATCCTTCTCCCACATAATCATCCAGAATCAAGATATTCTCCGGCAGAATCCTGGTATGGCGGTGATACTTATTATCAAATTCCTGAATGATCCGGGTGATTTTCTCCCGGAAATAGGTACTATTTTCAGAAGCGCATATCCCGATTATCCGGCTCTCCAATCCAAAAATCTCTTTTCCAAGGATCAAACCGGCTTGTGTCCCACCTGATCCTGTAGGGATAACGATCGCATCTGGCTGCCACCCCAGGCAGGTAAATTGGTCAACCATTTCTCCAACAGCGTGGATATATCCCCAGCAGCCTGTTGCATCCGAAGCCCCCAAGGGAACTATCCTGGGATTATCCCCAAGATCGATGTACTCCTGTGCAATCACCTGCATCTGCTCGTCCATGGATAGTTTAGATCCCTGTGGAAGAAGAGTGATCTTCGCCCCGAACAGTTGGTCTAAAAGAAAATTTCCCCCGGATATATTTTTCCTTGAACCGGATAAAACCAGGTGGGATTTTAAACCCAACCGGGCTGCTACTGCAGCGGTAGCACGCGCGTGGTTGGATTGCACACCGCCGCAGGTAATCAGGACATTGTTGCCATTGGAGAGTGCATGTGCTGCCACAAATTCCAATTTCCGGATTTTATTACCTGAAAATTCAATTCCGGTCAGGTCATCCCGTTTGATATAGATTTGCGGTCCCCCAAGCTCCTCGCTTAATTGGTTAAGCCGGTAAATTGGGGTGGGCAGGTTCGCCAGCCTGACCCTCTCAGGTATATTGACTGGATAATCATCCATGGATTGGTCCTTTCTGGAAACATGCGTGCTCAGGATCGTGACGATTAAATCTCATTTTACACAACATCCTGTTCCAATTCCAGGCTGGTGTTTGAAGGTATAATCGATCGGGTATGGAAAATTTCAGACAGGAAGTATTTGAATTAATATCCTTACAATTGACAGACCGGCAAGTACGTGCTTTCAAAATCTATGAAACCGAGCTGCTTGAGTGGAATGACCGCATCAATTTAACTGCCATTACAGATTCCAACGGTGTTTACACCAAGCATTTCCTGGATTCTCTCAGCCCTTTGATTGTGATGCGAAAAAATAAACCCCGCAGCCTGATTGATGTCGGCACCGGAGCGGGCTTCCCGGGAATTCCACTCAAAATCGCCATACCAGGTTTAAAAGTGACCCTCATCGATTCGATCGGCAAGAAGATTTCGTTTTGCGAACAACTCATAGCCAAATTGGGATTAAAAGATATCGAAGTGATCCTGGGAAGGGCAGAAGATATTGCCCGGAATCAAAAATTTCGTGAAGAATATGATTGTGCCATCGCGCGGGCAGTTGCCGGTTTACCTGCCCTGGTTGAATATTTAATTCCGTTTGTTCGGGTAGGGGGATTAGCGATTGCCCAAAAAGGGGAAGGTGGGCCAGTTGAAGCTAACCAGGCAGCAAAAGCAATTCACATGCTCGGAGGGCGGCTGCAACAAATTCACCACGTCAATTTACCAAGGGTTGTTGAGGACCGCTATCTCATTTCAATCGATAAAGTCAGTGCTACCCCGGATAAATACCCACGGCGGACAGGTGTACCAGTTAAGAATCCTCTTTTCTGAAAAACGGATATGGTTTCCCGGGAAAACTGGAATTTAGGGTTTTTAAGGGGATAACCGCACACTTCCACGTTCAATCAGCCAGATAGAGCTATCATTAACAAATTTTGGATCAAACATGTTCAAGTCTGTTGTTGTCATCAGGCACTGATCACATTGATCCAAAACCCCCAACAAATATCGCCGGCGTTGTGAATCCAACTCCGCCATAATTTCATCCAACAATAAAACTGGCCATTGACCTGTCCTTTCTTTAAGCCAGGATACTTCCGCAAGCTTAAGGGCCAGAATTGCAGAGCGGATTTGACCTCGCGACCCAAAGTCGCCCAGGTCTAAGCTGTTTGAAAAAATCCGAAAATCATCCCGGTGAGGACCAATAGTTGTGACTCCGCGTATTATTTCTTCCCGGCGAACTTCTGCCAGGCGTTTGAAAAATCCCTGCTTGATTGTCTCCATACTGATCATTTTAGGATGTATTTTTACCGCTATTGGTAAAGTAAATTGATCGTTGCCTGGCTTGAAGGGATCAAAGGAAGGGAGATAGTGCAGCCGTAACACTTCACCCTCTCCGGTTAAGCGTTGTAATATGGCGGCTGCCCATCCTTCTAATTGGTGGATTGCATCCAAACGATGATAAATTAATCTCGCTCCCCGGTCAGAAAGCAGATCGTCCCAGTAGGAAAGTTGATCCGGGTCTCCGTTCCTGTCGGACAACTGCTTTAATAGGGCGTTACGCTGGTTCAACGCAAGATGATACTCACTCAGAGAGGTCCCATAACCAGGGATTGCCTGGGCAAGTGCAAGATTAAGATACCTACGGCGCTCTTCCGGGCCACCTTCAATAATTCTTGTCATCTGGGGAAGGAAGATTACCGCATTAAAAATCCCAAGGGCTTGTTGTGCAGGGGATTTCACCCCATTGATTAAGATCTCTTTTCTAAAGCGGGAGTTCCCATTGGTATTATCAATAATAAGCCTGATCTCCATCTGCTTTTTAATTCCTCCAGACTGGAAATCTGCAACCAGACGGGCAACCGAGACCTGTTCCCCCTCAACCAGAAAATTTATAAGCTGGCGCTCAGAATGTGCAGTTAGCGATGTAAAAGTTGCCAGGTAATAAACTGCTTCAAGAACACTGGTTTTCCCCTGGGCATTATCCCCTACCAGCAAAAGAAGCCGCCGGGGCACATCCGTATCCAGGCGGGTAAATGCTCTGAAATTTGTCAGAGATAAATGCGTAAGATACATATCACTCGAAATCTACCGTTTCTTCGTCCTCTTTGGGTTTCCACACCCGCGTGGCCCTGTCGATATACACAATTCCATCCAGATGGTCAATTTCATGTTGAAATATTCTTGCCAGCCACCCTTCTGCCTTAATTTTGATATTTTTCCCGTTTTTGTTCTGACCTTTTACGATGATATGAGCATGTCTCTCAACCTCACCATAGAATCCCGGGACAGAGAGGCAAGCTTCAATTCCATTCACCATCTCTTCTGATGGATTGATGATCTCAGGATTAATTACTGTATACAATTTTTGTGGGACTTCTTCATCCTCATCATCACCATATTCAACAACAACAACCCGGGATGATATGCCAATTTGGGGTGCGGCTAATCCAACTCCAGGTTCGTTGCGCATGGTTTCAATCATATCTTCGATTAAAACTTTCAGGTCTTTATCAAAATCTTTTACTTTATGTGCGTTTTTCCTGAGAATCGGCTGTGGTAACGTCACAATCGATTTAATAGTCATTTTGAATCCTCGCTGCAAATGATAATCCTTATTTTACCCCAATATCATCCGAATTCTGATTTTTATTATTGGTACCTGGGTCGTACCAACGGGTCGGTTTCTACAAGGCGTTGGTACGTCTCAATCCAATCAGCCATACGCTGCTCTGCTTCTTCAAGAGTACTCCTCTGCTCTCTGGATGAAAAGCCAGCCAGCCGGTTAAACAACTCCCGGTGAACTTCATAAGGACTGAAAATGGAATCGAAAGATAAACCTGCATCACCCACCAGGATGGACACAGTACCAAAATTTAACACCTTAACAGCCAACCCGATTCCCAACAAATTTATGCTGAGGATTATTTTTGTTAAAGCAGTCTTTCTTTCCTCAAGACCGAGCGGCTTTTTATGTAAATCCATGATTTGATCCCTGGTGATGATATCGATATCATTGGATTAATCCAGGTACCTGAAATACCACCTCGATCCAACTGTTAGATTTGCAAGGAGTACAACAACCAGCAATCTCACTGCTGATAATAAGGGGATAAAATTGAATAGGTTTGCAAGAAATGAGAATTCATTCAGGAATAATATGGCTGTCGGGAGGAATAATCGTTTGAACAGGATATACCAGTATTTGCGGTAAATAATCCTAAACCCCCTTTTTATGCCGCATTTGGAAAAAATGAGGGAATATGTCACTAAATCCCAAATTAATTAATCTAAGTAACGCGTATATTAATAACGTCAGAAATCAACCGGTGCGATAAAACATAAAAAAAGCGGGCTGTTTACCAGCCCGCAATCTCGTCAGCGTTATGTCAGAAAATAATACTAAGTTTTATCCGGTTCTGGATCAACTTTTGAAAAGATGAGTTTATCATCCGCTCCAACATCTACCTGGATTAGATCACCGGTAATAAAATCCCCCTTCAGTAACTGGATGGATAAGGGACTTTCCACGTGCTTCTGCAGGACACGTTGAAGGGGCCGCGCCCCAAATACCTGATCAAATCCCGCGTTTGCCAGCCATTCACGCGCTGCAGCAGTCAATCTTACCTGTAAACCGTGTTCTTGAAGCCGTTCAGCAATTTCCTTCATCTGAAGATCGACAATATCATGCATTTGCTCAAGGGATAGCGGGGAAAAAATGATTACTTCGTCAATGCGATTAAGAAATTCCGGACGGAAGGTGCTTTTTAAAGAATCATCAATTTTTTTGTGCTGGGCAATTTCCTCTTCGCTGCCGGATTTTTGCAGGAAACCAAGCGTTCCGCCCTTCCGTACAAACTCCGTTCCCAGGTTGCTGGTCATTATCAACACTGTATTTCTAAAATCCACAACCCGGCCCTGGCCATCCGTTAGACGGCCATCGTCCAGGATCTGTAAAAGGGAATTCCAAACCTCTGGATGAGCTTTTTCAATCTCATCAAACAGGATCACCCGATATGGTCTTCGGCGTACAGCCTCGGTAAGCTGCCCTCCTTCTTCATAACCCACATAACCGGGAGGCGCTCCGAACAACCTTGAAACCGTATGCTCTGCACGGTATTCACTCATATCTAACCTTACCAGGGCTTCTTCATCATCAAATAAATATGCTGCCAAGGTTTTTGCCAGTTGGGTTTTGCCAACACCGGATGGACCAATAAAAATAAATGATCCAATAGGCCGGCGCGGATCTTTTAAACCGGATCGGGCCCGCCGGATCGAATCCGAAATGGCAGTAATCGCTTCATCCTGGCCAATAACCCGTTCATGAAGCCTGTCTTCCATTTTTAGCAGGCGCTCCGCCTCAGTTTCCAGCATCTGGTTGACGGGGATCCCGGTCCACTGCTGAATAACTCCAGCAATATCCTGCACATCAACAATTTCATCGAGTTTATGATCTGCTTCCCACTCGTCCCGGCGTTGGTTAAATTCTTCTTCCAGCCGTAACCTCTCAGCTTTATTATGAGCTGCCCGTTCATAATCTCTTTCCAGTCCGGCCAGTTCTTCTTCGGCAGCCAGTTTCTGGATTTCGGTTTTCATTTCTTTCAGGTCATCCGGGAGTGAATATAACGCTACCCGCAATTTAGCTGCCGATTCATCCATTAAATCGATAGCTTTATCTGGCAAACGCCGGTCGGTAACGTAACGGTTAGAAAGACGAACAGCAGCCACGAGGGCATCATCTGAAAAACGCACCTTATGGTGTGCTTCGTATCGGTCCCGAATTCCTTTCAACATTTCAATCGTCTCATCCACTGATGGTTCATCCACAAATACCGGGGCAAAACGCCTCTCCAGGGCAGAGTCTTTCTCAATATGTTTCTGGTATTCATCGAGAGTTGTGGCTCCGACACACTGGAGTTCCCCGCGTGCCAGTGCCGGTTTCAGCATATTAGAGGCATCCATCGCTCCCTGGGCTGCGCCTGCACCAACAACAGTATGGAGTTCGTCAATAAACAGGATGATCTCCCCTTCTGAGCGTTGAACTTCTTCAATCGAAGCCTTTAATCTTTCTTCAAATTCTCCCCTGAAGCGTGTCCCGGCTATCATTGCACCGAGGTCCAGAGATATGACCCGCTTACCCATAAGGATCTCCGGGACATCATTGGAAGCAATCTTCTGAGCAAGGCCTTCCACGATGGCTGTTTTTCCAACCCCCGCCTCGCCTATCAGAACAGGGTTGTTCTTGGTCCGCCGGGAGAGTACCTGCATTAATCTCAGAATCTCTGAATCGCGACCGATAACAGGATCTAATTTACCTTCCCTGGCTTGTACCGTCAGATCTCGCGAGTATTTCTCCAGTGTCCGGTATCTTTTTTCCGCCTGGGGATCTGTGACCCTCTGACCACCCCTGAGTTCCTGAACAGCATCATAGACACGTTCTTTGGTGATCCCTGCGCCTTCCAGCAAACGGGCTGATGGGGTGTTTTTTTCACTCAGAATCCCTAAAAAGAGATGTTCTGTGGAAATATATTCGTCTTTTAATTTACTGGCTTCTTGATTTGCAAGGTCAATCAGGTGCTTTACTCGTGGAGTAATAAAAATTTGACCTGCCCCACCCCCAAAAATGCTGGCTTTCGGGCTTGTCTTCAAAATATAATCCAGTCTTTCTGCAATTCCGGCAGGATCTACTTTCAGTATTTCGAGAATCTGCGTTACCACGCCCTGTGGTTGTTCAATCAATGCCAGCAGGATATGCTCCGTGTCGATCTGGTTATGCCCATACCTTTGAATGATTTCAGCTGCCCGTTGAGCAGCTTCCTGGGCTCTTTCCGTAAATCGATCAAATCTCATCATAATAAAACCATCCTTGTGAATATCATCATCATGCTCACTTGATTATAGCAATGAATAAATTACTCCAGAGCTAGAATTGCAAGAATTGTCCTTCTCGGAGACAAATTTGTTGGGGTCCATAATCATTCCTAACTTAGATTATCATACACGATATACCTCAGAATTTTATTAATATTTTTCCTGATTTTCCGTGAGATTTCCCAACTAAAATATGTAACTTCGTCCATTCCAGATGCAGCCGGGTGGGTGTGGAATATTTACCAAAGAATAAATTAATCACAGTTCTAAATATTTGGTTCCAGGAATGCTCCAGCTGAATCCGAAAAAAATACCCCGCCGTTTACTCCCCCTATTAATATTTCTTGCCAATGGAAAGGAAACGATTCCCTTCACTGCCTCCAATTTCCTTCCAATTGATCTCTACTGAATGATTCACTACTGGAGATTCATCCATTTGTTTTGATTGAGGATATCGAATCATTACATGGGCTACTGATTGCGAAATTTTTTGAACAAAGGCAACATCATTTTGGGAATAGGATTGTTTTTTTTCGCGTGGGCCAAGCAGGAGAATCCCCAAACTAATCCCATTATATTCAATTGGGATGCTGCTGAGGATGTTCCCGTGCCAATTTCCATATGTATGAATTATCCCAGGTTGGTTACCCGGGAAAATTATTAATTGAGCACTCCTTACTCCCAGGCTGGAAACTGTCTCTTCCAAGAATTTGCGTGATATTTCTTCCCTATCAAAAAACAGCAGGTATTCATTGACCCGGGAACCGAAGCGTTTCAATTCAAGCATATCTTCAACAGGATGCTTAAATCGAAGGTCAACAAATTTTTGAACTCAATCCTTAATCGGATTAAATAAAGATGCAACCATAAATGTGGTAATCACCAATGCGATATCGTTTTTTTCCCTGTTGGAAATACAAAGATTTACCAGTTAGCTACCAGTAAATTGCTGAGTAATAATACAAACCATTCTTCACAGATTCCGCTTTTTCGGATTTTTCGAAGATACAAGTAATAGTAGAATTAAATCATCCTCTATGAATACGATATCCTCTCCCCAAATCCGCAAACTTGATATAAACCGTGATTTGTTTAAAGTGGCAGATTTAATCGAAAATGCCTTCGGAGATCACATGGACAAAGAGGGAAAAGAATACCTGCGCCAAATCCGGCGTGCATCTGATAATAAGAGTCTTCTGCATTGGATTCCCGGTTCGCATGAACAGGTTTCTTACCCGCTCCATGGTTATGTATGGGAAGAAAATAATCAGATTATTGGCAATGTAAGCGTTTTTCCATATTTACACAATTTCCGTTGGCGTTACCTGATTGCAAACGTTGCAGTTGACCAACATCACCAGGGAAAAGGAATCGGTAAGTCTCTAACCCGGGCAGGTATCCAGCATGCCCTTGAACATGGAGCCCAGGCAGTTTGGCTGCAGGTACGGGAGGACAATGACATTGCATTGCACCTCTATCAGTCGCTTGGTTTTATCGAGCGAACCAGGAGATCATCCTGGAATTATTCCGCCAATCCGGAATCCAAACCGGTCAAAGATGGTTCTAAACTCATAAGAAAGAGAAGGAATAGTGATTGGCCTTTGCAATCGAAATGGTTGGAAAATATCTATCCGCCGGAAGTAACCTGGTACATGCAATTTTCAAAAAATCGGTTTAGTCCGGGACTATTGCAAAAAATCGGGGCGTTCTTTTCGCCACAAGAAATCCAGCACTTTACGGCAGAGTCAAACGGTGAGGTCCTTGGGATGGTAACCTTAGAAAATAAATCAGGGATGCATTCGATCGTTTGGATAGCTCCAAGACCTGAGCATGAGCAAGAAGCCCTGAATATCCTGCTTAATCACGTTACGAATCCTGGCCGTTCTCTCAGGAGAATTAGCTTAAACTATCCGGCAAATTGTTCAGATAACACGATAAACCAGGCTGGATTTATAAAACAAAATACCCTTATTTGGATGGAAAAGAAATTTTTCTAAGTTTATAGAAGGCAAGGTTCAAATGAAGAAATTCCTATTTCAATTAGCAATTAATGGGGTGGCTCTCTATGCAGCTATCGTTTTACTCGATGGCAGAGGGATTAACCCGCAAAGTGATAACTGGTTATCCTTCATCTGGTTGGCACTTATTTTTGGATTGGTCAATAGCCTGATCAGGCCATTCCTGGTTGTATTAGGCTGTCCTTTTATTGTCCTGACTTTGGGATTAGGCATCCTCTTGATCAACACCCTGATGTTCTACCTGGCAGGGATAATTGGGAGTATTTTCGGGGTAGGTTTTACTGTGGATGGATTAATTCCAGCGATGCTAGGCGCGCTAATCGTCAGTGTAGTGAGTATGCTGCTCGAGAAAATCCTGGGAGATACCCGGCGATAAAGGCGATGGTACCATTACTCCGGTAATACAAACCTCAGAATGCGGTTATTTTCTGCATCGCTGACATAAACATTCCCGCTGCTGTCCGTGGCTATGCCTGATGGGAGACCGAATCCGCTTGTATCTGTGGAATAGTCCCCCCACCCGCGGATAAAATTTCCCACCTGGTCAAACTGTAAAACCTTATACCCTTCAGGATCGGTGACAAACACCTGGTCAAGGTTATTTACAGCAATGAATGGTTTGTTTTCCATTGATTGTCCAAACCACCCGTAAATATCCCAGAACTGGAGCGGGTTATAACTATCGGGTTCAGCTCCCGGGGTAAATACCTGAACCCTCTGGTTCCAGGCTTCGGCAACGAAAATATTCCCATTGGGTGCTGCAGCAATCCCTACCGGTTCATCCATTTCACCAAGCCCTACACCTGCCAATCCAAACTGAGTCAGATATTGCCCTTCGGAGTTAAACACAACCACCCTTTTATTCCCCGTATCGGTTACAAATACACGGCCATCCCCATCAACTGCCACGTCGCGAGGCCCCCAGAAAGCCTCTGGGGATTCAGCCTGTCCAAAGAATCCGAGCATGAATAAAAATTTTCCATCTGGGGTAAACTTTTGAATGCGGTGATTCCAGGTGTCAGCAACATAAATTGATCCATCCGGTGCTGCGTCAATCCCCCAGGGTTCATTAAAAGTTCCTCCGAGCGCATTACCCGCCCCCACGTCGGCAAATGTTCCCCAACTATTAATGAATTCTCCATTTGCTGTAAAATGCTGCACGCGGTGGTTGCGGGAATCAGCCACATAAATTGACCCATCCGGCCCGATAGTCATCCCCCGTGGTGATTGGAATTGGCCTTCACCAGAGCCATTTGTACCGAAACTCAAGTCAGGAAGCAATGTAATCATTCCAGCCAGGTAGGGGTCTGTCTCAGTTTCCATTTCTACAGCCGGGGCAACGCCATAGTTCCATATTTGTGCAACAATATCCTTACGGATATAAAATACCATCTTACTGCTAGGCTGCCAGGTTTCAGGAGTTAGACTATCGCTTCCCGTTAATTCAGCATAGAGGGAGTAATCCCTGTTGAGCCAGATATAAAACAGGGCGGTGCGCATCTGGGGGTCCCGGATTGCATTCCAAATTCGTTCCCAGGTCAGGTTGAAATAATCCTGGTTTGGCCACCATAAACGCATGTACTCGAATTTATTAAAATTATTTCTTAAAATGGAATCCATCTTCCCCATTGTAGATTCCCCGGCGATTACCATAGGAGCATCGGCGAGGTCGCGGGTTGGCTTATCCGTATACCAGCGATGGTTGGGATAATTACGGAAGTACCACCAGTATGGATAGAGCGCATCATTATCATATGCAACCTCAATGTCCAACCCTTTGGTCAACCTCCGTGAAATTTCTTCAACCTGCGCAAGGACTTGTTTTGGTCCGGGTGCGGCATGGGCATAAACCAGGTATTCGGTTGCATAATCATAATTAATATAGGATGCTCTGTATGAAGTACGTATCGTTAAGATTGTCAAAAACAATACAATTACCAGGGTAACAAATTTTATCGCGTTAGACACGCTCCAGCCTTTTGTCAGCCGTACCAATCCATAGCAGCTAAAAAGAAAAACACATGCGGCCAGGATAAAACCATTTGTGTTTTGCAGTTGTTCAAGGGTTTTCCCTTGAAACGGCGGGGTGTTTCCTAACAAAGAACCAACCATAGCAGCAAAACTCGCCAACCCAACCGGCAGCAGTAGAACGACAAGAATTCCATTCCGGCTGGATAATGCTTTCCAATCTGTTATATCCACAAGATATCCAAAACCCCAAGCACCAGTCAATGCCAATGGTATGGCAATGTGAACTGTAAGCCAGGGCATTTTTTCGCCAGCCAGGCTGTAGGCAAGCAGGCTCGTGATAGACCAGAAAAGGAAAAGGGCGAGGGTTGGAACCCTGACCGGGCGCAGGTTATCTGTTTCTTTGGTACCGGCGGGACCATTTTCCTGAAACGGTTCGAGGCTTTCTTGTTGAATTTCGTGTAAATCTTCAGCGGCAGCGGATTCCTGCAGAAAAGAGGATCCATCGGTTGGATCATTAATTGGGTCTGCGGGTGAATATCCTGCAACATTCGTGAAACGAGAGTATCGAATCCCGAAATAAAGCGCCAGAATGGCTCCCAGAGCAGAAAGATACTCGTATATCGGGACCTGAATTAATCCATAGTAATACCAGGGTTGGCTGCCCCTTTCCACCCCTTGCTGAGAAAGCCAATAACCAAGGGAACCAACAAGCCCGGTGAAAAAACCCTGTCCGTTGGTAAAAATGGAAGTGTAAAAAACTACAAAAATTCCATAAAAAACCGCGGCATAAAGAAACCAATTTCTTCGCTGCCACCAATACCCGATAAGCATTGCTGCCAGGAAGAACACTCCCACAACAATACCCGTGCGGGTAAGCCCTGCAGCTTCATAATTCAATGGATCAAAACCCGCCATTTTTACTGGAAAAGCACTTAATAATGGCAGAATCAAGGTCCCAATTAAGATCAATATATCGAAAGATCGAAAACTGCGAATAACCCCCCAGCCATGTTCCCTGATGAGAATAAAGCCCGCAAAAATTGCTATTACCAGAGAAGCCAGGATTGTAAGTATTTCCCCGGTCAACTGCGCCGTTAGAGCAATTTCCGGGATCATACCGGGTGAGCTATCTGCTGCCGGTTCGGCAGTTACCGCAATATTGGAATTCCATACTGCCAGTCCAAGGGCAATCCCGAGCAGGACCAGGGCAATGAACACCAATAGAAGAAATCGATCCCTAATCCGAGGATCTGGCCAGTGAATTCTTCCAATCTGCTGAATAAATAGAATTGCGCTAAATAGTAAAACCTGGGCTGTGTAAATATAAGAGGTTTCCTTGGATGTGAAATGAAGCGCCAATGATACCGTCAGCAAATAAAGGGAGAAACGATCACCACGATCCAGATAGCGGAGAATAGCATACAAAGTCATCACTGCAAATAACTCTATGAAACCTTCATTGCGTGCATACCGCCCGTAATACAACAGGTAAGGTGAAATTAAAAATAATAATCCAGCAATAATGGCACCTGTCAACCCCATATAGCGACGGAAAGAAATTAAAACAAACGCAACCGCTCCGATACTAAACAGGGCAGCTGGTAAGCGGGATGTAAAATCATTATCTCCAAGAAGGAAGTAGGATAACGCAATGAGATGAAACTGCAATGGTCCATGGGTTACCGGGTCATGTCTGTATATACTACCGGTGAATAGCTGCCAGGAAGGGACAACATGATTTACCTCATCATGGCTCATAACCCGCAAACCCAAACCGGAAAACCTGGAAATTACAGCCAGCAGGATAAATAACAAAATAATGATCCATTCCGCCTTTACTCTTGAGAGTAAAGTTGAGACTGGTGTTTCCAGCCAGGAGGGGAAAGGCTGTGATGCCTCCCGCGGTTCGTTGATCTCCGGAGATAGATTTTGCATAGACTTATGACCTTAATGATTCTACCGAATATACTTTAATCAACTGATCTTGACAAGTTTTTTTCCAGATATTTTAGATTTGGATAATATGACAATATGGATCCGACAGGATTCAACGCATTAAACACCAAAAAAATATATTTGGCGGGATTATGGGGGAAAACCATAATAAACACTGCTTCCAATCATTTCCAAATCATGTGAGTTGTGGAGAGAGCCATTATTGAATGGGGATGTTGAAATAGTTATAAACCGACTTTGCCAGATCTGCTAAAAGTGTATTGGCAGGATCAAAGACCAATTGTGTTGGTTGATGCATAAAAATAACCAGGACAAAGTCTCCCCCCGGGGTGTAAACCAATCCGGCATCCCCAAAAGTATGCAACAAACCGTCACTTTCTACAATCCAACCATGCTTATTCGCAACCCGGGTTCCTTCAGGCAGACCTGCCTGCATTAACACCCCGATCTGGTTCGATGACAGGTAGTCAATCATCTCCCGGCATTCCGTCGTGCTGATCTCTCCAGGAAATACGACAGCAAATGTACCGCCACCCTCCTTGGAACACTGGTAAAGGTCATCTAAAATCATCCCCATATCGGCAGGGGTGGTCTGATTATATGGATCTGGGGCGGTATTGTAATCTGTCCGTGTATTCGCCGGTGTATCAAACCTGCGGAGCAACGGGGCTCCTAACCGAAAATATCCAGCCAAGAATGTGTTTTCCAAACCCAACTTCTGTAAATCATCTGTCACCTGTAATGGACCAAGGTTTTCATCCATTACTCTTTCCATCATCCGGTCTGCCGGATCATTTTCTGACCTTTCTATCATTAACTTTATCAGGTTTGAAATTTCATCTGGTGCGGGTTCTGCAACCCGTCGGTAGACGGAGGCCATAATCGGGATTTTCATGGTACTGGCTGCCGTAAAAGCTATCCCCGGGGGGATGGATTCCCCCTGTTGATAAGCGAAATTCAATTCTTCGCGAGTTTGCATATCCAACATGTAAACCTCCGTAAGCCCATCAAATCCGGAGACATCAATGATTTGCTGCATCATGATTTGTAAATTTTGAATGGAAGGCCGGAATGGTGTAACTTGTTTGAAGGAGAGGTTTACAACCCTGGAATTGGGGGATCGCATAGCATCTTTGATTATCAGGATTGCTCGATCGATATCGAGAATTCTGCCGGGATCACCACTATCAAAATTAGTAGTCCCCGCAACCGGCATCACCGGAGCTGCAGGACGGTCATAACGGGGAGTAACTTCGTTTTGAAGATAATTTCTCAATCTCTCATCAGAGATACTGGCGCTGAGGGGAACAGCCGATGGGGTTGGTAAGCGATTCCACAGGTAATCCCAGAAAGCCGGCCAGAAGGGTTGGCGAATACGCTGTAGATCGGCCGCCGTCAACATCGACTGCAAATCCAGTTCGAATCCAACTGTGGATGGTTTGATTTGAATCAAAGAGTCTTCATATTTTACTTCGATTGGAACTCCATACGCCTGGATTAATCTCTCAGCAGCCTGCTGTTGATTGAGACCACCGACAGGTACATCTGCAATGACCATTCCTGGTGGAAAATTGGCCCGCAATCTGCTGAATACCACCAGGCCTACCACAGCCAGTAATACAGCCCCAAAGAAAAATACCAGGGAGCTCCATCTTAAAACTGTTAAAAATCTTCTTGACCGCATTCCTTACTCCATGTCAAATTAATACAACATTGGATTGTACCAGATTCATCGTCATATCGATCACGGATGGTTGCTTGATGATCCCTATTAAAAAAACCTCCAAATATCATTTTATTGACATCATCCATAGCGGTGATTATACTTATCAATCAAAAATACAAGCAAGGCATGCTATTAATTAGGTTTGCTGATTTCAGGCAGGAATTGCTGTCTTGGCGGGGTACTTGATCGATCCAATCTAACTGGGGAACAATTAACCCTGTCGGTTAATTCGGAGGGAATATTGAAAAAAGCACTTATCACCGGGATTACAGGACAAGATGGTTCATACCTGGCCGAACTACTACTCTCGCAGGGTTATGAGGTGCATGGATTGATAAGGCGGGCAAGTACTTTCAACACAGGGCGTATAGATCACCTGTATCGGGATCCCCATAACGGGGAAAAGGTACATCTTCATCTCCATTATGGTGATATTGCAGTGGCGGAGACGATTCTGGATCTAATCTACAACATCAGGCCGGAAGAAATCTACCATCTTGCGGCGCAGAGTCATGTCAGGGTAAGCTTTGATATGCCGGAATATACCGGGGATATCACAGGATTAGGAGCTATCCGCATTTTAGAGGCGGTACGGAAAAGTGGTGTTAATGCCCGCTTTTACCAGGCGTCTTCAAGTGAGATGTTTGGCAGTGCTAAACCACCCCAAAATGAAACAACTCCTTTTGAACCGCGCAGTCCATATGCAGCCGCAAAGGTTTATGCCTACTGGATCACCCGGAACCACCGAGAAGGGTATAAAACATTTGCCTGCAACGGCATTCTATTCAACCATGAATCCCCACGGCGTGGAGAAACATTTGTAACCCGTAAAATAACCAGGGCTGTGGCAAATATCCTGGCCGAGAAACAAAACCTTTTATACCTCGGGAACCTCGAATCCCTGCGGGATTGGGGTTATGCTCCCGAGTACGTTGAAGCTATGTGGAAAATGCTCCAGCAAGACCAGCCAAAAGATTACGTGATCGGGACCGGGGAATCTCACTCAGTACGCGAATTTCTGGAGGAAGCGTTTGGGTATGTAAATCTGGATTGGCAGGATTATGTGAGAATGGATGAGCGTTACTTCCGCCCGACAGAGGTCGATTACTTGCTGGCTGATCCGGAAATGGCAAGAAATGAATTGGGCTGGGCTCCTAAGGTACGATTCCATGAACTGGTACGAATAATGGTGGATGCCGATCTCGAACTCATAAACATGAAAGCACCTGGCGAAGGCCAGAAAATTTTAGAGCAATATTTTAGCGGCTGGCATCGTTGGGAGAACCAGGTTATTTCAATGGGGCGCTGATTATTACGCAGCGTTATGATATTAAGGCAGGTACTCACGCGGATCAGGCCGCCCGTAGACTTCGCTGCGCAGTTCAAAATGCAGCTGGGTGCCTGGAGCTATCCCCGTATTGCCCATCAGGCCGATAATATCCCCCTGGTAGACATAGGATCCGCAACCCACATCCATCCCATTAAGGTGGGCATAGAGGGATTGCCAACCATTTCCGTGATCGATAACAATCACATTTCCATAACCCCAATCATTCCAGCCGGCGTAAACCACAACCCCGGCATCTGCTGCGAAGATGGACTGCCCCTCCTCCGGTCCGATATCAATGGCATAATGGTTTGTCGGCGGGGAATAATCAAAACCCGACAACCGTGTCCCTGATGTTGGCCAGATAAATGATCCGGAACCAACTGGACCTTCCATTGGACCACTGCAAAAACCTGCACCAAGCACCCGCGCCACGGTTGGATCCTCCCGGGAGATAAGGGGAGCACTCCAGGTAACGAATTCGCGTTTCCCGCCTGGTATAACCAACCAGGTACCCGGATCTATTACGGTGTCATCAAAATCTCCGATATTGGCTGGATTGAGGTGGTTGGCAGGGAAAGAAAGGATCGCCTCGGCGGTCACCCCAAAAAATTCTGCGACCTGGTTTAAACTATTCCCTGCACGCCACTCGTAATACACCCCATCCGCAGGGAGTATGTTCAAGACCTGGCCAGGACTTAGCCTGTGGAC
>Ga0209254_10001666_pt1 | contig 20050 bp, 21 predicted proteins | sample FrelakmetDIP11DI_FD_187148 | JGI IMG/M metagenome (GOLD analysis project Ga0209254, IMG submission 187148) | Freshwater lake sediment microbial communities from the University of Notre Dame, USA, for methane emissions studies - DIP11 DI (SPAdes)... | ecosystem: Environmental > Aquatic >...
CATTGAATATCAATGGCAGGCGGCGCTGTTCGCCGCGGTGGGCTATGCCTTCGGTGCCTCCTTTGCTGCTCTTTTCGCGCAGCTGGGCGGCGGTATCTACACCAAGGCGGCCGATGTGGGCGCGGACCTCGTGGGCAAGGTTGAGGCGGGCATCCCTGAGGATAGCCCCAAGAACCCAGCGGTTATCGCTGACCTGGTCGGGGACAACGTGGGCGATTGCGCCGGTCGTGGCGCGGATCTCTTCGAGTCCACCGCCGCAGAGAACATCGGTGCCATGATCCTTGGGTTCTCCGTCTATGCCCTCACCGGCCAAATCGGGTTCCTATTCTTCCCCCTCGTCGTGCGTGCCTTCGGTCTGCTCGCAGGCCTCGTTGGCATCATGGTGGTGGGATTGAGGAACGAGAACGAGAGCCCCATGAAGGCCCTGAACCGCGGATACTACGTTACTGCGTTCATCGCCATCGCCTTCTTCGGATTATCTGCCTGGGCCTTGCTGGGGGAGACCTGGTATTACTTCCTGGCCTGCGGCGTCATCGGCGTCGTTTTGAGCGTAGTGATCGTCTATATCACTCAATACTACACCTCCGGCGAGTACCGTCCAGTCAAGGACATAGCCAAAGCATCTGAAACAGGTGCGGCCACCAACATCATTACCGGTTTCTCCATTGGCCTGGAGACGACTGCCATGCCGATCATCGCCATCGCCATCTCTCTGCTCGCGTCCTTCTTCCTCGGGCAACAGGCCGCGCCGGAGGAGAGCATGGCCTTCACCTACGGCCTCTATGGCACCGCGGTAGCCACCATGGGAATGCTGGCCACCTGCGCCTTCATCCTGGCCGAGGACACGTTCGGCCCCATCACGGACAACGCAGGCGGAATCATCGAGATGTCGAACCAGCCTGAGGAGATACGCAACAGGACCGACAAGCTGGACTCCGTCGGAAACACCACCAAGGCCCTGACCAAGGGATACGCCATGGGCTCTGCGGCATTGGCCGCGTATCTGCTCTTCGGCGCATACTTCGACAAGGTGGCGGAGATAGTCGGTCTTCCCTCCGAGGAAGTCTTCATGGTCGACATAGCCAACCCGCCGGTGTTCGTGGGCGCGCTGATTGGCGCTATGCTGGTGTTCCTGTTCGCCTCCCTGGCCATCAGGGCCGTGGGCAAGGCCGCCGGCGACATGATCAGCGAGGTGCGTCGCCAGTTCCGTGAGAACCCCAACATACTACTGGGGAACGACAAGCCGGACTACGCGCGTTGCGTGGACATCTCCACCAAGGGCGCATTGAGGGCCATGATCCTTCCGGGCATCCTTCCCGTGGTGGTCCCAGTCGCATTGGGCTTGATCATGCGCTACGTCTATGCAGACCAGTGGGACGTCGCCTACCAATCCGTAGGCGCGTTGCTCATGGTTGGCACCATCACTGGTGTTCTCATGGCCTTGGTCCTGAACAACGGCGGAGGAGCCTGGGACAACGCCAAGAAGTACATCGAGTCCCAAGGCCAAAAGAAGACCGCCACTCATGCGGCGGCGGTCGTCGGTGACACCGTCGGAGACCCATTCAAGGACACCGCTGGGCCATCCCTGCACGTGCTGGTGAAGATGCTTGCCACCATCACCCTGGTGTTCGCCACGCTCTTCGTGGTCGCACCATAGGCTCCAGGAAGCATTGGGAAACCTTTTCCATTCCTTTCATTTTTCTAGCATCCAGCGCTCAAGGTCGTTGATGCGCTCAGTGTCAATCTTTATATAAGGGTTCAAATATGCCAGAGTCACTAGAGGGTAACCTATGTACCTAATGGCCAAGCGAGAGAAGGTCGTGCGCATCCCGCCCGATCGCCTAGCCGAGGACCTTGATGCCATCGTGGTCGAGCTGGCCAAAGAGTCCTTCGAGGGCAAGGTGGAGGGGAGCGACTCGCTCACCATCCTGATCCGCAATATTCAACGCCAGGGCCCTGGCCGCATCGTGCACGGGGACGGCGCCGTCTATCAGAAGGTCACATTCGAGTCGCTCATCTTCCGACCGGTGCTGCAGGAGGTCGTGGAGGGCACGGTGGTGGAGGTCCTAAAGTTCGGGGCGTTCGTGCGCTTCGGCCCACTGGACGGGCTTCTTCACATCTCCCAGATCATGGACGACCGCATCGATGTCGACGACGTCAACCAACGCCTGCTGGGTAAGGACACCAAGCGCGACCTCAGGGTCGGCGACAAGGTCCGGGCCAGGGTCGTGGCCCTCAGCATCAACGAGCGCAACCCCAGAGAGAGCAAGATCGGCCTGACCATGAGGCAGGCCGGCCTAGGGAAGTTCGAATGGCTGGAGGAGGACCGGAAGAAGAAGGGCGAGAAGGAGAAGGGGGCTGCTGCATGAAGGTCCAGAAGGCCTGCAAGCACTGCACCTTCATAACCGAGGAGGATACCTGCCCCTTGTGCGGCAACCAGACGTCCAAGGATTGGCAGGGTTACGTCATTATCCTAGACCATACCAAGTCCGAGATAGCGAAGAGGATGGGCATCAATGTCAACGGCAAGTTCGCGCTCCGTGTGCGCTGAGCTGCGCATACCGCGGAAAGGCTGGAGATTGCCGGTGGAGATCAGGAGCAGTTTGATCATGCCTTTTGGGAGCTTGGTGAGCGAGAAGGAAGCGGTTGTGGATCTGCGCGGGAGCGCATACTCCGCCACCGTGGGCGACGTGGTCTCGCTGAGCATGCTCGAGAACGGCGAGCAACCGGACCTGATGATCTACGATCTGAGGACCGAGCGAAAGGAGATGAGCGAGCTGGCCGCCAAGCTGCCTTCCCTCCCGGGGAAGGAGGTATTTGTAAAGAACCCGGCCGGGATGATAACGCCCGACCTGGTTATCGCCATCGAGAAGGCCTTGGCCAACAAGAATAAGGTCAAGCTGATGGTGGAGGGCGAAGAGGACCTTGCCTCCCTCGTGATCGCTGCCCTCGCCCCCTTCGGCACCAGGCTGTTCTACGGCATGCCGAGGAAGGGCATAGTATCGGTGCACGTCGACGAGAGCGTGCGCAACAAGGCAAGAGAATTGATCGACGCGATGGAGGAATGCAATTGAAGGTGCAGATCGAGAGCAAGAAGGAGAACGCGCTCCTGCAAAGGACCGAGATAAGCTTCTCCGCTGAACATGTCGCAGAGTCAACCCCGACCAGGGACGCCGTGCGCACGGCCATAGCCAGTGCCGTGGGCGCTCCCAAGGAGAGGGTGATCATCGACAAGATGGAAACGGAGTACGGCAAGGGATTGAGCGTGGGCTACGCCAAGGTCTACGAGAGCGACGAGGCCTTGAAGAAGACCGAGAGCCGACACATGCTGGTGAGGCATGGAATGGCAGAAAAGAAGGCCAAGGCCAAGACCACGACCAAGGCCAGGGCGGCCCCTAAGGCGAAGTAAGGTGATTCGAGATGGCTGACAAGAAGGACAAGGGAGCGGCAAAGCCCAAGCAGCTTGGCAAGGGCAAGAAGGACTTCTACGCCGCGGGAAAGGAAGGCAAGCTGGAGAGGAAGAAGAGGAACTGTCCCAAGTGCGGTCCCGGCGTCTTCCTGGCCGAGCACGGCAACCGCAATTCCTGCGGCAAGTGCGGCTACACCGAGTTCAAGAAGAAGTAAACCCTTTTATCCTAAGGTTTTTCATTCCACCCACGACCGCGAGCTTGCCTTAGCGCTTTCGCGCTGCGAGCTCAGCCCGGACCTTCTTATTTTCCCAGGAATGAATGCGTATGAGAGCATTACCCCCACCACTCCAGCGGCAATGCTGGCCGTGAAGTCTAAGGGCACTGAGTTGACCAAGGTGGTGAAGTAGGCGTCCTGGCCACCAAATTCCATTCCCGAGGCCCAGAGAAGGAACATCATGATCAGGCCAGTGACGGCTGCGGAGATGCTACCCGCGATGATTCCCAAGATCACGCCCCAGACACCGGATCCGGACTCCCAGGCAGCGTAAGAGGCCACGGCTCCAGAGGTCATGACGATCGCAGCCACTGGAAGGAACATTCTAAATTGAATCTACGCAAGGTGATTGCCAGGTGCCACCTTAACCTCGAACCTCCAGCATCAGGTTGCGGCAAAGGTTTAAACCAGCCTCGAGCATTGCCATGCGAGCGGGCCCGTAGTGTAGCTTGGATATCACGGGGGCCTCCGGCCATCCCTATGGATGGGAGAGAGCCTCAGACCCGAGTTCGAAATCCCCTTCGGGGACGAAAATCTCGGCGGGCCCGCCTCCTTTTCACAAGTCCTCCGCCAACCGATGGGCGTGTTCCAAAACGTTTTAATGAGTGGGCGGTCAATCAGCGCGCATGCACCTGACCCGCGATGAAGAGGAGGTTCTCACAGGTGAGCGGGGGCCAGGCATGCAGAGGGCCATGGAGCTCGTGGTCGCGTTGGGGAGGATCTACGATGCCGATCGGCTCATCCCCATCACCTCGGCGCACCTTTCCGGGGTTTCCTACAAGACCATCGGGGAGGGAGGCCTGGACTTCCTCGAGGAGATGTCCAAGGACGCCAGGGTCAAGGTGCACACCACCTTGAATCCGGCGGGAATGGACCTTGCCCGTTGGGGGGAGATGGGAGTGGAGGAGAGCTTCGCCCAGAGGCAGCTCGCGATCATCAAGGCGTATGAGAAGATGGGCGTTACCACTAATTGCACCTGCACCCCCTATATCACTGGCAACGCTCCCAAGCCAGGTGAGGCCGTGGCCTGGGCGGAGTCTTCGGCGCTATCCTATGTGAACTCGGTGCTGGGCGCCCGAACCAACCGTGAAGGGGGGCCAGGGGCCCTGGCGGCGGCCATAATCGGGAAGACTCCGCACTATGGCCTCCACCTGGAGGAGAACCGTAGGCCGACGATGGTCGTCGAAGCCGAGGTCTTGGATGAGATCACCGATTACTCGCTGCTCGGGCACGCCGTGGGCCAGAGATTTGGCGCCGCCATTCCCTATTTCAAGGGCATCAGGCCGGATTGCAATGGGCTGAAGACCATGGCAGCGGCCATGGCGGCATCAGGCTCGGTGGCGGTTTTTCATGTGGAGGGGGTGACCCCATATTCATCCAGTCAAGATTTGAAGGGACTGGAGAGGGTGCGATTCGATCATCAGGACATCAAGAAAGCGAAGGAATCCTTGACCACAGGCAAGGACCCCGATCTGATAGCGGTCGGGTGCCCCCATCTCTCCCAGATGGAAATGAAGATGCTAGCTTCCATGCTGGACGGCAAGAGACCGAGGTCAGATTCGCCGGAGGTGTGGTTCTGCACCTCGAGGACCGTGCGGACCTGGTGCCCTAAGGAGACAGCGGTCCTGGAGAGGTTCGGGAAGGTGGTCTGCGACACCTGTATGATCGTTGCCCCGATCGAATCGCGTCATCGATGCACGGCCACCAATTCCGCCAAGGCCTGCAATTATCTGCCGTCGCTCTGCTCCCAGAAGGTGGTATGCGGCTCATACGCTGAGCTCATGGGGAGAATAGCATGATCCTGAATGGCCGGGGGATTTCCAAGGGCTTGACCGAAGGCGTGGTGCTGATGTTGCAGCAGCCTTTCAGCTTCTTGGGTGGAGTGGACCCCAAGACCGGTCTTCTCAGCGGCACCTCCGGTGCCGAAGGACAGGACATTACCGGCAAAGTGTTCGCCTTCCCGTGGGGGAAGGGCAGCACCGTCGGCTCCTACACCATATTACAGCTGAGGAAGGAGAAGAGGCTGCCCGCAGCCATCATCAACCAGAGGGCCGAGACCATCGTCGCCACGGGCGCGGTCATGGCCAAAGTCCCCATGGTGGACCGCATAGACCTATCCCTGTTGAGGAACGGCGACCGAGTTGCAGTGGACGGGGAGCGGGGCGCGGTCGATCTTCAAGGGGTCAAAGGGCATCGCGTGGTCACCAGCGTGCTCATGCACCAGGGCAGGGTGCTGGTCCTCAAGCGGAGCGACAAGGTCTCCACCTGCCAGAGGATGTGGGCGGGAGTGAGCGGCTACATCGAGCCCGGGGAGGAGCCTCTGCAGACCGCCATCAAGGAGATCGGAGAAGAGACCTCCATCACCAAGGCCAAGCTGGTCCGATCCGCGGCGACGCTCATGGTGAGGCAGCAGGACACCATCTGGGCCATTCATCCGTTCCTCTTCGAGTCGCCCACGGACCAGGTCACCATAGATTGGGAACATACCGAGTACAAGTGGGCCCTACCATCTCAGATGGACGAGCTAGCACTGGTTCCTGGGTTCAAGCGGCTTCTTGGGGACCTAGGCCTCTGATCAAATGGTGGCGTCCACTTCCTTCTCCAGCAGGTTCAGCTCGTGCGCGTCCAGCGTGGATGGGTTTAGCACCAGCATCAGGATGGAGTGGTTTATGGCCACCTGGTCCCTCAACGATTGCACCAGGCGTAGGACGGTGAGGAAGTTGTTATTGGTTATGAGGTACTCCAGACCGTCCAGGAGTATCACCCCTCCCTCCAACTGCGCCAGGAACTGCTCCAAGGACACCGAGAGCTTCTCCAGGTCTTTGGGCCTGATGCTCGATTCCTTGCCGACGTTGCTGAGCCAGAGGATCGGGGTCTCGCCCAGGCTCCATTTGGCCTTTATCTTCAGTGGGTAGTTGCGGGTGACGCAGAAGCCTTTCATTCCCTTGGCGAGGGCTTTCTCGAACAGCTGGTACGAGCGCTCCGCCTTCTCCTCTTTGATGAGGTAGGTGAAGGACCTCTCCAGCTCGGTCTCCGCGACAGAAGTGGGCTTGGGCGCCTCGCCCCGGTCTTCCTCCTCGGTCCAAGATTCGATGCTGACCTTGACGCCGCAGCTGGGGCAGGCCAACTTGTCCGGAGGTACCATGGAGCCGCAACTCTCGCACTTGACCGTGGTCTCGAAGCCGCCCTTGCTGGCATAGGCCACGATCTCGTCAACGGTCTTCTCGCCCATGCCCTTGACCTTGCGCAGGTCCTCCTTGGACGCGGTCTTTATCCTGTCGATCGAGTCGTAACCGGCCTCGTAGAGCATGTCGGCCTTGACAATGTTCATGCGCGGCACGCGCAATAGATAGGGCACTAAGGCTTCCTTGGACATGGCCTTCTGGGGGCTGACCGGCTCCTTGGGCGGGACCTCCTCCTCAGACCTCTCCAGGTGATGGGATATCTTCTTCACGTCCGTCTTAGGGAGCCCAGGGACGTTGAGCAGCTGTTCCTCGCTCAGCGGCTTGAGGTCGGACAGTCTGCGGTATCCCGCCTCGACCAAGGCCAATGCGCCTTCTTGGGAAAGGCCGTTGATGGTGAGCAGCTCGTCCAACGCCTGCTTGAAATGCAGCGATGTCATGGAGACCTGCAGCTTCTCGCCCTCCACCTCCCAGGAGGCGGTGTGGTCTCCCTTGGGGGAATCCACGAACTCCAGACGCCGGCAACGGGTCTCGGACATGATGTGGTCGTGCCAGACCTTGAAGAACTCGATCAGCTTGGCCGGGGCCTTGACCTCGGCCCGGACATATTCCTCGACGTTGAGCTTGATGTCCTTCCGCATCTGCTGGATGCGACGTATCAGCTCCCGGGCGAAGCCCTCGGCCTCGATCTCCTGGGTGATCTCGAAGTCCATGTATAGGTCGCCACCGGAGAACTGTGCCTCAACCACGTTGGCGGGCAGGGAGGTCGTGAAGTTGACCATGTTGGGCTCGATCTTGATCATTTGGCCCTCGATGCCAAGCGAATAAGAGCCCTTGTCGATGCAGTCCCGTATCTGCTTCGCTGGCCTTGACTTGAGGAGAACGGCGATCTTCGACGCCCATTGTCGGTAGACCTTGCCGATGGCATTGGGGTTGGGTTCGGCGGTGAGCGCGATCTCTCCCCATTCCTGGCCTGGAGGTATGTACTCGATGACCTTCACGTTGGCCTGGGAGACGATGATCGACTCAAGCTGCTTCATCGACTCCATGGAGTCGTTGTTGGCGGCCCTTACCACCACCCTTTTCATGGGCCAGCGCAGCTTGATGTTGCGTGATTGCCTCTCCTTGGTGACCAGGTCCACCAGCTCCTGCACCGTGGCCACGCTCTGCTCCAGCCTTTCGTCCAACTTGGTGGTGTCGGCCATGGGCCAGTCGAGCATGTGCACGCTCTCCATCGAGCCGTCTATATGCTGATAGATCTCCTCAACGATGTGAGGGCAGAACGGCGCCATCACCTTGGTGAGGCCGAGAAGGGCCTCGTGCAGAACCTTGTAGGCCGCGAGCTTGTCCTGGTCTCCTTTCTCGGACCACATGCGGTCGCGTATGAGGCGGACATACCAGCGCGACAGGTCCTCGAGGATGAAGTCCTCCATGACACGGCAGGCCTTGTGCAGCTCGTAGGAGTTGAGGTGCTTGGCCACCTCGTTCTTCATCTTCTCCGTCCGCGAGACCATCCAGCGGTCTTCGGGACGAAGGACCGACCTCAGCCCTTCCAGGCTGACCGACTTGGGGTCGAAGGCGTCTATGCTCATGTAGGTGGTGGCGAAGTTCACCACGTTCCACAGGATGTTCAACGTCTTCCTGGCGTTCTTTACACCATCCCATTGGAAGGCGGTGTCCTCCCAGGGGGCGTTGGTGCGCATTAGATAGAAGCGCAGGGAGTCCGCGCCATAGTCCTTGATGACCTTCTCCGGCTCGATAACGTTGCCTCGAGATTTGGACATGGGCTGCCCGTTGGGGTCCAGCACCCATCCATGCATCAGGACCGCCTCGTAAGGGGCCCGGTCGAAGGCGATGCATCCCGCGGCGAGCTGGGAATAGAACCATCCCCGGGTCTGGTCGTGGGCCTCGGTGATCCACTTGCAGGGCCACCACTTGTCGAACTCCTCCCTGGACTTGGGGAATCCGAGCTGAGCCCAGGTGGCCACCCCGGAGTCGAACCAAACGTCCAGAACGTCCGGGACCCGCTTCATCTGCTTGGAGCAATGCGGGCACTTGAAGGTGACGGCATCGATCCAGGGGCGATGAAGCTCCATGTCCTTGCGGTACCCGTCACCCTTCTCCAGTTCGGCGGTGGAGCCGACCACCTTGGTCTCACCGCATTGGCAAATCCAGATGGGGAGCGGTATGCCCCAGTATCGCTGTCGGGAGATGCACCAGTCGCGTGCGTTCACGGTCCAATCGTATTCGCGGGAGGAGCCGGCCCATTCGGGCGTCCAGCGGATCTTGTCGATCTCCTCCAGCATGAGGTTCTTGATCTGGGTGATCTTGAGGAACCATTGGGTCGTGTTACGGTAGATGATCCCCGTGTCGCAGCGCCAGCAGTGCCCATAGCGGTGCACGAGGGTGCCGACCGAGTACATCAATTTGCGCCCCTTGAGCTCCTCGATGATGTGCTTATTGGCCTCCTTGACGCTAATGCCAGCGTATCTCGGGGGGAGGTCCTTGGTGAACCGGCCGGATTCGTCCACCGGGCAGAAGGGCTCCAGGTTGAACTCCTTCCCCAGCTCGAAGTCCTCGGGGCCATGGCCGGGGGCGATGTGCACCAGGCCGGTGTTCTCAGCTGCAACGGTGGGGGAGGGGATGATCCGGTGCACCCACTTCCCGCTGGCCAACCTATGGTACTCCACCTCGTTGAGGAAGGGCGTAATGTACTCCATTCCGATGAGGTCGTCGCCCTCGATGAGGTCGAGGACCTCGTAGCCATCGTAGCCGCCCAGTTCGCCCACCTGCTCCACCAAGGACTCGAGCACGATGACCGTCTCCTGGCCGTCAGAGGAGGCGTAACGCACCTTGGCATAGCGCAAGTCCGGGTGCGCCGCCACCGCCAGGTTGCCCGGCAACGTCCATGGCGTGGTGGTCCATATGAGCAGCGAAGTGGACTCATCGTCCTTGAGCGGGAATCGGACATAGATCGAGGGGTCCTTCTCATCGTGGTATTCGATCTCCGCCTCGGCCAAGGCCGTCTCGCAGCGAGGGCACCATGATAGGACGCGGTTGGAGGGTGCCAGCAGCTCCTTATCATAGGCGCGCTTGAGCGTCCACCAGGCCGCCTCGACGTATTGGCTGGTGATGGTCAGGTAAGGCGTGTCCCAGTCCATCCACACCCCGAGCTCCTTGAACTGCTCGGTCATGCGCTTCTGGAAGTCCAAGGCGAAGGACTTGCAGGTGGAGACGAAGCGGTCGATGCCGTAGTCCTCGATCTCCTTCTTGTTCTTCACGCCAATGGACTGCTCGACCTTGACCTCGATGGGGAGGCCATGCATATCGTAACCGGGCTGGTCGCGCACGTTATAGCGCTGCATGCGCCGATAGCGGATGTAGGTGTCCTTCAGGGTCTTGTTCCAGGAGGTCCCCAGATGGATGGCGCCAGTGGTGTAGGGGGGCCCATCCACGAAATAGAAATCGGGCCCGTTGGCCCTTAGCTCCTTTGTCTTGCGGTAGGCGTTGTTCGTCGCCCATTGTTCCCGAACCCTTTTCTCGAGCTCGGCAGGATTGTAATTAGCCTGGACCTGCTTTATCATCGCAGCCACTGAAAGCCTATATGCGGACCCCCATTTAAAACACACTGGTCATGGCTATAAAATTGCGACGAGCCTAGGAGAACCCGTCAAGGGAGCGCTGCGAACCTTCAACCATCTTCTTCCTGCTATCTCGAGGGCTCATCCGCTTGAGCGCCGAGTCCACCCGCGCTTCGGTGAAGTCGTATTGGTCCTTGAGCAAGGAGATGACCTTTTCCCGGTCAGGCTCCCTCCATTCCAGGCGGTATTCGCGCATCACCTCGTAGCTGAGGAAGATCTCGCGTATCTCTTGGTAATGTTCGATCTCCACCTGCAGCAGCGACATCACCTTCTCCAGCGAACCATGCTCCTGGATGAGCTTCAGCCCTTTCTTCGGGCCTATGCCCATCACCCCTTCGTTGAAGTCCGTGCCCATCAGGATGCAGACGTCGATGAGCTGTTCCCGCGTGAGCTTGGCCTGCTGCAAGGCCTTCTCCAGCATGATGATCTCCACCGGGACCTCCTTGCTCTGGTCCTTGCCAGGGTTGCGCCGGCGACCGGTTATGGTCAGGTTGCGGACCAACCTAGGGGCGCCGAACAGCAGCGAATCGAAATCCTGCGAGGATGCCGCCCAGACGTCTCCCTTCAAGGCCATGAAGGCCGCCTGGGCCTCCCCCTCCTCGGGCGCCTGGACCACGGGAATGCCCAGATATGAGAGGAGGATCCGGGACGAAGCCACCACCTCGTTGGTGATCCGAGAGGACTGGGTGGCCTTGGTGAATGCCTTCTGGTAGTCGCCCTTCTCCACCGCCTCCTCCCATTCGCGCTTGGCCTTGTTGCGGCGCTCGCTCCGTTCCGCGATGGTCCTGGCCTTGAGCTTGTGCGGGGTTCCATCGAACACGTACACCGGTTGGATGCCCAGCTCCAGGAAGTTGGCGTTCCGGTAAAGCAGGCCGGCGAGATGGGAGGTGACCCTTCCTCTTTGGTCCATGAGCGGCTTGCCGTCCGGTTGGCGGATGACCGATAAGAACTGATATATCGCATTATAGGCATCGATGGCCACGACCTGGCCAGCAATGTCCTCCAGTTCCACCTGCTCCGCCTGGACGATGTCGGAAAGGTTGACGCCCATGCTCTCGACTTGTAGATGATGAACGACTTGGATAAGTTTTGCCCCGGAGGGATTTTATCTATCTTCGCGCGAATCTCGACATCATGTACGAGCACGGGTTCAAGGGGACCAAACCGGTCGAGGAAGGAAAGGAATACACCGTCACCATCACCGACGTCGGTTCGCAGGGGGACGGGGTGGCCAAGGTGGATGGTTTCATAATTTTCGTACCGGACACCAAGGTGGGGCAAACCGTGAAGGTGAAGGTGATGAGGGTGATGAAGAAGTCCGCCTCCGCCCAAGTGGTGCCCTGATCACTCCTCGACCGTGGTCGGGAAGTACAACATGACAATGGCGACGCCAATCCAGCTCAGCAGCGGGATGATCAAGCACACTCCCGCATCTAAGTAGATGCCTGCGATCACGAAGAGCAGCGGGAAGACGATGGTCAATAGCAGGATCATCTTGTCGCTCGTGAATTCCATTTAGCCACTTGATTGCCGAATAAGGGGAGCCGTTTATGAAGCTTTGCCATGCGATTCGTTCCCGTGGCAAGGACCAGGGGCTCAGAACCTCTTCCAATCCGCGATCTCTTTGCTCATGTCCGGCGCCCCGAAGAGGGCGTTGCCGGCCGCAAGCACCGATGCGCCCGCTTGGGCCGCCGATCTACCGGTCTGAGCATTGATGCCTCCATCCACCTCGATCTCGGTATTGAGATGGTGGCGGTCCACGTACTCCCGCGCCTGCCTTATCTTCCCCAAGCATTCAGGAATGAACGGCTGGCCACCGAATCCAGGGTTGACCGTCATGATCAACAGGAGGTCGACATGCTCCATGAAGGGGCGCACCTTCTCGAAGGGCGTGGCTGGATTGATGGATATTCCAGCTCCCTTCCTCAGCCCCTTGATCCGAAGCAAGGTCTCCTTGATGCTGTCGCTCGCTTCCAGGTGAATGGTGATGATGTCGGCGCCAGCTCGGGCGAAGGCCTCCACGAAGTTCTCTGGCCTCACGATCATGAGATGAACATCCAAGGGGAGCTTGGTGTGGGGCCTGATGCTCTTGACCACGCCAGGTCCGATAGTGATGTTGGGCACGAACAGCCCATCCATGACGTCCACGTGCACCCAATCCGCTCCAGCCCTCTCCACCCTGCGGACCTCCTCTCCCAGGGTGGCGAAGTCGGCGGAAAGTATGGACGGCGCTATCTTGACCATCTGGCGTCGCTATCGCCTCGGGCCCTTATCATATTTGCTCTCAAGGCACAACCAGCGTGAGCACCTTGTAATGATGCACCACTCTACTGGAACTGCCGCCCATGGGGGACCTTCGATGGAGCTCGGCCCCCATTTTCGCGGCCATGTCCGAGACCAGCTTCACTACCCTCAGCGCGTTCTCCGAACCATCCATTCCTGTCAGCATCCTCATCTTGGCCATTTCTTAACCCCCTTGCCAATTTCCCAGGCCGACGATAACAGATTTATCGACGGCGAGGGGAAAGATTTTATCTGGACTGGCTGATTTCGGGTGCATGGCAGAGAGGAAGAGCAAAACGATGGAGGGCGAGGCTTGTCAGGTGAAGGGCTGCGGCAAGCAGGCCGAGCGTTCCGTGTCAGGAGAGAGCGCCAGGGATGCCAAGCTCCCCCTGGAGCCGGAGCTGAAGCGGGTGCACCTCTGCAAGGACCATTACCGACAGTACAAGAAGAACACCAAGCAGGACCGCGTGCTCGAGTCCTTGGGCCGTTGAGGGGTTTTGACGATTCTCCAGTCGACGGCGCGGCATAAGGATGAAGGCTTCCACGGTTCAGATGCTCTCCAGCGCGGCGCTCTCGGCGTCGGCGTTGCTCATACCTAACCTGGCGCAGGACGATTTCGGCACCAGCACGGCCGAGGTCGGGGTCGTCGTGGCCAGCTATAGTGCGGCATTGTTCGTATCCTCCTATGTCTTCGGCCGCTACTCTGACGTGCACGGACGTCGGACGATCCTGAAAGTGGGCTTGCTGCTCACCAGCATCGCCGCCTTCCTGCAGATCTTCGCCTTCAACACCGTAACCCTGGAGATGACCAGGATCCTCCTGGGCCTGTGCGCCGGCATGTACCCTTCCGCGCTCCTGGCCTATGTCTACGAATCGGACAAGAAGGTGGGCAAGTTCTCCTCCTATGGCAGCCTGGGCTTCGGGGTGGGCACCTTCCTGGCCGGCCTGGTGGGGGTCTATTACCAGATCTTCCTCTTCAGCGCCATCGTGATGTTCGTCGCCTTCTTGGTCGCGCTCAACTTGCCTGAGATGAAGGAGACGAGGCAGAAGGTGCCCTTCTTCCCCGTGGAGGTGTTCAAGCGCAACTTCCCGATCTACGTCTCCATCATGTTCCGCCATACAGGGGCAAACATGATATGGGTGATCTACACCCTTTTCCTCGCCTCCCTGGGCGCGAGCCCCATCATCATCGGGGCCATCTTCGCGATCAACGCCGTGTTCCAGTTCGTTTTCATGCAGTTCTGCGACCGCTACCACTCCGCGCCCCTCATCGTGGTCGGCTTCATCATGTCCATACTCACCTTCCCATCCTACACGCTAGCCACCATATATTGGCAGATAATACCGGCCCAGATCATGATCGCCCTGGCCTGGTCCACGCTCTACGTTGGATCCGTAAAGTACGTTATGGAGCGCAACCCAGAGAAGGGCACCTCGGCCGGAATATTGCAATCCGTGCTATCCATCTCCGCCATCCTCGGCGCCCTGCTGGGCGGTGTGGCGGAGGAGATCTATGGGTACCATGGCTGCATGTACCTGGCCACGGTCATCGCCATCGTGGGCTTCGTCATCTTCATCGTCAGCGACAGGTGGGCGACCAAGCGCATGGGCAAGGATTTAATCGTCGCGGGCCAATGAACCGCTGTGCGCCTGATATTTTTAGGTACCGGAGGCAGCCTTCCCACTCCGCAGCGCAACGTTAGCGCCATCGTGGTCCAGGTCGGCTCGGAAATATTGCTCTTCGACTGCGGGGAGGGCACGCAACGACAGTTCATGCTCTCCTCGGCCTCCTTCATGAAGGTCTCCAACATCTTCATCACCCATCTGCACGGGGATCACTTCCTTGGCCTCCCAGCCATGATCCAGTCCATGAGCTTCAGCGGTCGGACCCGGCCTCTATATGTCCACGGTCCACCAGGCATGGAAGAGGCGATGCGCTCCATGCTAGGACTAGGGTACTTCACCCCAGGCTTCCATGTGCTGACCAGGGAGCTCGAGGAAGAGGAAGAAGTGGAGTTCCCTGGTTTTAAGGTGATCGCGGTAGCAGCTGACCACACCGTGCCTGCCTTCGCCTATGTCCTCATGGAGGACCCTCGGCCCGGCAAATTCAATCTAGATAAGGCGAAAGGCCTCGGCGTCCCGGAAGGCCCATTGTTCAGCCGTCTGCAAGGGGGCCAATCGGTGGAGGTGGGCGGAAGGACCATCACCCCGGACATGGTCCTTGGCCCCAAGCGGAGAGGAAGGAAGCTGCTCATCTCTGGCGACACCAGGCCCAGCCAGAGCATAATCGAGGCAGGAAAGAACGCCGACCTGATGGTGCACGAGGCCACGCTGCATTCGAGCTTGAGGCAGGAGGCTTCGACCTACGGGCATAGCACCGCCGCGGACGCGGCCGAGGTGGCCAAGAAGGCGGGGGCGAAGCTCCTTTGCCTTTATCATTTCAGCAATCGCTATGAGGACGCCATACTCCTTTTGGAGGAAGCGACGGCCATATTCCCCAACACTATCCTGGCCGAGGATCTGTCCAGCTTGCAAGTCAATCCTCCCGAGGAGGAGTGGAACCGCGCAGTCGAGGAGTGATACCTAAACTCATGAGGGCCGACGCGCCTTCTACGCTAGCAAAGTGACCAGTTCTCCACCCGGTCAGCCTGCAGGATTTTTTTTATAAAGATCTCATCGCTCAGAGGAGCTTGAGCACGTCGGAGGAGGTGATGATGCCAGTCACCCTGCCCTTCTTGCCAACCAGCACGGCGCTGGAGCTAGAGAGCAGAGAAGTGACGGTCTCCAAGGGGGTGTCCTCGTTCACCAGAGGGAAGGCCTCGCTCATTATGGAGCGGACGGACCTCTCGCTAGCCTCCTCCATGCTTGTACCGTCCCGGAGCAGGGCGAGGATGCCATACTCGCTAATGCTTCCCACTGGGCGCTCCCCGTCGAAAACCGGCAGCTGGGAATACCCGGACTGGCGCATGATCTCGGTGGCTTGCTTGACCTTGGCCGACGCCTGGATGGAGATTATCTCCTTCGAGGAGACGCCGATGGCCTTCTTCCCCGCCCTCCTGCGATTCGCCTCCTCTTCCAAGGCTTGGAACAGCCGTACCACCGTTTCGTAGGAGCCGTTGATGCTGGCGTTCTCGAGCTTGGCGATGGTGCTCTGCGAGACCCCGGTAAGTCGCGAAAGCTCGGTCTGGGTGATGTCCAAGGTCTTGCGCATGACCTTGATCTCCGTCACTTCTGGGAATCTCATCGACTAGCAATGGAATATTCATATATGAATAATTTATTCAATCAGGTATATATCTATGGAATCTTTTCGAACCTCAACACAGAGCCAACTGCATAGCAGGCGGCCAGTCATCAGAGATATGGCATAGAATGAAAGGTGACCAATAAATGGCAAAGAACATCATAATCGAGAAGATCGAGTACACACCGGTGGAGAAGCAGAAGGTCGAGCTGGTCGAGAGGAAGGGCATCGGCCACCCAGACAGCATAGCAGACGGCCTCTCTGAGAGCGTGTCCCGCGCGCTGTGCAAGATGTACATAGAGCGCTATGGTCGGGTGCTGCACCACAACACTGATGAGACCCAGATCGTAGGCGGCCAGTCCGCCCCTAAGTTCGGCGGCGGGGACATCCTAGAGCCGATTTACATCCTCCTCGTAGGGAGGGCCACCACCGAGGTGAACGGCGAGCGACTCCCCTACCGCACCGTGGCCGTACAGGCGGCCCATGATTACCTCAAGTCCCACTTCCCCAATCTGGACATGTGCACCAATGTCATGTTGGATTGCAAGATCGGTAAGGGGTCCGTGGACCTTACCGCGGTCTATGACAGCAAGAAGCATCTGTCCAACGATACCTCGTTCGGGGTCGGGTTCGCCCCTTACTCCCAGACGGAGCGGGTGGTCCTGGAGACCGAACACTACATCAACGGGGCCATGAAGCGCCGCATCAAGGAGTCGGGAGAGGACGTCAAGGTCATGGCCTCGCGCATGGGCGATACCATCAACCTGACCGTGGCCTGCGCCATGGTGGACCGTTACATCCCGGACAATTCGCACTACATCAGCACCATAGAGGAGATGAAGAGCAAGATCGCCGACTTCGCCTGCAAGCAGACGGACCTCAACGTCTGCGTGGAGGTGAACACCGCCGACGACTACAAGCGCGGCGTGTATTATCTGACCGTTACCGGGCTGAGCATGGAGAACGGGGATGATGGCTCCGTCGGCCGCGGCAACCGCTGCAACGGCTTGATCACGCCTTTCCGGCCGATGAGCATGGAGGCCTCCGCGGGCAAGAACCCCATCACTCACGTGGGGAAGTTGTACAACATCCTCTCCAAGCTCATCGCCGAGGACGTCTCCAAGGCTGCGGGCTCGGAGCTCCTGGAGATCGAGGTGCGCATCCTCTCGCAGATCGGTAAGCCCATCAATAACCCACAGACATGCTCGATCCAGATACTTCCAGCACCCGGCGCCAACTTCAAGAAGTGGGAGAAGGAGGCGCGGAACATCGCCGACCACTGGTTGGACAACCTCGACGTGGTCACGAAGAAGATAGTTAATGGAGAGGTAAACACATTCTAGGTCGATGAAGATCCTCGATCTACCCAAATACGGTCCGGTGCATAGGTTCGCCGATTATCACGTGTACCGGACCCTTCTTCTGCTTTCCGATGGTCGGCGGAGAGGGCGGAAGTCGCTAGCGGACGCAGTGAACGTTGGCGAGGGCTCCATGCGCACCATCGTCGAGTTCCTCAGGGAGAAGGGTTACGTCGACGTCAAGCAGACCGGTATCAAGATCTCCTACAAGGGCCTAGAGTTCCTGCGCAACCTTCCCATCCGCATGGAGCGCCTCGAGCCTTCGGACATTTCCATCGCCGTGAGGAACGTGGCCGTGCTGGTGAGGAACAGGGCGGAGAAGATCTCCCTGGGGATCGAACAGAGGGACGCGGCCATCAAGGCCGGCGCCGAAGGCGCGACCACCATCGTGATCAAGGGAGGGAAGATGCTCGTTCCTCCCGACTATCACCTGGACAAGGAGAAGCCAGAGATAGCCAGGGGATTGCGCAAGCTGCTCTCGCCCAACGACGGGGACATCGTCATCGTGGGCGCGGCCGAGGAGTTCGAACGTGCGGAGGACGGGGCATTGGCGGCCGCTTTCGCCCTGCTCTAATCGGTCACGATGGGGCCAGCCCCCGCGTCCAGAGGGTTCTCGCGTATGGCCAAGGAGAACAAGTAGGGATAGGCTTTCTGTAGGTACTCGAGATACGCGACCCACTCCACTATGAGGCGACTGTAGGCCCGTTGCGCGTCCCCCCCGATATGTGCCAGGTCCGTGGCCGGAAGGCCGTCGAAGCTCTCCCGGGCGATGAGTTCGTCCGTGATATGGAAGACCGTCAGCAGAAGCTCGGTGAAGCGCTCGTGCTCAAGTAGGTTGGGGTTCTCCATCAGGCGCAACAGGAAGTCCCTGCGTTCGGACAGGAATCCCTTCATCTCCCTAAGGTGGTTCGGCTCCACCTTGACTATCCCCTTCCTTGACTTCAGCCTCTCCATGGTGTCCGCGAAGTCCTTGTGGGTCCAATCCTTGCGCACCTTGACGTCACGGCAGGCCACCTCGGGCTCGCATTGCATCCTGTTGATCATTTGGATGAGGCCCAGGCCAACCTCGCTGTAGAAAGCGCCGATCACCATATTGAGCTTGCTCATCCTCACGGCCCTTTCCCGTCTTTCCAGCAGCTCGTGGATTATCAAGGTCACCAGCAATACCTCGATGAAGACGAAGGCCAGGTCCCCCACGGCGAAGATTAGTATGTGATGCAGGTCCTCGAAGAGCAAATAATGCAGCGTGTAGGTGAGCACGGAGAGCACGATTAAAATGATGGCCAATATGAGATACCAGCGCCTCATCTGCTTGCCTCCCCGCTCGGGGTTGACGAATCGTCGCTTCCATTCTCGTGAGGCATGAGCTGCTGGAGCATGTGGCAGTGCGCCATCGGGTTGGAGTTGATGTCCCCGGCGAATGCCTTCACTATTCGATCGGACTTTTCACGCAGATCGGCTCTTCCGGTGATGCCGGCCAGGTCGAGCAGGACGTTGGCCGCGACGGAGTTGCCCGAAGGCATGGCCCCGTCGTAGCCCTCCATCCTCCTGGCTATCAGCCCCTTGGCCTGGTCCGAAGTGAAGAAGAATCCGCCCTGCCCTTCGTCCCAGAAGTGCCTCAGCATCTCGTCCACGAGGTCGAGCGCGGAGGCAAGGTACCTCTCATGCCCGTTCACGCGATAGAGCTCGACCATTCCCCAGGCCATGTATGCGTAGTCATCGAGGAAGGCCTCTATGCCGACCTTCCCGTCGACGAAGCGGTGCATGAGTACCGAGTCGGACCGCATCTCGGAGAGAAGGAAGTCGGCTGCTCGACGTGCTTGACCGGCCAAGAGCTTGTTCTCGAGGAGCGAGGACGCTCGTGCCAGGGCGGCGACCATCAGTCCGTTCCAGTCGGTCAGGACCTTGTCGTCCTTCTCGGGACGTGGGCGCAGCTCCCTGAGCTCGAATAGCTTGGCCAAGGAGCGCTGCAGCGAGGAGCGCACCCTGCCCTCGTCCATCCCCTTCGCCTGTGCGATCTGGGGGATCCCCTTGACCAGATGCAGAACGTTCTTCCCCGTCCTTCTCCTGATGGCCTCGTCCCGGAAGTTTCCCTCATCCTGGACGTCGAACGCCTCCAGGAACAGCCCCACGTCCTCGGGGTCGAGGGCGGAGGTCACCTCGCTCTTGCTCCAGACATAGAACTTGCCTTCCTCGCCCTCGCTCTCCGCGCTCTCCGCCGAGTAGAAGGCGCCGTACGGGGAGGTCAAGTCCCTCTCGACGTAGGCCATGGTCCGGAGGGCGGTCTCCTTGAACTCGAGATCCCCGGTCCTGGCGAAGGCCTCACAATAGGCCAGCACCATCATGGCCTGGTCATAGAGCATCTTCTCGAAATGAGGGAGCAGCCATCGCGCATCGGTCGAATAGCGGTGGAAACCGAATCCCACGTGATCGAACAAGCCACTGCCTTGCATGCTCCTCAAGGTCGAGGTGACCATCTCCAACGCCCTTCTATCGCCGCTGATGTCGTAATAGCGCAATAGGAAGACCAGTCGATGCGGTGAGGGGAACTTGGGGGCGATTTCGAAGCCCCCATTTCGCTCGTCGAAGTTGGACTCCAATTGCTTGAAGCAAACGGCTAGGGGGTTCGGGGAAAGCTCTGCCGGCTCCCGGTAAGAG
>Ga0209254_10001667_pt1 | contig 20049 bp, 17 predicted proteins | sample FrelakmetDIP11DI_FD_187148 | JGI IMG/M metagenome (GOLD analysis project Ga0209254, IMG submission 187148) | Freshwater lake sediment microbial communities from the University of Notre Dame, USA, for methane emissions studies - DIP11 DI (SPAdes)... | ecosystem: Environmental > Aquatic >...
CTAGTTTTTTCTGAAGCCTTGAGAGGGGTCGTTGTGCGGTTTTTGAGACATAGGTCCTTTACGCTGCTCTTTTATGGTCATTTCGATGAGCGGGATGAATTTCCGGATCTGCTCTCCGGATTCATCAGAGAATTGCATACCGGCCTTATATACCGGAATAACATTGCCTCTATCGTCCTTTTTAGACTTTCTTATTATTGACCAGATGACGGTGCCTTTTACATGTATGGTCTGTTTGTCATGAATGATCGAAAGGGTATATGATCGTCCTATATTCAATCGCCTGTCTGCCTCGAATGAAATACCGCCTGCGCTGATATCAATAACGTTCAAATAGCTGGTGGAGGCCATTTTCCCGCTCATTCCCCTGAGCTCAATATCCAGCCTCTTATGCTGTCTCCTTTCCTCTGCGGCAGTTTTTTTGGCGGGACCCTCATCAGGCACTTCAGGAAATGTCGGGTTGCCCAATGGAAGTTCAGGCAGCGCAGTTTTCTCGGTCGAATCTCCGTAAATGGTTTTAATATAATGTGCATATGCCGCGTCTTTTTGTATAATCTCTATTCCCATGCCGTTTTTCATCGAAGAGAAAGGGGTGCGGACGGTCCTTTTTACAATGCCTTTGAGACAGGAGACCTGATTGGACGGGAGGAGCAGCTGAATGTCGATGAGGCAGTCGACCTTGGTGCCGCGATTCGTTCTCAAAAAAAGGCCGCATTCAGACAGATCACTCGACAGCGAGGTAAGGCATTCTCTATCTACGAAGAATTTTACGGGCAGCCGCTTGATGATTCGCGGATGTCTTCTTCTTTCTTCATTGTTTCCTGTGAGTTTCTCAGTTGTTGTCACGCGGGCCTTCCATTGGACATAGTATCGTATGAAATAATCAAAGAATCAATCCTACCTGAGTAGGGGGTGAATGAATTGTCCTCAGGGGTGTTCACGCACTGTGACCGGAATGAACGGAAGAATACGGTTTCTTGTTTCGAAATGCTCATTTTGTGCCGAGATGTTGTATTATAATCAATCCTAACAATGCTGTGGGTAGCGACCGCCGGTATCTGTCCGACCGGTCATTGCCTGCCAATAATCGAGGATGGTGACTATGTCAGATCGAGCATGGTTTCAATGTATCAACCCGCAGTGCCGGGCGGAATATCCGCTCAACGCTATCATCTATCGCTGCAAAACGTGCGGTTCGCTGCTGGAAGTGCAGCACGATCTCCAGGCGCTCGCCCGGCGTGATGCAAAGGCATGGATGAAGCTTTTCGAAGACCGGTACAAATCTACTGAGTGGCCTTACGGCTCCGGCGTGTGGGGCAAAAAGGAATGGATACTTCCGCAGATTGATAACGACAATATCGTCTCTCTTTACGAGGGCGGCACAAACCTTTTCTGGGCCGAGCGGTTCGGTAAAATGCTCGGGATAGATGACCTCTGGATTAAACTCTGCGGCAACTCCCACAGCGGCTCGTTTAAGGACCTCGGTATGACGGTGCTTGTATCGCAGGTCAAGCAAATGATAAGAGAAGGCGCGCCGATCAAAGCTGTCGCCTGTGCATCCACCGGCGATACATCCGCCGCCCTGGCGGTTTATTGCGCCGCAGCCGGCATCCAGTCCATTGTGCTGCTGCCCAAGGGTAAAATATCGGTTGCGCAGCTCATTCAGCCGATCGCCAACGGCGCGCTTGTGTTGTCGCTTGACACCGATTTTGACGGTTGCATGAGCATTGTGAAGGAAATAACTCATGACGAGACGATCTATCTTGCCAATTCAATGAACTCGCTGCGCATAGAGGGACAGAAGACGGTCGGCATAGAGATTGTCCAGCAATTTGATTGGGAAACTCCCGACGTGATCGTCATTCCCGGCGGTAATCTGGGTAATGTCTCCGCTCTGGGCAACGGCCTTCTCATGATGCGCGATCTCGGCCTCATTTCTAAGCTGCCGCGCATTGTTGTTGCCCAGGCCGAACACGCCAATCCTCTCTACCGCTCGTATCTGACAAACTTCGAGACCTTCGAGCCTATCCAGGCCCAAAAGACCCTGGCCAGCGCCATCCAGATCGGCAACCCGGTCAGTTTCGAAAAGGCCGTACGCACGCTTAAGCAGTTTAACGGCATCGTCGAACAGGCCACTGAGCAGGAATTGGCTGACGCAGCTGCGCACGGAGATACATTCGGCATGTTAAATTGTCCGCACACCGGCGTTGCACTGGCAGCGCTTATAAAATTGTTAAAATCCGGCAAGATCGATAAATCCGAGCGGGTCGTGGTCATCTCAACTGCACACGGCCTGAAGTTCACGGACTTCAAGGTTCGCTACCACGAAGAGGCGCTGGATTTTCCCTGTCGTTTTGCAAATAAACCAATCGAGCTGCCGCCCCGCGTAGATGCGGTTAAGGAAGCCCTCGAGTATGCTTTGCAGAAGAGGAGGAACCCCGATGTTAAATAAATCTATAAAAGCCCGGAGCCGGAAACCGTCTACGCTCGCTATTCACGGTTTGAGCCGGACCCCCAAAGCCTATTATTCGGTCTCTACGCCGATTGTCCAGACTTCCAACTATTACTTCGACTCAACCACCGAGGTGTTTGAGTTCATGAAGGCAAAAAGCAATGGACGCGTTGTGCGCGAACACGAATACGGCCGCTACGGCAACCCGACCCAGCAGGAATGTGAACGCAAGCTGGCAGCGATCGAGGGCGCCGAGAGAGCGATATTATTTTCAACCGGCATGAGCGCCGTAATCTTAACGTTGCTGGCTTATATGCGCCGTGACGGCCATATCATATTCACAAGCGACTGCTACCGCCAGACTCGGGATTTTGCAACGAACACTCTCGCGGAGTTCGGCATACAGGTTTCCCTGGTAGACCCGACTGCAGAGGCCATAGCTAAAGCAATCCAGCCTAATACCAATATCATCTTCACGGAATCGCCGACCAACCCATACCTGCGGGTATTGGATATCCCCGCAATAGTGAAAGTCGCCAAGCGGCATAACGTGCTGACTTTCATTGATGCCACGCTGGCAACGCCATACAACATCAAACCGTTAGAGATGGGCGTTGATATTGTCATACATTCCGCCACTAAATATCTTGGCGGCCATAACGACCTTCTGGCAGGCGTCGCCCTTGGCAATCACGACCTTCTGAACAAACTTAACCGCACGCAGCGGATGATCGGCGCCATACCCGACCCCTTCACCTGTTTCCTGCTTGAACGGGGACTGAAGACCTTTGCTCTCCGTATGGAGCACCACAACAATACCGCGATGGCCGTCGCCCGTATGCTTGAAGCGCACCCAAAGATCGAGAAGGTATGGTATCCCGGCCTGAAATCGCACCCCGACCACAAGATTGCAAAGCAGCAAATGCGCGGCTCGGGAAGCGTGATCACCTTTCTGGTCAGGGGCGGCGACAAGGAAACCCGCACGTTCATCGATTCACTGGAGATATTTCTCATCACGCCAAGCCTCGGCGGCAGTGAAAGCCTTGTGACGCAGATGGCTATGATGTCGTTCTTCGATTATCCCGAGGATTACCGTCATGCAATCGGCATGGTGGACAACCTCGTCCGAATTGCATTAGGGCTGGAAGACGTGGAAGACCTTATCGCTGATCTGAAGCAGGCGCTGGCGAAAATCTGAGGCTGGCTGCTCGAATCATCACAATGGTAGCCGCAGGCTTTCCGCCCCGGCGGATCGCTGAGGTGATAGCCTGCGAAAATCCTGCGCGAACTTCTTTCTTCGTCATTCCCCGACTTGATCGGGGAATCTACCCTTCGACAGGCTCAGGGTGACAAGTGTCATGGTGAACCTGTCGAACCATGGATTATCCGGTCAAGCCGGATAATGACGAAAAGGAAAGGTTTTTTAGTTAACGGACCGGCTTAAATACGACCACAGCCAGCGGGGGAAGGGTGATGAGCATCGAAAAGGGCTTTCCGTGCCAGGGGATTTCGTCTGAAGGCAGACCTCCTGCGTTGCCCATGTCACTGCCCCAGTAGAGATGGGAATCGCTGTTGAGCATTTCTTTGTAGAAGCAGTTTTCCGGTACTCCGAGGCGGTACCCGCTTCGCGGCACAGGAGTGAAATTAAAGACGACCACAAGGAAATCCCCAGGGTCTTTTGCCTTTCGTATAAAGGAAATAGTGCTGTTGTCGGTATCACGGAAATCGATCCATTCAAAGCCCTGATATTCGAAATCAACTTCGTAAAGAGCAGGTTCCGACTGACAGACATGATTGAGGTCCATGACGAATTTCTGAAGAGACCGATGGGGGGTGAAGCGGATGAGGTGCCAGTCGAGGCTTTTGTCATGGTTCCACTCGTCCCACTGCCCGAATTCTCCTCCCATGAATGATAGTTTCTTTCCCGGATGACACGCCATGAAGCCGTAAAGGAGCCTGAGGTTTGCGAATTTCTGCCATGTATCCCCGGGCATCTTGTCTAACAGCGACCGCTTCCCGTGTACGACCTCGTCGTGGGAAAGCACAAGGACGAATTTTTCTGAAAAGGCATAGAGCAGGCTGAAGGTAAGATAGTTGTGATGATACTTTCTGTGGACGGGCTCCTTGGTGAAATACTCAAGGGTATCGTTCATCCATCCCATATTCCATTTCAGACTGAAACCGAGACCGCCGAGATACACCGGCTTTGATACTCCCGGCCACGCAGTCGATTCCTCCGCTATAGTGAGGATGCCGGGATGGTGCTGATGGACGATTTGATTGAAGCTCTTAATGAATTCTATTGCCTCAAGGTTCTCTCTTCCGCCGAACATATTGGGAATCCATTCACCCTCATTCCTCGAATAATCGAGATAGAGCATAGAGGCGACTGCATCGACACGAAGGCCGTCGATATGATATTTCTCGCACCAGAAAAGGGCGTTCGAGATGAGATAATTTGTTACCTCTTTTCTTCCGTAATTGAATATCTTTGTTCCCCAGTCAGGATGAAAGCCCTTTCTCGGGTCTTCATGCTCGTAAAGACAGGTGCCGTCGAAGAAGCCCAGACCATGCCCGTCTGTCGGGAAATGGGCAGGGACCCAATCGAGAATGACGCCGATATTGTTCTGATGGCATGCATCGACAAAATACATGAAGTCTTCCGGTTTCCCGTGTCTGCTCGTAGGTGAGTAATATCCTATGGTCTGGTACCCCCAGGACGCGTCGAGCGGATGCTCTGTCACCGGCAGGAGCTCGATATGGGTATATCCCATGTCCTTCACATACCTGATGAGTCTGCCGGCAAGCTCTCTGTAGGTGAGATAGCGTTCATTTTCCTCCGGCACCCTCATCCATGAGCCGAGATGGACCTCGTACAGGGAAACCGGGGATTCAATCCAGTTTTTTCGCGAACGAAGATCCAGCCATCCGGCATCGTTCCACTGATAATGGTTGATGTCATAAACGATCGATGCGGTTTTCGGACGTATCTCGGAATAAAAGGCATAGGGGTCCGCCTTTTCGAAAATATCCTTTCCGTCTTTTGATTTAATCTCGAATTTGTACAGCTCTCGCTCGGACATCCCGGGGATAAATATCTCCCATATCCCTGATGAAGCGAGAATCCGCATAGGATGTCTTCTTCCATCCCATCGGTTAAAGTCCCCGATAACACTCACCCGGCGCGCATTCGGCGCCCAGACAGCGAAATGCACGCCGCGAACGCCGTTTACTGACATGAGGTGCGCGCCCAGCTTCTCGTATGTCTTATAATGGCTTCCTTCTCCGATGAGGTGGAGGTCGAAAGCAGTAAGAACCGGGAGAAACGAATAGGGGTCATGGAATTCTGATAGCGTTCCTTCATGGGTATTTATCCTTATGCGATAGGGGAAAACGTCTTTCTTCCCGGTCACGACCACTTCGAAGAAGCCCGCCTTATGGATTTTTTCCATCTGATGCGCTTTGCCCGTTATGTCATCGAGAGCCCAGGCCTGTGCTGCTTCAGGCAGGAAAGCCCGAACGGCGACAGCCTTCATATCGTCTCTCTTGACGATATGGTTGCCGAGAACCTGGAAAGGGTCCCAGTGGTCAGCGTTTATGATAAGCTTTACCTGGTCTTTCCGGGAATCTTTTGCCATATTATGCGTTGCCCTTTGTTTCAAAGAACATATAACCGGCTCTCTCTTTTATCTCAAGGTTATCAATCCCGTTCCTTTCAAACTCCAACTCATACCGTTCAATGAACGGCTGTTCTTTTTCGAGTAATTCATCGGTCGTCATGGTGAAAACTGCTGCTTCGCCGAATGTTTTGATCAAGTCACGTCTTGCCAGCCGGTAAATCAGTTCGTCCCAGAAGGTATTGTCGTCATAGTCTTCTTTATATTGTTCAATTTCAGTATCCTCTTCGAACTCCTGCGTGGTAAAAAATCTGTTCAGTTCTTTATCAAATTCGACATATTTCTCCATGCCGAACTCTTCAGAAAAAGAAAGGATATACTGATCGAGTTCATCGTATTGTTCTGCGATATCATCAGTCCTGTTCGAATTAATCACCCATGCACCCAGGTACACCAGCTTCATCAGATCTTCATACTGTTTTTTCGTAAAATTGATATTCATACAGTGACCCACGCCCCCTTTAGTTATAGCTCATCAAAACAAATGCATATGCAGACTGCTCAACCCTGCGGTGTCTGCAGTCAGTACGAAGTATTTTAATCGATGACTGCAAGAATGTCGATGGCTTGAAGGTTCTTATATCTTTGAATCCAGCATCATTGTGACCGGGCCGTCGTTAATGAGGTGGACTGCCATAAAGGCCCCGAAATTGCCTTCCTCGAAGCCGCACCCACGGTAGTTTGTAGAATTCTGAATCAGGGTTTTTGTAAAAGGGCTGGTGCAAGTGCCGGAGGAAGGAGATAGAGAGCGGGCTATCGGTCATACTGGAAGATATATTCGTCGGGCTTCGCTAATCCAAAATCCTCGCGCGCGTGTTTTTCTTTGTAAAAGGGATCTTCCCTGATGGATGTTATCTCCGACCTGATCCGTGCATTGTCCTGCTCAATCTCTTTCACCTGTGCTTCCAGATGCATTTTTTTCGCGAAGAGATCCCTGTACTGGAGCAGGCCCATATCTCCGAAAATGAGGGTTATGAGAAGATAGAGGAAACTCAGGAAGACGACGGTCAAAAAAATCAGTTTCCTCTTCTTCCTCTCGGAGGCTACCTGTTTTCGCAGTTGGTTGACCGGGATGCCCATTACCTTACATTATAGAATGCTTCTTGCCATTTGTATACTTCTGGCGATGCATTTCGCGCGTCCCCTATCCGTTGTCTCTAAAAATATCTCAACGGGATATCTCTTTTCAAGGATTTATTCTGACTTAGCGCTTGAGCGTATGGATCGCTTCGCCATAGACATCCTCAGCCGCCTCCTTCAGTCCTTCGGAAAGGGTGGGGTGGGCGTGGATCGTCTCAGCAATATCTTTAGACGTGAGGCCGTTACGCATGGCAAGGGCTGCCTCGTGGATGAGATCAGAAGCATGCGGTCCAATGATATGCACCCCTAAAACCCTGTCTGATACGCTGTCCGAAAGTATTTTTATGATGCCTGCGATCTCCCCTATTGCCTGGGCTTTTCCGAGAACCCTGAAAGGGAAACGGCCTATCGTTACCGTAATGCCCTTCTCTTTCGCCTGCTGTTCTCTCAGACCGACAGAGGCAATCTCGGGAGAAGTAAAAATCGCTGTAGGGACGACACGGTAATCGATGCGTTCGTCTCCGCCCATCGCATTTTTTGCGGCAATGCATCCCTGTCTCGATGCCACATGGGCAAGCATCATAACACCGGTTACATCCCCTATGGCGTAGATACCGGAAATATTGGTTTCCATCCTGTCATTCACAATAATTTCGCCGCAGACGCCTTTTGTCATTCCAATCTCATCGATGCCGATGCCACTGCTGTTGAATTCCCTGCCTACTGATATGAGTGTCTTTTCAGCGGACAGTTCTTTCCCGCCGCGCAACGTTATGAGAACGCCCCCGTCGTTCACAACGACGTTATCAACGGCAACCCCGGTATGCAGTGTAATCTTTTTCTTTTTGAATTCCCGTTCGAGGATTTCGGAGATCTCGGCGTCTTCTGAAGAGAGCGCTACCGGCAACTTTTCGAGGACCGTCACTTCGGAGCCGAGGTCCCTGAAAATGGAAGCATATTCGCAGCCGATGTAGCCTGCCCCGATTATGATGAGGCTTTTCGGTATCGAATTCAGGTTTACCGCGTCATCGCTCGACAGGATCCTTTTGCCGTCAAAAGGAAAGGCTGCAATTTGCAGAGGACGTGAGCCCGTCGCAATGATTGCCCGATCGAATGCAACGCTTTGCTGAGAGCCGTCCTTGCCGGTAACGAGTATTTCATGAGAAGAGACAAATCGTCCGCGCCCCTGCCTGAGGGCAATTCTCCGTGCCTTAAAAATATTTCGTATTCCCGTTGCCAGCGTATGTACTATGGTGTTTTTTCTTTCGAATATTTTTGCAGCATTCGGTATCACTTCACCCCTTATTTCGATGCCGTATTCTTCAGATCTTCTCATGTTTGCCAGCATCACGGCAGATGCGACGAGCGCTTTTGTGGGGATACACCCCCGGGTAAGGCAGGTCCCGCCGACTTCGTTGTCTTCTATCACCGTTACTTCAGCGCCTGCCTGCGCTGCTCTGATGGCAGCAACATATCCGCCGGGTCCTGCTCCAAGGACGGCTAATCTCATTTTGCTTCTTCTATATATTTGGCATATTCAGCCGAGTCCATCAGATCATCCATCTCGGAGGTGTCATCGAATTCAATAACCGCTACCCATCCCTTGCCGTAAGGATCATCGTTGACGACCTCGGGGGATTCCGTAAGGTCTTCGTTCACCTCCAGCACTCTGCCGCTTAAGGGAGAGATAATTGATGAAGTCGCTTTCGTGGATTCGATTTCGCCGATTTCGCTGTTCGTTTCAACATCAGTGTCAACTTCAGGCAAATCAATATAGACGATGTCGCCGAGGGCGTCCTGCGCATGGTCGGTAATGCCGATTGTTGCCTTTTTCCCCGACACTTTCACCCATGTGTGTTCTTTGTGGTATTTGAGATCATCAGGATTCATTGACTCCTCCTTTCATGCATAATGCAGTTCAGATTTCATATCATAGGCTTTTCTTCTTTGTCAAGGATGATGACATTCTTGAGGTCACCCTTCAGTAACGGGTGACATTCTATAGCCTGCAGCTACCACCCGTAACTGAAGGCTTACTTCTTGACTCTTTTTTGAAAGAACTTTTATAATTAAGAACTTATTACCATCGATCTTTACCATGAAGATAAGAATACCGGACATACCCGATGAAGGGCTTACTCTCGACATAGAGGAGAGTATAGACACAAACAGCGTGCTTTCCCCGGTCAGCGCCCGGTTAAGGATCGAAAAAGCTGGCGCGGAAATCATGGTAAAGGGCGATCTCCGGGCCGAGATTAAACTCATATGCAGCAGGTGTCTGAAGGAGTATAACGGCAAACTGACTGTTTCTGTTGATGTTGTGTATCACCCTGTTGAGGAGTTGAAGGACGAGGCGCATCTGAATGAGGTCAAGTCCGAAGAACTTGATCTGGATTTTTATTCCGGAGAAGAGATTGATCTCCTCGACCTGGTAAAGGAACAGGTCGAACTGAATATCCCGATGAAGCCCCTCTGTGATGATGCGTGCAAAGGAATCTGTCCGAAGTGCGGTACGGATCTGAATATCAGGAGCTGCACGTGCAGCGTTAAGGATATCGACCCCCGTTTCGAATCATTAAAGAAGTTATTACACTGATGAAAGGAGTAAAAATTGGCAAACCCAACGCATAGACATACACGTACCCGAAGGGACACAAGAAGGGCGAACTGGAAGGGACAGACCCCGAACCTGAGTCTCTGTCCGGACTGTAATGAGCTGAAACGTTCCCATACGGTATGCCCCAGCTGCGGTTCCTACAACGGCCGCAAGGTTCTCGATATTATCGAAAAAGCAGAATGAAGATTGCCCTTGATGCAATGGGGGGTGATTATGCCCCTGCCGTTAATATCGAGGGAGCCGTTGAGACCATAGCAGATTCAGAGGATATCGATATTCTCCTCATCGGAGATGAATCGATGCTCGCCAAAAAACTTAAGGGAAAACGGTATCCTCCCGACCGCATATCGATAAGACACGCCTCTCAGGTCGTTACCATGGATGAGTCTCCGGCCACAGCGCTCAGAAAAAAAAAGGATTCGTCGATCCGAAAGGGCATCGATCTCGTGAAGAGCGGAGAAGCGGACGCCTTTGTAAGCGCGGGGCATTCCGGTGTCGTCATGGCAACGGCGCTTATGGTTCTCAGAACCTCAGACTCTGTCGACAGGCCGGCGATAGCGACATTCATGCCGAGCCTCAAGGATCCGTTCGTCCTTATCGATGCGGGGGCCAATCTTCACTGCAAACCGACCAACCTTCTCCAGTTTGCGCTTATGGGGAGCACGTATTGCAAGGCGATCCTCGGAAGACCCGATCCGAAAGTTGCCCTCGTCAGCACAGGCGAGGAGGATACCAAGGGCAATGAGCTTACCAGGGAAACGTTCAAACTCCTGAAAGAAGCGGACATCAATTTTATCGGCAACGTCGACGGCAAAGATATCTTTACCGGAGATATCGATGTCATCGTATGCGACGGGTTTACGGGTAACGTCATACTGAAGACGAGCGAGGGCCTGGCAGATGCGATCATCAAGATGCTGAAGAGGGAAGTCGCGAGCATGACTGCAGGAAGAATAGGGTACCTTCTCCTGAAGCCGGCATTGAGGAATTTCAAAAAGAAAACCGATTACGACGAATACGGAGGAGCGCCTCTCCTTGGCATCAACGGCACCTGTATCATCAGCCACGGCAGGTCTACCTCCAAGGCGATTAAGAACGCCGTGCGTGTTGCCTCGGATTTTGCACAGAAGAAAGTCTACAAAACGATATCGGCGGCTATCGAGAAGGACCTCGCGCATCATGAAAGGATAACGGTTGCCAAGAAGTAGAATCATTTCCACGGGTTCGTATCTCCCGGAGCGTATACTTTCGAACAATGACCTGGCAAAAATGGTCGACACCTCCGACGAATGGATATTCGAGAGAACAGGCATCAGGGAGAGGAGAATCGCAGACAAGGGTCAGGCAGCCTCTGACCTTGCTTACGAAGCATCAAAGATTGCGCTGCAACGGGCGGGCCTTGGACCGGATGATATCGACGTGATTATCATCGCAACGGTGACCGGGGATATGCCGTTTCCGGCGACCGCGTGTTTTCTGCAGGATAAGCTCGGTGCCCGCAATGCAGTCGGATTTGATATCAACGCCGCATGTTCGGGATTCCTTTACGCCCTTTATGTTGCAGAGGCTTTTTTAAAGTCGGGGATGCACAAAAGGGCCCTCGTTGTGGGAACAGAGGTGCTTTCGAAAATGACGGACTGGGATGACAGAGCCACGTGTGTGCTTTTCGGTGACGGAGCCGGCGCGGTTATCGTTGAGCAGACAGATGAGGACCGCGGGATACTTTCAATGCATATCAATTCCGACGGAAAAATGTGGGATCTCATCCACGTACCCGGAGGCGGATCGCGGAATCCTGCATCGATGGAAACAGTCGAAAAGAAGCTCCATTGCATCAAGATGAAAGGGAATGAGACGTTCAAGGTTGCCGTCAGAACGCTCGAGGAAGTCGCCGCAAAGACGCTTAAAGAAAACAATATGACCTCCTCGCAGATTTCCCTGCTCGTGCCGCATCAGGCGAACCTCAGAATTATCCAGGCGACTGCAGAAAGACTAAAGATACCTCTGGAAAAAGTAGTTATTAACCTCGACAGGTACGGCAATACATCAGCTGCGTCAATACCGATAGCACTTGATGAAGCAGTGGTATCGGGAAAAATCAAAGACGGTGATTATATTCTCCTTGAGGCATTTGGCGGAGGACTTACCTGGGCTTCTGCGTTAATACAGTGGTGATTTCCGGAACCCTGCATCAAGAAGCTGTCTGACCGCCGAGAGAAGTGCGATGCTTTCAAACGGCTTTTTAATAAACGCGTCGGCTCTTTTCTCCCGCTGAACCGTTTCATTGCTGTAACCGGAAACCACGATTATTTTTATGTCATGTTTAATCTCCCTGAGATTCCTTATTAATTCGTCGCCCTCCATCAAAGGCATGACAATGTCCGTAATGACGAGATGTATCCTGCCGGAAAGGTTTCTGAACGTATCGACAGCGGTGAGGGAATTGTTCGCCGGGATTACAGTGTAGCCGTGGGTCTCCAGGATTTCCCGGATGAAATTCAGCACGTCCCGATCATCGTCTACCACAAGGATATTTTCATTGCCCTCAACGACAAACTGCTGCGGCGCAGTTACCCGCTGCATGACTTTGCCGGCGACAGGGACATAGATAGTAAAGGATGTCCCTTTGCCTTCCTCGCTTTGCACGGTAATATATCCCCTGTGGTCTTTTATGATGCCGTAAACCGATGCGAGGCCAAGTCCCGTGCCCTTGCCTTTCTCCTTTGTGGTAAAGAAAGGATCGAAGATCCTGTTCAAAATTCCCTTCGGGATGCCGCAGCCGGTATCGGATATGGTGAATTCGATATATCTGCCCGGAGTAATGCCGGACGGCATATCGTTCGGAACTTTTTCTATCTCGCGAACGTCGGTCCTGACCGTTATGAGGCCTCCGTCGGGCATGGCATCTCTGGCATTCACCATAAGATTCATAATTACCTGCTCAAGCTGGTTCGGATCGCCTTCAATGGTCGGAAGTGCATTGTACAGGTCAACTTTTAATCCGATCCTTTTATTGAGGACACCTTCAAAGAGCTTAACCGAGTCGTTGATCACGTCGTTAAGATTCAGCGGAAAGACCTCATGCGCCTCTCTTCTTGCGAAGCTCAGGAGCTTTGAGACCATGACCCCTGCTTTTCTCGCGGAACTCTCGATATTTTTCACCCTCTGCTTCGATGTTTCGTCGAGGGCGCTGAATTCCAGCAGCAGTTCCGAATAGCCGAGAATGGCGGTCAGAATATTGTTGAAGTTATGCGCGATGCCGCCTGCAAGGGACCCGACGGACTCCATCTTCTGTGACTGCATCAACTGCTCCTGAATCCGCTTCTTGTCCGTTATATCCCTGTAGAATGACTGTATGTAGAGTTCACCGCCGATCTCGATCGCCTTGGAACTGATTTCGAGGAATACTTTACTGCCGTCCTTCCTGTAATGCTCCGTCTCGTAGATGAGGGTTTCGCCGTTGAGAATTCTCGACATGATTTCTTCATGGTTTTCCTTACCGGTGCCCGCCTCAAGGAGTTCGACATTGATTCCGACTAATGCATTCCTCTCAAAGCCGTGGATCTCAAATGCCTTCTGGTTAATATTGACGATCACTCCGTTCTTATCGAGCACAATAACACCGTCAGTCGCGTTATCGAAGATCGACCGGTACCATTTTTCTGATATGGAAAGTTCCTTTGTCCGCTCCTCAACTAATTCCTCAAGTTGAGTCGAATACGTCTCAAGTTTACGCTTGTCTTTATCAAGTTCGTACTGAAGGCCGAGCTCGTTGATAAGACCCTTTTGACTTAAATATCTCCAGATAAGTGCAATCAGAAAAGTAGCCGCTAAAAATGCATTATTATTAATAAATGCATTCGTGTTTGTAATATTGCCTAAGATTAGAATTGGAAAGAGATAAATGGAAAATGCAATAGATACTATAATTAATGACATCTTGAAAGGAAGAGGAATAATGCCAAGCAGAAAGACGGTAGTGATAATCATGCCTGCATAGTAAGTTGATTGATGACCTCCAGAGGATAATATTATAAGCTCGACAGTAGAGGATGTTAGAATGGTAGCGAAGATAATTACAGCATTTTGGTAATAGTTGCTTGAGATTTTTTTATACAAAAAATATAAAACGATCATTAAAAAGGCACAGACACATCTGTAAAATAAAAAATTTAAAAATTGTTGAGGTATAACGAAATAATCCAGAATACTTAATAGCACAAAAAAAACTGCTCCTAAGATTAGGGCAAAAGAACCCCAATATTTTGTTAATTTATTAAGTTCTTGATCAATGTATATGTGTTTATCCATCTTCTTATAGCTTATGCGTTCGATGCATTAGTAATATTATCGCAAATTATTTCCTATTTTCATAGAATTTTTAATTTGATTGTGTATTTTTTGAGCATTCAGCCCTTTTGAAACAGCATCTTTTACTTTTTGAGAATATTCTTTAGACTGTACGATATTTTTGATAGACCTCTGTTGAAATGAGGAAAGAGTCTCTTCAATATCTGCATTTTTATAGAACTCCTTCCAAAGGAAGAGGAAACCTTCACGTAGCTGCTCTTCTGAAATATGTTTTGTCTTGAAAACAATATTTGCACAGTTATATTTTTTCCATTCTACAGGCAGTATCAGACGATTTTCCTCTTTGATTTGATGCCAAAAAGGGGTGTTGGGAAACGGTGTTGCAATAAAGAACTCTGCAGTTGTTACTCCTGATTTTTCACAAAACTCGAGGATCAAGTCAAACTGATCCTCTCCTGCAAAATCGAAGCCCACGCTGAAGGAACCGAAGAAACGAATCCCGCGGTCTTCTATCCTCTTGACTAAATCGACACATTTATCCCAGATTCGCTTATTCCGAGTAAAGAACATCTTGCTGAGGGTATCGCTGGCGAAAACCATATACATGTTTTTACATCCTGCCCGTGCAATAGCATCTAAAAAACGAGGGTCACTGTTCATCGCAGGAGATCCGGATAAAAACATGCTCACATTGAAGTCTTTGATACGTTCGCAGAGTTCCATCATGTATTGTTGAATATTTTCCCGATTCCACGTAACAATGTCATCGGTGATATAAAACTCCTTCCCGGCTAACTTATGTATATCTTCAACCACGATGTCTATTGGACGCAATCGAATTTCTTTCCTCTGATAGATTGGTATATTGCACCAACTACAGTTATAAGGACATCCGCGACTAATAGAAAGCAATGAAGCATGCCAATCATATTTTTCCAAATCAAAAGTGTTCGGTAAGGGACTTTTTATTTCCTGCGGTGAGGGAAGCCTGTCCGCTTTATACGTGGGTTTCAATTGCCCCTTTTTGAAATCTTCAATAATATCAACCCATAAGGTGTCCACTTCTCCGATACAAATGCTGTGGCAATGCTTCATGGAATCGTCGGGAACCATGGAAGGATGCATCCCTCCCATGATGACTGTTTTGCCTCTTCTCATAAATGCATCTCCGATTTCGTATGCGTAGCCGGCTTGAGGAGTGAAATAACTGATGGCGATAAGGTCGGAATCGTCGTCGAAATTTATTTCCTCGATATTCTGGTCTTGAACATGCCACTCTATGTTATCAGGAGTCAAACCAGCCATAATAGGGATGCCGGAAGCTGGAGGCATTCTGAATGCCCAGGCTGAGGCAATAGCCGGAAATTCAGCCATCTCGGGATATGTTTCTAAAAACTTGTCAAATTTAGGATATATAAAATTTATCTTCACGTAAAGCTCGCGGTAAATTTCTTTATTGCTCTTTACCTGGGTGTTCCATTATTTTTTTTGCAAGATCGATTGAATCTTTAACGGTGATTATATTCGGTATATCTTCATCACGTATCGAAATCTTGAACTTTTTTTCGATTGCGACTGTTATCTCAATTGCCTTGATTGAATCAATTTCCAAATCATTGGCAAGGGTTTTTTCAGGTGTGATCTCTTCCTCGTCAAATCCGGATACCTCTGAAATGATCGAGATGATGTCCTTCCCCACGTTATCAATCATACTTGTGTTCTCCTTATGGGATATATTTTTTTAGAACAAGGCTGGCATTATTGCCGCCAAAGGCATATGAGTTGTTTAAAGCGATATTCATGATATGAGGCCGTGCATGGTTTGGCACACAGTCAATGTCGCAATCAGGATCAGGTGTTTCAAAATTTATCGTAGGCGGAATGATGTCATACTTTATCGCAAGAGCGCATGCTATCGCCTCAAGGGAAGAGGCAGCACCCATAGTATGGCCAAGCATAGATTTTATAGAACTTACCGGTATTTTTTTATAATGATCACCAAAAACTTCTTTGATTGCAGCACATTCGGTTTTATCATTTGCTGGTGTGCCTGTACCATGTGCGCTGATATAATCAACATCTTTTATTATAATGCCAGACTCTTTTATGGCATTTCTCATACATTGAGAAATGCCTTCAACTGAAGGCATCGTCATGTGCCCTGCGTCACAACTAAGACCATAGCCTAATATCTCTGCGTAAATAGGAGCTTTCCTTTGTAATGCATTATCAAGTGATTCAAGGATAAGAATTCCAGCTCCTTCAGCAACCATCATGCCTTTCCTATTTTTATCAAAAGGCTGGCATTTTTCAGGTGCTACTGCTGAAAATTGGTTAAAGCCTGTGAAGGCTACCTTTGAAAATGGGTCTGACCCACCGGCAAGGATTATTTCTGCTCTGTTTAGCCTTATTAAATCGAAACCATAACCTATTGCATAGTTGCCAGCTGCACAGGCAGTTGAAAACATCATAGCAGGACCAGTGAGGCCAAACTCTTTTGAGACAGAAGATAGCGTAGAGTGTGTTGGCACCTGGCATATCAGTTCATCGCTGAAATCTTTTTTCCCGTGCAGCACAATAAGCTCATTGATGATCTCTAAAGTCTGCACGGATCCCATGGTTGTACCAATACATGTACCTACTTTTAGGGTATCAATATTTCCTTTGAAGAGATCAGCGTCTTTCATTGCGAGTTTTGAGGCTGCAACGGCAAACTGTGACGCCCTGCTGAGCGCAGGGATATGTGCTTCCGGAATAAATGCTTTTGGTGCGAAATGTTTCACTTCACCGCCGTTGTGGGTAAAGTGGCTTTTCGTATCGAACGATGTTACGGGGCTTATCCCTGATTTACCCTTCAGAAGGCTGTCCCAGAAATCTTCTCGCCCAATACCGATCGATGAAATAACCCCAAGTCCTGTTATAACGACTCGCTTACTCATTTTTTGCAATAAAGACAAGCTCCGCTTCTGAAACCTTTTTGTCTTCAACAAATGCCTCTGCGGCAACATAGACGCCGTTTGGCAGTGATTTAACGTTCACTACTTTGATCTTCAAGCAGTCTCCCGGTATTACAGGATGGTAGAACCGGGCTTTCACCGAACCGAGAAAATATAAAGGTTTTTCTCCAACTGGTTCTTGGCTCTTTCCGGAAGCAAAGAGAACAATAGAAGTCTGCGCCATTGCTTCAATTATTGCTGCGCCCGGCATAATAGCCTTCTCGGGAAAATGGCCGAGAAACAAAATGTCATTCCCTGAGATGTTCTTTATTGCCGTTGCCTCTTTGCCCGGCTCCACATGTAAGACCCTGTCTATCATGATAAAGGGGAATCTCTGAGGTATGAGCTTTTTGATTTCTTCAAAATCAAGCATCATTTTGCACCTCTATATTTTCCTAAAACGACAGCGGTATTCTGACCGTATGGATCGGATGAGATTACGAGAACGGTATTCACCTGCTGATTTCTTGAAACGTTTGGAACATAATCAAGGTCGCATTCAGGGTCCTGCTCCTGATAATGCAGAGTAGGAGGAATGATTTCCTTTTTTATTGCACCAACAGCAGCCGAAAGAGAAAGCGCACCCGATGCGGAGAAGGATTCACCGATCATTGATTTTATTGAACTCACAGATATAGTACTTGCTCTTTTCCCAAAAACCTCCTTGATTACCTCTGTCTCCATCCTATCGAGTCCCTTGGTTGAATTTGCACTGGCGGATATATAGCCTATATCCTCTGGTTTGAGGGATGCACCATCTAAGGCAAATGTAATGGCATTTCTTAAGCCTCTTCCGTGGTGGTTGAAGTAACGATCTGCTGATGGATCAAAAGCATTCCCATAACCTAATACCTCAGCAATAATGTGAGCATCTCTCTTTAAGGCATGTTCTTCATTTTCAAGAACCAGAAGAGCAGCACCTTCGGAAAGTATGATACCGTTTCTCCTTGCGTCGAATGGACAGCAAACAGGCTCAGAGCCATCCGACCCTGATAGACATCCAAGGTTGTAAAAACCGAGAAAAGTCTCTTCACATAATTCTTCCACCCCACCGGCGAGAACTACATCAGCTCTGTTAAGACGTATAAAGTCTGAGGCATACGAAATAGCATCCAGACTTGCACAAAAGCCGGTGGATATAGTGGTATTGAAGCCCTTTATCTTAAACCGTATTGAGACTTGGCTTGCCGGAGAGTTTATCACGGTGTTCGGAAAGAGTGACGGGTTTACCAGTTTCGGCCCTTCGATGAGTCCTTCCCTGTCGAACTGTGAAATGCTGTGGAGACTTCCGAAGGTTGTTCCCACACAGACGCCAATCCTGTGAGTGTTCTCCTCGGTTATCTGAAGCCCTGTATCATCGATGGCAAGTTTTGCGGCTGAGCTGATCAGCCTCGTGCTCCTGTCGAGGGTACGGAGACCTTTTTTCCCCAGAAATTGCATAGGGTCAAAATCAACCTCTCCGGCGATATGGACACTCACCGAGGACGTATCGAATAAGCTGATCGGTTTAAAGCCGGTTTCTCCGCGGAACAATCCCTCCCAGTATTGGCTACTTCCGATGCCGATAGGTGAGAGTACCCCAACGCCCGTGATAACGGCTTTACTGTTCACGATTCCCATAAAGCTTTCCCAAGCTTAGCTGTGGATGTCCTTTTCATTTAGTGATCAAATAGAAAACTATTATACCAGAGTCGACGCGCGTCTCTGATATTGCAGAATCTGGGATACGGGCATCAGCGAAGATATTTCTAAAGTCTTCCTCAGTGCGCTGCAGGAAACCATCCCAGTCAACGAGCCAATGGCCGTCAATCGATCTGTAACGTTGGGCGTCTTTAAAGGCTGCGATGAGGAGGCCGCCCGGGTTGAGCAGTCCGTAAAGAGCCCTCAACATATTCACAAGGAATTCTGTTGGGAGATAGTCGAAGAAACCCACGCTGTAAATAATATCTTGTTTCCCGAACTCGCTCATGTTCAATTCATGGTCAAACATTCTGAGGGCATTGTATTTACGAAGAACGACCTGATCAGAGGTGACCGGTGAGATATTGGTAAAGGATAAACGATTGGCGGCAAAGGCGAGGGCATCATTATCCAGATCGATACAGGTGAATTTTGCTCTCGAATTTTCAATCTCAGTGGCTAATTCAAAGACTTCACGGCATGAACCACAGGCGATATTCAGGACCGAAGGCTTTATCCTGTTCTGCAATTCACCCCTCAAGATTTCTTCAAGGTTTTTTATTCTCTGCCTTGCAGATTCGTTGATCGGCAGATTGAGAAAATATGAGTCAAGGTAGTATCCTATCCCTTCGGACAATGGTGTATTTCTGTAAATACTTTCAAGCATTTTATAGTCGCCTTGGTATCCCTGTGGCCATGTCCTGGCGCGATTTAAAAAAAAGCTTTTGGATATTATACTATTTGTTTTTTCACGGAATCTGACCTGTGCATCGCGAATAATATCTTTATCTTTCACGTTTTTTTCGAATTCTTCATAGGCCTGACTTACATCGATAACAGCCGATGCAACTGCATTAGACAGATTCTCGGTATCATCTTCAGTATGCAAACATCTCTGTTCTATCTCTTCCATTCTCTTGTTGAATATATCCGTCGCCTCATCAAGTGTCCTGATATGTCTGCCATCTAATTCGATTCCAACCCTGTACTCATTATCAATTTTTGCAGACCATTTTACGAAACCGGCTTTTTCCTCAATCCCGCTATTGAACCAGAGCATATGACCCGGCGCTAAAGGATAATCGGTCTGAATGCCGATTCCCGTATCACTGATGTCAACAGTCATGCCTTTTAAATTCAGCCATTTGCGCTTATTCGATTCAGTGATACTGAGTGAATAATCAATTGTCTGCGTAAACGGTCTCCTGTCATACTTTCTTGACTTGTCATGTTGAA
>Ga0209254_10001668_pt1 | contig 20038 bp, 17 predicted proteins | sample FrelakmetDIP11DI_FD_187148 | JGI IMG/M metagenome (GOLD analysis project Ga0209254, IMG submission 187148) | Freshwater lake sediment microbial communities from the University of Notre Dame, USA, for methane emissions studies - DIP11 DI (SPAdes)... | ecosystem: Environmental > Aquatic >...
TCCAGGGTTGAATGGAGTTGATAGCTTGCTACATAAAGATTTGCAAGCATATTATTCTCAGCCTCTACATCCACATATTTAGCTGCGAAATCCTTATTTTCTTCCTCTACCTTTTTGTATCTGTCCAGGATGGAGTTCTTCTCATCCTCGAGCAGCTTTATCCTGTCTTCATAGAGTCTGATCCTTCCTTCATTCCCTGTATTTTCAGCAGACTCTTCGAGTTCTGCTATCCTGAACCTGAGTCTCTCGTTTTCTTTGATCAGATCTTTGGTAAACTCCTCTCCCCTTTTGAAGATCTGAAGAAACTCATCCACTTTCCTTGTTATATTGGAGTCTTTTTCCATGAATCCTCCACTCTATGAATCTTTACCCTTTGGTGTTTCTTTAGCTAATTTTATTATCTCAACGGGTATCCTGGAGATGGGCAAGACCATTTCTGCAGCATCTGCCTTGATTACTTCCGCAGGCATACCAAAAACCACAGCAGTATCTTCTGATTCAGCTATAGTATACCCTCCTCTCTTTTTAATTTCCAGCATTCCAGCTCTGCCATCATTACCCATGCCCGTAAGAACAACACCCACAGTCTTTGGTCCAAAAATATCAGCAACAGATGACATCATTACATCTACAGATGGTATGTATTTATCTGTACTTTTCGGCTCTTTTATAACAGTCACTATTCTTCCGGCCTTTTTCTTGAATGACATGTGAAAGCCTCCCGGGCAGATGAGAACTTTTCCCTTTTCCAGTTCGTCATCATCGGCAGCCTCCTTCACATAAACCTTTGAGATTGCGTTCAACCTCTCTGCAAATGACGCAGTAAAACCTTTTGGCATATGCTGACTTATCACTATCCCGGCTGGAAAATTTCCCGGGAGTCTCGATAGAATTATCTTTAGTGCAGCAGGCCCACCGGTTGATGAACCTATGGCGACAACCTGAATGTTATCTGAGGTATTTAATGCTGATCTTTGAAAAGTTTCTTCCTCAAACAATTCGAGATTTTTGCTCAGTTTGTCCATACGAAAGCCCTTGATCCCTTTGACTTTTCTTAATAAATCACTCTCCAGTCTATGGAATTCGGAGGAGACCATACGTGGCGGTTTTGCGACGAAATCAGCTGCCCCGAATTCGAGTGCCCGAAAAACAGTCTTTGAGTCAGAATATGAACTGACAATGATTACAGGGGTTGGTTTGTTGCTCATCAACCACCTGAGAAAACTGAAACCATCCATCTCGGGCATTTCGATATCGAGGGTTATGATGTCAGGATTGAGCCTTAGGGTCTTTGCCATTGCATCAATACCGTCAGAGGCTATGCCTGCTACTTCGATATTGGCATCTGACTCAAGCATTTTTTTGATTGTCTGCCTGCTGTATGCAGAGTCATCAACAATAAGCACCCTAACTTTAGACATCTGTGGAGGCTCCTTTTTTTACGGGTTTCTGATAGACCATGTCAAATTTAAAATGTCTCAGGGAAAAGGCAGTGGATAAATTTATTAATGATTCAGCATGGCCCAGTAATAAATATCCTCCATCAGCAAGTCTTTCATAAAACATGTCGATAACTTTTTTTCGCGATGGATGGTCAAAATAGATTAACACATTTCTGCAGAATATTACATCCACAGTTCCCACCAATTTTACCTTGAAGGGATCGAGAAGATTGAGATGGCTGAAATTAACGTATTGTTTGACATTGTCTGATATCCTCGAAATATTATCTTCTTCCCTGAAATATTTTCTCAGAAAATAGGGCTCTGTTGCCCTGAACGAATTTTTTCTGTATATGCCGCTTCTTGCTGTCTGAAGAACCCTCTGGTTTATATCACTGCCGAATATCTCTATGTTCCAGTTGTGAAAATATCCTTTTTCAAGCACGAGGATGGCGATAGTATAAGGCTCCTCACCTGTTGAACAGCCTGCAGACCAAACCCTCAGTCTTTTTTTATCTTTATTTATATCCTTGAGTTCAGGGAGAATCTCCTCACTGAATGTCTTGAGCTGATTTTGTTCCCTAAAGAAATATGTCTCGTTTACAGTAATAATATCTATGATTAAAGCGAGTTCTTCCTCACGATTTTTGTGATACAGCAGATACCGGTAATACTCCCTGAAATTACTAAAGTGAAGGGTCCGCACCCTCCGTGAAAGCCTTTTTTCGAGTAGATACCGTGAGTCGTCATCAAAATATATCCCGCAGTAATCCCTGACAAAATCCCTGATAAGTCTGAAGACTTCTTCCTCAAGTGGTATTATCTCTTCTTTTTCGAACATTTCGATTTAGACTCTTTCATCCTGTAGCAATTAATGATAACTGCTAACTTATTTTAAGGCTCTCTTCAATCGCCTTTTTTACTATCGGATCTTCCTCGGTATCAAGAATTTTTTCGAGCTCCCTTCGTATAACACCCTTTGCTTTTTTCCCTAAAACCTCTACAGCAGCCATTCTTGTTGCCCAATCAGTATCGTAGAGAAATGGCATTAATTCATCCTGACTGTCCTCAAACGATGAAAGTGCTTTTATGGCGGTCCTTCTGACCTCTTTATCTTCTGAAGCAAGCATCTTCAATAAGGCAGATTTTGCCTCATCCCCGCCTATCCTGCTGAGAGACTCTATTGTTGTTGTAACAACAAAACCATTTCTGTCAGAGAGAAGCCCGATAAGCGGTTTAACAGCCCTGTTGTCTTTAAGCATACCTAAGGACTTTGATACAGCAACCCTGACTGAGTCATCTGTATCGGACAGGAGATGAGAGAGGGCCTCAAAGATACCTTTACCACCTATGCGGCCAAGGCTGACAGCTGAAGAAACCCTGATGAAAGGTTCCTCATCAGTAAGCGCAAGGATGAGAAACCTGATAGAATCTTCTGTCTTTAATAGTGAAAATGCTTCAACGCAAGCCTTCCTGACATTTACATTCCCATCCTTAAGTGCGAAACCAAGGGCAGGCACTGCCTCCTTTGAGCCTGTTTTCCCGAGTATCAAAGCTGCGTTTCTCCTGAGTATCGGGTTCATATTACCGAGCATACTTATGAGTTCATCGATTGAAAGCCATGCCCCAAGGTTTGAGAGCGCCTCAACAGCAGCTTCCTGAACGTCCTGATATGGGTCGGTCAGGAGTCTTTTGATGGGTTCTACGGACTTTGGATCACTGATTTTCGAAAGTGCTATTACAGAGATTGAGCGGATATGTCCATCGTCATCATTCAGAAGATTCTCAAAGACCGGGGAATAAACAGGGGAGACTATCCTGCTTGCTATGTCGCATATGAAACGCTTTTGATAAACATTCTCGGTCTCAAACAGTTTTAGTAAAGATTCCGGGCTGTCTTTCCCAATAAATACGAAGGCCCTTTTGACTTCCTCTGCGAAATCTTCTTCCTGTGATATGTCGAGGAGAGGAGTGAAAGCCCTCTCATCTTTCATTAAACCAAGGATGAGTATCGCAGATTTCCTCGCCTCAGGCTTGTTAGACCATGCATGCGCTATAAGTACATCTAATGTCCTGTCACCGATAAGTCTTTTTATTTCCCCTGTTACTATTTCTTCACTTATGCCTTTGCGGTAGAATCTCTCTATGCTGCGCAGGGTTTCTTCCTGTACAGTCTTTGACGGATCTTCTAAAAAGGGGATTATATATTTTAGCGTATCAGGATCTGCAATCAAACTCAGAGACTTTATAGTAGGTATCCTGAGTGTTTTTTTGTCTAATGCCTTTATTAAGGCCGGTATAGCCTTCCTGTCTCCAATCCTGCCAAGTGCATCAGCTGCAGGATAGGCTGTCCAGATATCATCACTTTCGACTATTTCTATTAAGGCATCAACCACAGATGATTCGCCCACCTTACCGATATGTTCTATGGCTGTTGCGCGAACATTTTCATCATCATCCCTGAGGGCGCTGAGCATTAGCGGGAGGGATCTGCTGTCTTTAAATTCTCCAAGGACATCTATGATGAATTTTCTTACATCCCTGTTCGGTGTATTGAATGCCTCGATAAGAAAAATCGTTGCCTTTTTATTGAGTCTCACAAGGGCTTCAATTGCAGAGTTCCTTGCTCCTGCGTTATCGTCAAGATATAGGAGATTAATCAAACCATTGATATAAGCTTCGATTGAATGTTCTTCGATGATGATATCTACGGCAGTGTTCCTTACCCTCCAGCTTGTGTCTTCCATAGCTTTCAGGAGCAGATTTATGGAAATGTCACCTGACTTTCCCCTCAGTCTTTCAAGCGCATCCCTCCTGACTTCAACATCATTATCTTTCAGTAGCCTTTCCAGTTCCTGCATCTTCTCCCAAGATCCTTTCTGACTCTTCCAGCATTATCTTTTCTTCTGAAGTAAGAAGATAGTCTATATTGAGAAGGATTATTATCCTCTCGTCTTTTTTAGCAAGACCGGCAAGGTACTTTTTTTGCAGCCCTTTGAATATGGTTGGGGGAGTTGTGATCTCCTGGGCATTCAGGGAAAGTATCTCTTTTGTTTCATCTACGAGCAACCCGAGCTTCTCGCTGTCATACCGCACTATTATGATAAGCTCTTTTGTATCAGTGGATTTGATGCCAAATCGCTTTCTCAGATCAAGGAGGGGTACCACTTCCCCCCTAACAGTTATAACACCTGAGAGAAAGTCGGGTAGTTCCGGCAATGAATAGACTTTTTGTGTATTGAGGATCTCAACAACTTTATTGATCTCAACCCCGAATATTTCCTCTCCGATCTTAAAAACAACAAATTTCATAACTTTATTAATGTCTTTCCTTTCAGTAAAATCCTTTTTTTAAGCCAGACCTAACTGAGACATTATGGACTCTAATTGAGTAAATTCAATATCATTTGCTTTTTCGAAGCCGCTGTATCGTTTATAAATAGAATGGAGAATTGCAGAACTTTCCGGTCTTGTGTCCGACAGCGCAGTGAGTGCAATTTCAAGAGATTCTTTCATCCCCTGAGGGATTGTCTTGCTGACACATATAATGAACCCCGGGAGGTTTTCAGAGAACTGAATAAACTTGATGCCTTTGTCTTTAAATTTGTTTGCTGCGCTCTCTGTTATTCCTCCTGCATCGAAATTTCCGCTCAGGACTGCATCTGCCACAGCTTCATGTGAGCCGAGATATTCATAATGTAGTAAATCCTTTAAATCAATTCCCGCATTAAGAAGCATTTTCCTTGGAGCGATGTAACTCGAGAGTGAGTGCGGATCTCCAAAAGCGAATTTGCGACCCCTGATGTCTTCGAGCGAGTTAATCCTGCTGGCACTTTTTGTTACGATGACAGAACGATACGCAGATTTTCCTTCAATCAATGCTTTGGCAATAACCTGGGTTCCATATTTTTTCTTTGCTATGATGTATGTAACAGGGCTTACAAAACAGAATTGAGTAATGCCCTGCTCAATATCCCGTAAAATACCCTCATAATCAGATACAACCTTCAGTACAACCTTCAGCCCGGTTTTTTTGCTGAGATGTTCTGCAAGCGGGCTGAATTTTTCCTGAATCTCGAGAGGTGAACCTCCACCAACAGGCTCGACGCCGAACCTTATAATATCGATGTCTGTAGAGCCGGCTGACCTTTCATCGGGTAACTTAATCCTATTCAGTTCATTTGTCAGAAGTTCTGTATTCCTGAACAAACCCTTTAGTGACTGGTTTATTCCGAACATTCTGTCCATGTTATGCTTGGGCATGTCTTTTATCTTCTCGATAGAGCTGAATATCTGGCTTGCACCTGCCCTTTGCTCATTAACAGCTTTGGCTATTTGAAGACTTTTCTCAGATGCGAGTTCCATAGCTTCAGAAATATGCTTGGTGCTTATAAGTTGTTCACTTGTTGCAGTTCTCACATGATTGGAAACGTCTCTCATTTTCTCAGTAGCTTTTGTGATCAGCAGTGTGCCTTTGCTCTGTTCTAAAGTAGCCTTGGCAATCTGTGAAACCATGTTTTTTACTTTTTCCATGGAATCTGAAACAAGTCTTGTTGTCTTTGCCTGTTCCGTAGTCGAGCGCTCAATGGAAAATGACATTTCTGCTGATTTTTTGGAACTCTCGACTATCTTGCTGAGGGCATCACCTGCATCATTTGCAACACTTAATCCTTCTTCTACAGACCTGAGGCCTTCATCCATAGCGAAGATAGCATCTTTTACCTCCTGCTGTACGGCCTGAATAAGCTCTGCTATCTCATGCGTTGAGTAGGATGTTCGCTCTGCAAGGTCTTTTATCTCATCAGCAACAACCGAAAACCCTTTCCCGTGTTCACCTGCCTGAGCAGCAAGGATGGCTGCGTTAAGGGCGAGCAGGGTTGTCTGATCTGTAACCTCATCAATGACATTCAGGATTTTGCCGATTTCATCTGATCTCACGCCGAGTTTCTTTATGGAATTGGCTGTTTTGTCAAATGATATTTTGATATTCTGAATACCTTCTATAGTTTTCCCCACTGACGCTATGCCGAGAGTAGATGCTTCATTTTTTACCTTTTCCGACAGCATCGCAGATTCTTTTGCGCTCTGTTCAACTTCTTTGATGGAAGAGGAAATTTCTTCTGTTGCAGCAAGCGTTTCTTCCGAGGCCGCAGCAAGCTCCTCAGCCTTATAAGCTACCTCTTTTATTGTTGCGGACAGTTCTTCAATGGAGGATGATGTTGTGTCGACTACATGTGACAGTTCCTGGGCGCTATTTGCAACCTGACTTATACTTGTGACAATTTCTTCCATTGACGCGGCTTTTTCCTCTGTAGAGACTGCAAGACGCTCAGTGCTCTCAGATATCTCCGCTGCTGCTGAATTCATCTCTTCTAATGAACTCGCAATATTGGCTATTGCCTCAGTTTCGAGTTTTGTATTTTCTGTAACATTTTTAAATTCAGCCTCAACTTTTTCAGCAACCGCGGTTACACGTTTTGAACCGTTCTTAACCCTCTGAAAAATATCACCGAGAGAGCGGGAAGATTCATTCATGGCCTTGCTCGTCCTGCCCATCTCGTCATCTGCCTTAATATCCAGACGGAAGGTAAGATCTCCGTCAGCCAGGGATCTGGCGGCTTTTTCAATGGATTGAAGCGGTGTAATTACCAGTTTCCTGGCAACTATCCAGAATAAAAAAGCTACTACGGTGATTCCTATGATCGAGATAATCGTCGTCCACATAATGGAGTGAAAACTTCTGCCATATATTTTTTCGAGCGAAACAGCACTGAATGATATAATACCGGACCACAGGATTCCGCCCATCAACAGCGCTATAACAAAGATCAGATACTTGAATTCGAGGCTTTCTCTTGTAATCTTTCTCATAAGGCCCCCTTAAGACAATTAAGAGTTAAAATTGTTTTCATTGTAGATGCAGGGCAATTGCCTCTTCCATATTTATTACTGAGACGAAGCGCTTATCTACAACAGCTATGCCATCAATGAATTTGAGTTCTTTTTCCGAGAGATGAGACGGGGGTGGCAATATGTCAGATTTTGCAACACGTACAACGCCGATGACCTTATCGACTGCTGCACCGACAGGCCCCTTGGCCCCGTTGATTATCAGGATCTTGCCTTTGCGGATAACATCTGATGGACTGGATGTCAGGGAAAGTCTGAGCTTAAGATCGATCACCGGGATGATTTTCCCCCTGAGTGAAGTAATCCCGAGGACATAGTCAGGAACATTTGGAACCCTTGTTATCCATTGTGACCTTAGGATTTCAGCAAGCTGGGAGACCCTGAATGCAAATTCTTCTTTCAGCAGGCTGAAGGTAAGTATCTCAATAATTTCCTCTTCTTTTTCAGCTTCTATATTTTTCTTAACACTGAGTATCTTTTTTTGATCTTCCCTGGCCTGTAATTGTGCGTTATCTGATGATTTCGGTTCCTTTTCAGTGTCAACAGTTTTTCGATCTTCGATATCAGGTGTTTGTTGTTCAGTGTTAGAGTTAGAAACATGCCTGAAAGATGGTTCCGGGATTGTTTCGTCATGCCTAACAGTCTGCTCCTCAGGCACTTTTGCAGATTGACCATGAGCTTTAGATTGTTGACTCTCCGCTTCTGAATCTTTAAGCTTTTTTCTAATTTTGGCGATATCCATTTAACCCGAGCTCCCGTGCTGCTTCATGCATAAGCATTTCATCCACGATCCGCAGCTCCCTGCTGAATCCTTCAAGAAGGGCTGATGTGGCAAGGCTGTTGATTACCCTTGGTATCCCGCCTGAGTAATGATAAATCTGTTTCAGTGCGCCATCTGTAAACAATGGATTATTAAGCCCTGAAACCCTCAACCTGTGCTCCACATAACCTTTGATTTCATCCTCAGTCAGGGGGCCGAGATGAAAAAACATTCCTATCCGCTGCTTTAAAGGAAGATATGTCTTGTGATTCAATCTCCTGCGCAAATCTGTCTGACCCACGAGTATCAGGCTCAGAAGGTTTGTGTAATCGAGCTGGAAGTTCGTAAGAAGCCTTATCTCTTCAAACGTGCTTTTGTTTGGTATCAACTGCGCCTCGTCTATTATTATAACCGGTGTTATCCCGGACTCAAAATCCTTGTAGACCTTTTCATATATTGCATCAAGCAGGTTATCCTTATAGTTGTAAGGAATATTTAAATCAAAGCGCTTTGCGATTGTCCTCAGGAATTGCATTGGTGTTAGCTGTGGATTTATTATCAGAATAACCCTGTATTCCTCGCCGAGAGAATCCATGAGGGCACGGGTCAGTGTAGTTTTTCCGCTGCCAATCTCTCCTGTGAGCAGGATAAGTTCCTTTTCCTCTACAGCATATTGAAGCCTTGCCAATGCCTCTTCATGATTCCTGCTAAAAAAAAGAAATTTAGGATCAGGCGTTTTGCTGAATGGTCGCTGCCTGAGGCCGAAAAATTCCTCATACATGAGATGCACCTTCCTGTTTTATGAGAGATTTTTCCATAATGGATTCTATATCAAGAACGAGCAGAACTTCATGCCTCCCTATTTCTGCCGCGCCCGCAAAATAACTTAAGCCCTTGAAATATTCACCGAGCGACTTTATAACGATCTCATGTTGCCCTATAATCTCATCAACGATCAGCCCTATTTTTTTCTTGCCAAACCCAACAATGATTGCGAATGTAAAATCAACTTTTTCTGTCTCTATATTGAACATTTTTGCTATGCTGATTATAGGCAGCATTTCACCTCTGAGGTAATAGACATCCTTCCATTCTATAGTCTGAATGTCCTGAAGCTCGATCGCAATGGTCTCAGATATGGTTGTTATTGGTATGCCAAATTTCTCCTGCCCGGCTTTAACAATAAGTGCCTTTATTATGGCAAGGGTGATCGGTAAGGTAAGGGTAAATGTTGTCCCTTTATCTTTTTTTGTATAAACCTCTATAAAACCACCAAGGGCAGAGAGTTTTTCCTTAACAACATCCAGGCCGACACCCCTGCCGGAAATTTCACTCACGACATCTTTTGTGCTGAAACCAGGGGTTAAGATGAAATCAATAAACTCATGTTCTTCCACCTTGGCATCGGGCTCAAGCAATCCCTTTTTTATCGCTATTTCCCTTACCTTTTCAATGTCTATGCCGCTGCCGTCATCTTTGACCTCGATCACAACATGATTTCCCCTCTGGAACGCCTTCAGAACAATGCGGCCATGTTCTTTCTTGCCTTTTTTCTTCCTCTCTTCCGATGACTCTATGCCATGGTCGAGCGAATTTCTCACAAGGTGCATCAATGGGTCAACTATCTCCTCAGCAAGGGATTTATCAAGCTCTGTATCTTCGCCATACAGGTTCAGTTCTATCTCTTTCCCTATCTCTCTTGAATAACGCCTGATCACCTGAGCGAGTCTTGAGAATATCTGACCTACCGGGACCATACGTATCTCAAGAACCTCATCCTGAAGCTCTGTAAGTTTCCTTTCGAGTGTCTGAGAAATCTTGTTTACGTCTTGTACAAAAGGGGAATATCGATATGCATCTGCTAATTCCATGCCGATCCTTTTTACGGCATCTTTTGCAAGGGTAAGTTCCCCGATGGTATTGAGTATCCTGTCAAGCTTGTCTATATCAACCCGTACCGTGGTTGTTGTGCTTTTAATAGACTGTTCCTGTTTTTTCTGTGGCTGGACTGCTGTTTGTTTTCCCTGCACAAGAACTTCAATATTTTCACCAAGGTGTTCCTTTACCCCGTTCAGGAGCATATTTGTGGAAAACATAAGGTTGAATCCTATAGAGCCATTCGGCACATCTGCAGATGTAGGGAGGGTGGATATCAGTTCACCTTTTGATTTTATTATTTTTGTTATTTCTTCGAGTGATTTGTCAAAGGTTGAAAGGTCAAAAACTGCTTTTAAAAGATAGATACCATTCCCGCTTATTATATTTGCCTTAAGCCTGTGTTCCTCATATTCTGAGAGCACCTTAACAATAGATTCATCAATAAGTCCGTGAAGACTCACTTCGATAGTCTTTTCTTGCAAAGATGTCCTGAAGGTCTTTATATTATTTATATCATCGGTCAAATCCGGTTCCTGATCTTCCTTGACCCCGTCTATGGCAGACCTCAGGATATCAATGTTCTTAAATAGAAAATTCACAACCGTATCGTTAATCAATATCTTTCCGAGCCTTATTTCATCTAAAAGAGATTCCAGGGCATGGCTGATATCTGTTATGCCCTTATTCCCAAAAAGACCTGAAAGTCCTTTGAGGGTATGCATGTAACGGAAAAGTGCATTGATTGTGTCGGGATTTAATGCTGTTTGATAAGTCTCCTGGATCTCGATGACATGCTGCTGACATTCAAAAAGGAGATCTTCTGCCTCAGCGATGAATTCTTTTTTAGAGGCCTTCATATACCTGTTATAGCTTGTTTTATAACTTCCTGGAGTTCATAAGCCTTGAACGGCTTGGTAATATAAGCCATAGCGCCTAATGCTATCCCACGTTTTTTATCCTCCTCGCTTCTCTCGGTGCTCACAATTATCAGGGGCATGTGAGTATATCTGGGATTATTCTTAATGAAGTTGATAAGCTCAAGACCATTGATATCGGGCATATTCACATCAGTTATGACAAGGCTGAATTCCTCTGTCGGGAGGAGCTTTAATGCCTCGAATCCTGAACCGGCCTCCACGATAGTAAAGTCTCCCATCTCTTCAATAATAGCCCTTATGAGAGCCCTCGTTGTCGATGAATCTTCAACGATAAGAATGGATTTAGCGGCTGCTTCTCCCTGCATTTTTTAAATTCTAACAGATTGAACTAAAAAAAACATTATGATTTGGTCTTTTTTTCCATTTCCTGCAGTTTTCTCTGGAGCAGGGATTTTTCAAGGGCAAGCCCTGCCTGATCTATGAAAATCTCAAGACCTTCTGTCTCTGCTGCTTTTTCTTCAGTCGTTAGATTGTCGCAATAAAGGAGTGCAACGACTCCGCCTTCAGCTATAATAGGGAAAAAGGCAAATTCATCAGGCCATTGTCCTCCGATTTCCTGAATCATTGACTCTACTCCAGAATCTCTTTCAACAATACCTTTGTAAGGACGTTTTTCCAGGATGATCTTTCTCAGAAACGGACTTTCTTCATAATGGATAGTTATCTCCCTTATCTTCTCATCAGCCCCATCTATCTCGAGCCCAAACTGTCCAAGTCCGACAAACTCTGTATCACCAACCATAAACAGAATACCCCTCTGGAATATATCGCTTGCAAATCTTAAGATAAGAAGGGTTATTTCTGATGCTGAATTCGGGAACCGTAATTCCTGGGTAAGGGCCCTCAAAGACGAAATATCTTTTCTTTCCCTAATGGGCATGACATCCCAGTCCTGTTCCCATGCTTCCTCATCTCCCCGGATTCCGGTCAGTTCTTCTGTTGAAACTGTTGCAGTCTGTGAAGATTCATCATGTACCCTGGCCCCTTCCATTAAGAGATATTCCGGACTCATCCCTTTTGAAAGCTCCCAGCCAAAGTCGGATATATCTACCTTCCCTTTCGGGTCTGTATCATCGGGTTCAAACTGGAAATCACCGTCCTGCCATACAAGCAGTTGGCATACAACCCTCTCTATCCTTTTTTTTGTTATTTTATCCAGGGTATCTTTACTAACAGAGCCGAGTTCGAAGAGTATTTCAGCGTGGGATTTTGCAGGCAGCTTTTTTTTTACTTCCGAAGCTAAATTGAAAACAGTGTCTTTTATGATACCGGAATGTAACAGGTCTTCGCCGAGAGTTTTTTCAATATCGTCAGTCTCTGCTCTCACAACGAGGCCATTTTTGAAGGTTATAAGGGCATTCCCGCGGCTTCCCTTAAGAAGGAGGGTGCCTGTTTTTTTGCCTATACTGAGTATCTGAAAAATATCAGAAAGTGCAAGGTCCTCAAGACGTCCCACAAGACTCATTTGAATTAATACACCTTTACGCTCATGCAATGTACCCCATACAGTATTTTTGTGGCATATTCAAAGGGTTCCAATATCCGGATGCAAGATAGTCTTTATATTTAGAGCAATCTACATGCCATGAATACTAATGGAGTATATCAAGGGAAATTATACTATGTCAACGAAGGCTTTGGTCATGAAAGATGTATTACTGAACAGAAAAAAAGTAATCATGGAATCAGTTCAGACAAAACCTAAATGGCAGGATTTCTTTGCCTCCTTATTCTTGCGTTCTTCATTCTCCTCTTGTGTGCCTCTCTCTGCTTTCTTCTGGACTTAACAGAAGGTTTCTCGTAGAAACGCCTTTCCTTGAGTTCCCGCAAAAGGCCGTCTTTCTGGAGTTGGCGTTTGAGGATCTTTAGGGCCTTTTCAACGTCGTTGCCGTTTACTCTTATCTCCAATTACCGGTACCGGAGTTCCTTCCACGCATATTAAAACCGCCACCCTGACCTCTTTTGCTGTCAGTCCTGCCTCTGGGGGCCTGAGGTCTTGCTTCATTAACGGTTATGTTTCTGTCAAGAAGTGAACTGCCGTTCAGGCTGGCAATTGCCTTGTCAGCATCTGCATCAGAACCCATCTCAACAAAACCGAAACCCTTTGAGCGTCCGGTTGCGTTGTCTGTGATTATCTTAACTGACTGAACCTCTCCTATCTTTGCAAACACATCCTTGAGTGATTCTTCATCCACTTTGTAAGAAAGGTTCCCAACAAAAATTCTTTTTGCCATTTTCTCTTTTTCTCCTCCGTGTTCTGATTCGTCAGGAGTTTCACTGTACTCCTGAGAACTTTGGTTGTTATAAAGATCTGCTATTGAGCGCTTTGCTCAATATAAAAAATAAAAAGGCCGCTGAGTCTAAAGTCTTTGCGGCCCTTCACGTAACAAAAACTTTTGAAACCGAGTTATTCTGACATACGCAACTCTCAAATGTCAAACAAAACAAATTCATGTCAAATTCAAGTGTAAACTCAGATAATATTATACAATCTGTAATATAATAACACATGATTGCGATTGTTGATTATGGGATGGGGAATCTGAGGAGTGTTGAGAAGGGATTCCTGAAAGTCGGTGTTGATGCAAGGGTTGTGAGAGAACCGCAGGCAGTGGATGATGCCGATGCAGTTGTGCTTCCGGGGGTCGGGGCATTCAGGGACTGCATCAGAAATCTTGCGCAGACATCGATGACCGAGTCCATTGTGAGGTCAATTCAGAAGGGCAAGCCATATCTCGGTATATGCCTTGGACTTCAGGTCTTATTCACTGAATCAGAGGAATTCGGAATCTATAAAGGTCTGGATGTTTTTAAAGGGAAGGTTGTTAGATTTCAGATAGATCTCAAGGTGCCGCATATGGGATGGAATAATGTGAAGATACTGAGAAGACCCCCGATATTTGACGGGATACAGGATGAGTCTTTTTTCTATTTTGTACATTCATACTATGTTGCACCTGATGACACTGCGGCGGTATCAACAACAACTGATTACGGCATAACCTTCACTTCAATGGTCTGGAAAGATAACATTTTTGCAACCCAATTTCATCCTGAGAAAAGTCAGGAATCGGGTCTAAGGGTATTAAAAAATTTCGGAGATTTCGTCAGAAAGGCTTAGCCTACTGATTTGCCCAGACTACTGTCCTGTCTTTGCCTTTTATTTTAGCTGTATATAGTGCTTTATCCGTATTTCGTATTAGTGATTTCCGGTCATTGCCATCAGACGGAAATGATGCTATACCGATACTGATGGTTATGGCGTCATTCGGGAAAACATTCCATGTGCGTGGCAGGTATTCCGCGATAGATTTCCTTATCCTTTCGGTGACCATAAACGCCTCATCTTTATCTGTCTGTGGCATGATTACTGCAAATTCCTCCCCTCCAAATCTCGCTATGACGTCAATAATACGCAGGCTGTCCTTTGCGATATTGGCAATATTTTTCAATATCTCATCGCCGGCGAGGTGTCCCTCTGTGTCATTGAAGAGTTTAAAATCATCTATGTCTATCATGGCAAGAGAAAAGGAGAGGCCGTGCCGTTTTGAACGCTGGATTTCCTCAAAGAACCTTTCCTCAAAATACCGCCTGTTGAAAAGGCCTGTCAATGGGTCTGTTATGGATAATTCTTTAAGGTGGCCGGCAAGACTGTAATAGCTTGACCTCTCAAGTGCAATAGATGCAAATGATGCAAAAGAGCGAAGTAAAACCATATCTTGTTCAGAAAATACTGCACCGGTAATCTTATCAGAGATATTTAAAACCCCGATAGTTTTTTCCCCGAGTTTCAGCGGGATGCTCATGAAAGAGCCGGTCCTGTATTTTGATCTTTTTACAGGGGAGCCCCACTCGTGTTTTTCGATGTCATCAACTATAAGCGGCATGCCTTCTCTGAAGACCCAACCTGATATTCCTTCACCTGCCTTGATCTTTATCTCGCCCTGGAGCATTTTATGTATCCCCTTTGCAGCCTTCACCGTAAGACATGATGTATCATCATCTACTATCATCAAAGAGCCCTTTTCTGCCCCTGCAAGATGCACTGATGTATCAAGTATTGCTTCATAGAGCATATCAGGTTCTTTCACAGGGGTAATGCGTTCAGTTGCTGTATTCAAAACGTCTATTTCTTTCAGGTATTTATTACGCATGTCCAGCAATTCTGTAAGCCTTACTATAAAACCGGTAATCTTGCATATCCCGAAGATAATATCCGCATCTTCCTGAAGTACCTCAGAGTTGAAGATATTTAATAATCCGGTCACCTTATTTTCAGATATAATGGGGAATGCATAAATCGATGTGACTGCATCAGGGTAACCTAACCGCAGGATGTCCATCACGGATTCAGAGTATAAAGGGCTCTGTTTTTCAACAACCCCGCTTATAATGCCTGAGACCGTTAACTGGATTGATTGCAGTTGATCTCTCAATCTGCCGGCTGCTTTTTGGGTCGAAAATGTGTCATTGTCCCTGATCATGAGAGAAATGCTGTCAGCATTGAACAGGAAGAGGATGATGTCGAGCAGAATATCATATACATCATCAGCCTGTTGATCAAACCGTATTTCGGATATAAGACTGATAATAATTTTCATCAATCTGTACCTTTTCTCAGCAAACCTGTCTTTATGACCGTTACTTAAGATAAGACTGAAGAGTGAGCAGATATGCCTGGCATTGTCCTGAATATCTGCATAATCCCTGATACAGATCTCCGGATACCAGGATTTGATCTGATAAGGGAGGAGGCCGTAAGATGGCCCTTGTTTTCTATAGAAATTCTCAAAATCCTGAACAGAAAGGTATATGCAACCTCCGGTGATGATCAGGATCGTATTTTCGATGCGAAGTGGTATGAAGAAATGATGTTGATCTGCCGGTCCTTTACATATTGAAACATCATTTCTCCGGATCGTATTTTCGAGGTTTATCTTCATGAACTCATTGTATTCGTTTCTTCCCCTTGTTGTAGCTCTGACAACCGAGAGGAGTTTATTTTCATTGACCGGAGGAAGAATCCTGTTTCCATTTTCTTCATACACTGAAATGGAAAGACCTGTCAGATGCGACAGGTGAGCCTGCAAAGAGGATAGAGCATCAAAGTCAAGAGACTTCATGGATTCTTTATTGCGCATTTTACAGTTTTTGTAAAAGTTCGCCTGTGCTCAAGTTCAGTACAGGATGCTTTACATCAGGTGCGATTTCATACAGAGGCTTCAGGACAAAATCCCTCTCGTGCATGAAAGGATGTGGGATTTTAAGATCTTCCTGATCTATAGTGACACTATTGTAAAGCAGGATATCAAGGTCGATAATCCGGGGCCCCCATTTGTGAGACTTTTTTCTGCCGAGCTTTTTTTCTATACCAGCTAATATGCCCAAAAGATCCCGCGGTTTGATTTCTGTCTCAATTTCTATTGCCATATTGAGAAACTTTGGCTGGTTTTTGTCTCCCCATGGGTCTGTCTCGTAGAGAGAAGATTCTTTTCTGACAACGATGCCTTTTCCTGCAAGAAGTTCTATTGCACGCATACAGTTTGCTTTCCTGTCCCCCAGGTTAGAACCGATACCGATGTATACAATAGACATTTCTTAAAGAAAAATGCAATAAAGATAGTGCGGATATCTACAGAATTCCTGATATCCTCTTTACAGCCTCGTCGATCCTCCTTGCCGGAGCTGTTAAGGCAAACCTTATATATCCTTCTCCTGCTGCTCCAAAACCATTCCCGGGGGTTCCAAGTACCCCTGCTTTATCAAGCACATGTGTCACAAAACTCATGGAATTAAAACGGGAAGGCACCTTTACCCAGACATAGAAGGTCGCTTTTGGTTTTATGAGGTCCATCCCCAGTTTCGTCAAGCCGTTGCAGAGAATATCCCGCCTTTCCTGAAATGTTTTTCTGATACCTGAAAGGGTGTCCTGTCCCGTTTCAAGGGCAACAATAGCTGCCTCCTGTATAGCCTGAAAAACACCTGAATCAAGGTTGGTCTTTACCGTGCCGAGACCAGCCAAAACCTCTTTGTTGCCAACAGCGAACCCTATTCTCCATCCAGTCATATTATAGGTTTTTGAAAGCGAATGGAACTCGATACCAACATCTTTTGCACCCGGCACCTGCATGAAACTCAGAGGCCTTTGATCATAATAGATCTCAGTGTACGAGGCATCGTGGCAGACTATAATGTTATATTTCTGGGCGATCCTTATTATTTCCTGAAAAAATTCCAGGGGCGCTACCGCAGATGTCGGATTGTTCGGATAGTTTATGAACATAAGTTTTGTCTTCCGGAATACTTTTGCAGGTATCGCATCCAGATCAGGCAGAAAATCATTCTCTTTCATGAGCGGCATGAAAAAGCTCTCTCCTCCGGCAAATAAAGTGCCGATCGGATAAACAGGATAACCGGGTGACGGGACAAGTACGGTATCTCCCGGATTAACAAAAGCTAATGGAATGTGTCCGATCCCTTCTTTTGAGCCGATCAAAGACAATACCTCTGTATGCGGGTCGATTCTGACGTTGAATCTTTTCCTGTACCATTTTGCCACGGCTTCCCTGAATGAAAGCATACCTTCATAAGACGGATAACGGTGATGTGCCGGTTTTTCAACAGCCTTCTTCATCGCATTCACAATCCTGGATGGTGTAGGGATGTCAGGGTCACCTATGCTCAGGTCTATGAGATCAGTACCCTTTCCGATCGCCTTCTGTTTCATTTGATCTATAGATGCGAAAAGGTAGGGTGGGAGATGTTTTATTCTGGCAGCAAGTTCAAATGCAACCTTATTTTTCAAGTCTACCTCCTGTTTTTTAAATTGCTATATTATATACTATAGTCTCTTGAATAACTAAATGAAGTATTTTTTCAGGATGGAGACGTACTCTGCTATTCGAATCTTTGCCGCAGGATGAACTGAGCTCCTCGAATTTAACAAGCTTCTTTTAGAAGAGATTTTTGAAAAGTATCCTGATGTTTTAAAAAAGCTGTACGATTTTTATCAGTGCCGTGTTCAGGATACGGTTGAAAAGGTGAAGACTAACCTAAAAAAATAGGGCACTAAAGATTTAGTGCCCTATCTTCATTAATAAAACTATTTTTTCTCAACAGGTTTTGCTGCGGGCTCAGCCTTCTTTTCCATCTTTACAGGCTCAGCTTTCTTCGCAGCGGCCTTCTTTACTGATTTGGCAGTGTTTTTGCCGTCAGCCTCGGTGTACTTTGCTGTAACCTTATCACCGGCCTTAACGTCTGCGAGCATTTTGTCATCAACTGCGATGACAACGTCACCCTTCTTTCCCTTTACGGTAATGGTCTTGGCTTTTGCATCAACTGCTGTAACGTCACCAGAGACCTGCTTTACCTTAACTTTTACAGGAGCGGCTTTCTCAGCTGCAGGGGTAGCCTTCTTCTCTACCGGTGCAGGAGCTGCTGCCTTTTCTGTTGCAAAGGATACAGAAGTAATGGCAAATACAAAGAGAACTGAAACGATAATTGCGATTGCTTTCTTCATTCAAAATCACCTCCTTTCATTTAGAAATACACGGCATATTCTATAACCGTTCATTGTCACAAAGCAGTATGAATACAATAAGCGTGCCAGGGGGAAAATCATTTAAATACAGCGGTTTAAGGAAATGGCCCTTTTTCCTATTTAGGGAAGGGTATCCTTTTTTGGGGAATGGAGATTCAGTTTCTCCCAACGGTACCAGAAGGTCTTATAACTCATCCCCAATAATTTTGCTGCCTTTGCAGCAACATTATTTGACTTGTGCATAGCCTTCTTCAAAAGGTCTTTCTCAAGATCCTCGACATTTATTCCTTCATCAGGCAGATCAAAATCGAGTATATCTTTCCCCTGGAAAAACCGCAATTCACTCTTTATATCCTTCAGATATATCTGGGCAGATTCACACATCAGCACCGCCCGCTCAGTAACAGATTCGAGTTGACGAATGTTTCCGGGCCAGTGATATTCCCTGAGCGCCTTTAAAGCGCTTTCTTCAATGCCTTTTACCCGTTTGCCAAATTCCTGATTGTATTTCGTGATAAAAAAATCTACCAGTTCAGGTATATCTTCTTTTCTCTCTCGCAACGGCGGAAGTTCTATGGTGATGACCTTAAGCCTGTAATAGAGGTCTTCTCTGAAACTTTTATTGATAATTTCTTTTTCAAGGTCTTTGTTTGTTGCAGCTATTATCCTTATATTTATCTTTATGCTTTCACGGCTTCCAAGCCTCCTTATCTCCTTATCCTGGAGCACCCGAAGGATTTTAGACTGGGTTAAGGCTGGGAGATCACCGATCTCATCAAGAAAAATGGTGCCGCCGTTTGATGCCTCAAAAAGCCCGATACTTCTCGATATGGCTCCGGTAAATGCCCCGGGCTCATATCCGAAAAGCTCACTCTCGATAAGGTTGTCGGGGATTGCAGCACAGTTCACTGCTGTAAAAGGCTTAGAGCGTCTGGGGCTGTTATAGTGAATAGCCCTTGCTGCAAGCTCCTTCCCTGTCCCGCTTTCACCAAGGATAAGAACAGTAACAGTGCTTGACGAAACTTTTTTCATGACCTCTACTGATTCCACCATTTTTGGGGAATGCCCGATAATCCCTTCGATTTTGAACCTGTCGAATAAGGTCTTTTGGAGGTGCAGATTTTCTTTCAGCAGTTCCACCCGTTCAACAGCCCTTTTGACTGTTATAAGAAGCACATCTTTATCGAGAGGCTTTGAGAGATAATCAAACGCACCTTTCTTAATTGCCTCAACAGCTGAAGAAATAGTCCCATATGCTGTCATAACAATCACCGGTGGCTTAAAAGGTTCTTCAGGAAGGGATTCAATGAGTTCTATCCCGTCCATGTTTTCCATTTTAAGGTCAGAGAGAATTACATCCGGTTTTATCTTTTTACTGACAAGAAGACCTTCTTCTCCGGATGATGCAGTATAAGTCTCATATCCTTCATCATCGAGTATTGTCTTGAGGATGTCCCGCTGCAAAGGTTCGTCATCTACTACAAGAATAACAGCCACAAATACCTCCTGTACTTAATAGGGTTCAAGGGTCCAAGGATTCGAGGATTCCAGCAATCTACTTTCAGATCCG
>Ga0209254_10001669_pt1 | contig 20029 bp, 10 predicted proteins | sample FrelakmetDIP11DI_FD_187148 | JGI IMG/M metagenome (GOLD analysis project Ga0209254, IMG submission 187148) | Freshwater lake sediment microbial communities from the University of Notre Dame, USA, for methane emissions studies - DIP11 DI (SPAdes)... | ecosystem: Environmental > Aquatic >...
TTTCGAGGGATCGGGATCGTGCCAATGTGCGAGGACGGCGTCGTACTCCGGCGCGGGAAAGGGATGCTCCGGCCACTGCTCCACTTGGATGTCCTGCCAGTCAGCGAATAGGCGTAGGCAGAACCAGGGGAAGCAGTTGCGGAAAATTGCGCGGGTGTCTGTGAAGTAACCCTTCACGGCGCCCCACAATAGCCACTCGCCAAATCGCACTCCAACCGCATTCCATCCCAGCGACAACGCGGCTGCGAGTATATTGGTTGCATCGTCAACGAAGCCGTGGGTTCGTGACGTCCGTAGGAAATCTTCGTCCTGCCGAGCCAGCAGAAACTGCTGCGAGCGCAAACTGTAGATAGAGCCCAGACGCAGCTTCTCGTCGGATCTGTGTCCTGTCCGAAGCGAATCCAATGCTCCTGTTCTCATCAGCTCAAGGCCTAGCCGTCCCAGCTCAAGGCGGCTTTCCACAAGTATCGCCGCCGGTTTACCTGTGGCGAGGAACGCGGCAAGGCGATCGCGATGCGTTCTCTCCTTCAAACCATCGTCGCTAACTCTTGCAGCGAGCTCAGCGATGAGGCGCTCGGGACGCCAGTTTCGATGCAGACTTGATCGCACTATTTCCATGATTTGATCACGGCGACCGCGGTGCCCGTGGTGCCTGTTGCAGGAATAGAAACCTCAAACTTATACCCTGCAACTCGCGCACCCCGATCGAGGTTTGTGAGGATGGCTTCTCCAGCGGCCTGTGTTCCCAGTGGCGTTCGGGCCTCTTTCCAAACGCCGAGACCTGAGTCGGCGCGACGAGCCCTGGATTCCAGAAACTCGAGTGGCGACTCCGGCGGCAATTCACCGAATCTGCCGGTGGTTGAAGTCTTCACTTCCAGGATGACGTACTCCTTCCTCGTCGGATCATACCCAATGATCCGATCTACGCCGTGCCCGGAATTGTTCTTGAGGAAGGTGATGTCCTCGATGCCCATTCGACGCAGCATCTGTTCAGCAAGCTGCTCGCCCAGATCGCCGGTGGCGCGGGAGTTTCCGGGGATGGTGCCGAGCCATGCGATGGGAACCTCCTGGTCGACCATGGACTTCAGCTGGTCGCGCGCGCCGCGCTGGCTTATCAACTGGTCTAGATACTGATTCGCGCGAGCGTTCTGCCCGATCCTCAGCAGCCCGGCTGCTTCCTCGTCGGCTTTGGCTAGCGCAGCGAGCTTCGCTGCGCTCGGCGCAGCGGCGACCGCGACTCCGGTTGGCACCGCGTCCGAGGCAACCAGTTCCAGTCCCTGGATCCCGAGCGCATTCCCGCAATGCATGAGATTGGCAAAGCAGGAACGAACCGCATGAGTGCCTGCGGCGATCAGCCCGCGTGCTGCCAGCAGGACCTCTCCGCCTGCGGGGGCGGCGGCCACCAGCAAGAGGTTGGTGGCGCGGTCGTTGTACTCCTTGTTCCAGTTGCGCCCGTCGCTGCCGGTGCCGAGTGCATTGGCGTAAGCGCCTGCATTCGCTGCGACCGTCGAGGCAAACAGAGAACTGTCCTCGTATTCGCGCCGCGTGGAGGAATGGAAGTAGCGGTGCGTCTGTCCGGTCTCATTGATCAATCCGCCTGCATTGCTCAGCAGGAAGACCCGCGCGGCGTTGTCATCACTCTGGAAGAGTTCAGCCCAGGAGGCGTCTACCTGTCGCAGCGCTTGGCGAACGAGGCGCCCTTCCGCTTCGGACACTTCGGAGATGTTCCAGAGCTTGGCGAACTGCGGCGCGAGCTGCCTGATTCGAGCGATCTCGCTCGGATGCAACTGCCGATTGAACTGCTCCCCCGCAAGCCCCGTCGCGGCACCGGCCGCGGCGCCCGCCGTCGAGCCGCCGGCCATTGCACCCGCCGCCCCGCCGATCACCACCGAGGCCCATTGCTGCAGCTCCGGCGACAGGCCCTCCGTGATGCCGCGCACCGACTCCGCCACACCCGCACCCGCTGCGCCGGCTGCAACCGGCGCGCCGCCGAAGGCCGCCTGAACCGCGCCCACCAGCGTATGGAGTGCGACCTTGTTCGGGCTGCCTTCCTTCCAGGCGTCATAGTCCGCCCTGCCCGCGGCCATCGCGGCCTCGCCCTCGGCGATGAGCTGCCTGGCCGTCTCGGGGGTCATCGGGCGACTCCCGGACTCCATGTACCGCAGGAAAGACAACTCCTGCGCGGTCGCCTCGCCGCTCCCCGCCCTGGACTTGAGCGCGAGGTAGCGCTCTCCGGTCTGCTTTCTGAGCTCGCCGTTCTCGTAGGGCCGCGTCCTGCTCTTGGCGATCTCCCCGACGATGAAGAACGCCTCCTGCCCGAAGAGCGCCGCCAGCTCCTGCTGCTCCTGCACCGTCTTCTTGTCAAAAATCCTCTCCAGCGCGGCGTTGGCCCCGCCCGGATTGCGCGACAGCGTCGCGAGATCCTGGCTTTGCGCACCCGGATTGCGGATCTCGATGGTGCCGGGGGCCACTGCCGCGAGCGTGGTGCTCTGGCTGCTCTCGCCGCCGCCTGCGCCCAGGGCGGGCAGGGCGTAGGGGCGTGCGCCGCCGCTTGCGCCGATTCCGCCGACGCCGACATTACCGCCGACGCTGGAGGCGCTGTACTCGGCGCGGTTCTCGATGTCGGAAAAGGTGAGCGTGCCGGTGGCCAGGCGATTGCGCTCGGGCAGCGCGCTGCTGTCGATCACCGCGCCGGCCAGATGGGTGTTGGTGCGCACGTCGATGTCGAAGCCCCCGGCGCCTGCGCGGATCGCCGTCTGCTCGCGCACCGAGGCGTAGTCGGAGTCGATGCGGCTGGAGAAGGCCGAGACGCTGCCCGCGCCTGCGCCGAGGCCGGCGGAGGCGCTCGCGAAGCCGCTCTGGTTGCGGCTGCGGTAGGTCTCGACGTCCTGCTGGCTGGCGAGCAGTAGGTCGCGGCCGACGAGGGCGGCGACGCTCTCGCCGCTCGCGATGGCGCCCGAGAGGGTGGTGTCGCGGCCGGACTCGAGGGTCAGGCGCTGGCGCGCCGTGACGATCGTCTCGGCGTGAGCGAGGGTGTCGCCATCCTCGTTGCCGCGGGCGCGGCCGGCCTCGCCGTAGACGCCGAAGCCGAAGCTGCCGCCCAGACCCATGCCCACCTGCACGCCGGCGCCGGCGCGCGAGGCCGACTGGGTGCTCTCGAGGAGACTGGTGTCCTGCGCCGAGCGCAGCGTGAGGTCGCGCGCGGCGGAGAGTGCGACGTTGCCGCCCTGGATGCGCGAACCCGCAACATCGAGGTTGCCGCGTCCGGCCGCCGCATCGCCCACCGCGCGGATGGCGATGTCGCCGGAGGAGACGACGGTGGAGGGCAGGGTCGCGGTGGAAGTGGTGGTGGTGCGCGTCTCCTCGCGTGCCGAGCCGTAGCCGATGCGCACCGCGAACGCGGCTTCCTGCGGTGCGCTGGCGACGGCTTGCGCTTCCCTCGCGGCATTGAGGCCCAGGCGCGCTGCACGCACCGCGAGCACCGCCTTCAGGCGATCGTCCTCGACGTCGCCTGCGCGCATCACCGCCTCGCGCACGCCGGCCGCCGCGCTCACCACCGGCCCGGCGACGCCCACGGTGAGGCCGCTGCGCTTCATGCGCGTCTGCTCGTCGCGCGCGTAGCGGTCCTGCGCCGCCTCGATGGTGACGTCGGCGGCGCGGATGTCCACGCCCGCCGTGCCGATCACGTCGGCGCCGCGCTGGCGGTAGGTCTCGCCCGCCTCGATGGCGACCGTGCCCGCGGATGAGCCCACCACGCTTTGCAGGTTGGTGACGCTCGACTCGCGCACGTCGGTCGACTGCGTCTGGCTGCCGATGGTGAAGCCGACCACCCCCGCGCTCGCGCCGCCGAGCACCCCCGAGCGCCGCTCGGACCGTGACTGCGAGCTTGCGAAAAGGGATTCGGTGCTGACGATCTCCACGTTGCGCGCAGCCTGCACCGCCAGGTCGCCGGTGGATGCCACCTGCGAGCCGCGCACCGCGGCGTCGCGCCCCGCGGCAATGGTCACCGTGTCGCCACTCACCACGCTGCCCACCTGTACGGTCGCTTCGACGCTGCGCGCCTCGTCGGTGGTCGTGCGCGACAGGAAACCGCGCGAGCTGCGGCTCTCCTGAGCCTGCAGGGTCTGGCGCTGACCGACCGAGGTCACCACCACGTCGCGCGTGGCGGCAAGGGTGACGTTGCCGGCCCCGCTGGTCACCGAGCTGCCCGCGACAAGCAGGTCCGCAGAGGAGGGCACAGGCGCAGCGGCCGCCGCGAATGCCGTGGCGGCGGGCACGCCGACCGCGGTTCCCGCGGCGAGCAGCGCGTCGTTGCCTGCGAACAGCACGCTGCCGACGGCGGTGCGCGCATCGCTCTCGGCCTGCGCCGACCAGCCCTTGCCCTGCTGCCGATAGGACAAGGCGCTGCGATCCTCGGTCGAACCGATCGTGACGTTGCCGCCGGCTGCGACGGCGAGCTCGGTGCCGGCGCGCACCTGCGCGGCCTTGAGGGTCGCGTCGCGCCCTGCGGAGATCGCCACCGCGCCTCCGGAGGCGATGGTCGAGCCGGTGTTGGCATCGCGCTCCACGCGCACGTGGCTGCCGGGACTGGTGGTCCCGAGCCGGTCGCGCGCGACCACGGTGTCGACCACGGCGTCGCGGCCAGCTGCGAGCGCGACGTCGCCGGTCGCGCCACCCTGCACCGCGGCGCCGCGCACGATCACGTCGCGGCCGGCGGTCGCGGCGAGGTCGCCGGTCGACTCGATGCGGCCCTGCATCCCGAACGCGGTCTGCGTCGCGTTGGTGCCCGTAATCGTGCCCGTCAGCGTTTCGTTCACCAGATCGCGTCCTGCCACAAGCTGCACGTCGACGCCCGCGATGCGCCCGCTGCGATTGGCGAGATCCCCTTGCGCCGCGAGGCGCGTCAGCCCGCGCGAGACCAGCGCCCCGCCGACGTTTTCGATGCGGTCGGCTTCCGCCGCGAGCCGCGACACGCCCGCGATGGTGCCGCTGTTCTCGAGCGTCCCGAACGTCTTGACCTCGATGTCGTCGGCGGCAATGAGCGCGCCGGTCGGCGCGAGATCGCGTCCGGTTGCGCGCGCGAGGTACACGACCGGCACGAGCACCCTCTGCGCGCTGCCGTCGGGGAGCGCGACCTCGCGCTCGACCAGCCACACGATGTCCTTGGTGAGTGCAGCGGCTTGCGCATCTGTGAGGGCAATGCCGGGACGCAGCACCAGTCGCCGCTCGGCTGCCAGACCTTCATCCATCAGTGCGAGGTAGGTGTCGTAGTCGCTGGCGTATCCGCCCAGGAAACGCCGCCCGGTCAGACGGTAAATCTCCTCTCGGATGAGTTGCGTCTCGTAGTAGGCGTCGCCGAGCTTCTTCGACGTTGCGGCTGAATCGAGCGCAAGGCGCGCGAGCATGTAGTCCGACGAGATGAACCGGCCGTAGCTGGAGAAGCGCGGGTCGGTCTCGACCAGGTAAGGCTGGCCCGGCGCGAGGCGCAGCGTGTACAGGCCGCTCGCAGGCAGCGAGATCGGTGCCGTGGCACCGCCGGCCGCGCTGGCGATGGGCATCGCACCTGGCACGCCTGGCGGGAGCGTCGTCACGAGGCCGCTTCCGGGCGTCCCGCTCGGCGTGAGCGTGAGGTTGCGTATCGCGGGCCCCGCTATTGCGAGGCTCGCAGCGCTTTCGACCGAGGCCGGTACTGCACCGAGCAGGGTCGTGGCGAGCGACGTGGTGTCTATGTCGACCCAGCCGCTCGCGCAGCTGCCAAGGTTGCCTGGCGAAGCGCCATTGATGGCGCCGCAGGTCTGGTGGGTGATGGTCTCGGTGGCGACGCGCCGGAGCTCGTAGCCCTGGTTGGTCAGCGCACCGCCGATCGTGCCGTTGCCGCCGGACGCTATGCGGCTCGCGTGGTTGACCACGACGCCCGCGTCGATCGACAGGCTCGCCCCGGCGAGGATCTCCGCCGGCGCGCTCGCCGTCACCACGCGATCCTCGGTGACGGTGGTCGTAACCACGCGCTGGCGCTCGAACGGCAGCCGGTCGGCCGGCTCGATGATGAGCGGGCTGTACGCCGGATTGCCGACCACGGCCGGCGACCAGGATTCGTCGCGCAACTGGTAGGGCACGGCCGAGGACGCGACGGTCTCCGTCGCGATGTTCACCGTCTGGCGCTCGTTCACCAGGGACTGTGCCGCGATGGAAACGTTGCCTGCGGCCTCGATGGTGGCGCCTTGGTTGAGCAAGCTGCCGGTCCGCGCGCCGGACGCGTTTGCGGCGATGGCCAGATCACCGCCGGAAAGGATGAGCGCGCCGCCGGTGTTGGCGAGCGCATTGCGCGCGTGCAGGCGCACGTCCGCCGCGCCGCCGATCACCGCCGCCGCGCCGCTGTTGGTGACGACGTCCGCATTCGCCTCGATGCGGTTGCCGAGCAGGGTCGCGGTATTGGCGAGCGTGCTGCTCTGGATGCGCACCACATCCGCGTCGATGCGTCCCGCGTTGGCCAGCGTGCCCCGCGCGGTGAGCGCCAGCGTCCCCGCTGCGGTGAGCTCGCCGCCGGCGGGATTGGTGAAGTCGCTGCCGAGTGTCAGCGCGAGGTCCGCCCCAGCGGCAATCTGCCCCGCGCCCGTCAGCCCAGCGGCCTGCATCGCGACGCTGCGGTTGGCACTGATCGCGCCAGCTTCGTTGGCGATGCTGCCGGCGCGCAGGCTGGCGTCGCCGCCTGCGCGCATCCGCCCGCCCGCGCGGTTGTCCAGCGCACCCGAGAGGGTTCCGGCAAGATCGGCGTTGGCGACAATACTGCCACCGCGGTTGTCCAGCGAGCTCGCGGAGAGTGTCAGCGCGCTCGCAGTGGCGATCTCGCCGCCCGCGTTGTCGATGCGCGCTGCCGCGACATCGAGCGCGCCGTTGCCGCCGATGAAGCCGCCGGCATTGAGGATGTCACCGCCCGCAGTGATCGCCAGCGGGCCGGAGCCGATCGCGGCGATGCGCCCGGACCGGTTGTCGAGGGACTGCGCCAGGGCGATGCGCCCCGCGGACGCGCCGAGCTGCTCGATCGTGCCGCCGCCGTTGGCGAGCGAGCGGGCCTGCACGTCCAGCCGATCGCCCAGCAGCACCCCCTGTTCGTTGGAAAAGCCCCCACCGATCGCGAGCGACGTGACGCCGCGCGACGCGAGGGTTCCCGAAGACGCAACGTCCCCGCCGGCACGCAATACGAGGGATTGCTCGCCGTACAGCGTGCCCGCGACGTTACGCACCCCGCCCGCCGAGTTGGCCGACAGCGTGCGCGTCGCGTCGAGCGTCGCGCCGCTCGTGTCGAGATCGCCTGCCGTCGTCGCGAGCGCGAGGTCGCGGCCCGCGCCGGCGCGCGCATTCGATGCGTCGATGGATGCCGCCGCGAAGCGCAGATCAGCACCCGCCACTGCACGGCCGCCGACGAGGCTCGCCACGCCGCTGGCGTGCACGTCGAGCGAGCCGCTCGTGCCGAGCGTGCCGTCCGGTAGAAGGCCTGCTGCGAGCGTTCCGGGGCTCGCCACGGTCGCGGCGTCGATCGCCAGATCGTCCGCGCTGCCAACCAGTCCGGTGTTGGCGAATGCGCCCGCGGTCGAGAGGCGCACGGAGCCCTGCGAGTAGACCGTGCCGCTGTTCTCGACGCCCGCCGCGGCCCCGATCGCCGCCGGCCCCGCAGCGCTCAGCCGGCCCGTGTGGACGAGGCGGCCTTCGGCGGTGAGCGTCAGCTCGCCCGCGAGGGCGCGCGTGACGCCGCGCATGTTCACGCCCAGGCCGGCCTCCGTGCCGACGAGGCGGATGCGGTCGGCATACATCCCGCCGATGGCGGCGACGTCGAGCGCATAGGTCGGCGCCGCGCCTTCGCCCGCGATGCGGGTGGCGGCGAGCGACGCGTAGTCCACGCGATTCGCGCCGGCGACCACGTTCAGCGTATTCGCCCAGATCTCGGCGTTGACGGCGATGGCGCGCGCGAGCACGTCGGCCTGGTCGACGTTGCGTGCGTTCAGCCCGGCGCCCTCGAACGTCACCGTGCCGCGGCGCACGTCGAAGGCGTCCAGCGTTCCGAGCGGCCCGAACACCGGCGTTCCGGTCGTGAGCACGCCGCGGCTCGCGTTGATGAAGCCGCAGCCCGCGCAGGTGATGCCATTCGGGTTCGCGATGACCAGCTCGGCGCGGCTGCCGGCGATCTCGCTGTAGCCGCGGAGCATCGAGGCCGCGCTGCCGGTGACCTCGTTGAGAATGATGCGCGCCGGCGTGCCGAGCTGCGGGTTACCCGCGACGTAACCGCCGAGCTGGGTGGCGACGACGCCGGTGCTGTTGTTGAGGATCAGCCCGCGCGGGTCGACGTTGAACTGCTGGTACAGGTTGCGCGACACGCCGGCGCCGGAGGGCGCGACGATCTGCACCAGCGGCACGCCGTTGGCGGCGGCATCGACGACGGGCCGCCGCGCGGCGGCCGGATCCGCGACCACCTGGGCGTAGCCGGCGAGCGGCTGTGCGAGGTGCGCGAGCAGCGTGGCGCCGAGGACGGCGCGGCGAAAGCGAAGCGAACGACCCATGCTTCCCCCCAGCGAGGAAACGTCATGCGACGACGAACGGGAGCGAGAAAACCGCGGCAGGCCGTTCTTGTTTGCTGGGGTTGTTGACGTCGTGTATCGCGCTGCCGGCGGGAAAATCCTAGCCCCGATGCAGCGTGCCCGGCAAGCCTTCCTGGTCGTCTGGCGTAGAAAATTGTCGAAGGCTGGAATGCGAGCCGCGCTACCCGGGCCCTCGTGCACCGCCGAGGTGCCGTTGCGCAGCTTCTCCGAGCCGAGCGTCGAAAGTGGCGAGCGGCGCGCCCAGCGACTCGGCGAGCCAGAGGTAGCAGGCGTCGTAGGCGGACAGCGCGTACCTCGCCGCAAGCGCCAGAACCGCCGTGGGTGCGATCGAATAGCGCTCGACATCGAATGTCGAGTAGTTCTCGATGGCGGCGGCGACCTGCTTCAGGTCCAGGGTGCGCCGGCGGATCTTGTTGAGACCCGCGCTGGTGACCTCCGCATCCAGCGTCTGCGGGGCGCACAATGCGCGGCCGCGCAGCCACCCGTGAGCCTCGTCGGCCGTCGGCTCGCCGAACAGGATTGCGACGACCACGCTCGCGTCCACGACGAGCTTGGGGCGGTGCAGGTAGGCGGGGCCAGGCTCCGCCACGATGAGCCGCGGGCCGCTCACTTGCGCCGCCGCTTTTCGAGGTCATCCCAGTACTGTCCGGAGCGGTAGTCGCGGTCCTGGCGGATGAACTCCACCGAGCTCGGCGTGCCGTTCGGGAAGAGCTTGCGCGTGCGCGCAAGCAGTTCGTCCACGCTGATCCGCGGCTGGTTCGGATCGGGGAGGTCCGGCACGGGCGCCACCCCGGCCGGCTGCGCCGCCTGCTCCAGGATGGCGAGCAGCTCGCGCTGCAGGGAGCGGTGGTTGCGTTCGGCGCGCTGGCGGAGCTTCTCGGCGAGCTCGTCGGGGACGTTCTTGACGGAGAGGTTGACGGGCATGTGGCGCCATTCCGGATCCGATGGATCCATAATGGCGCCACATGCCCGGCAAAGTCAAGCCATGGTTCGCGCCAGGAAGGGAATCACCGCCGCGTTGAAGTCCTGCGGGTTGTCCTCGACGATCATGTGCCCGGCACGGGGGATCTCCACCAGCTCGCCTTGCTTGAGCGCGGCGAGCATCTGCTCGCAGGACGCGCGGGTGACGATGTCGGTGATCGCACCGCGCACGATCAGCGTGGGGCAGGCGAGGGCGGCGAGCTCGCCCCACATGCGCTCGGGCGGGTCGCGCGGAATGTTGGGATCGAAGATCCGCGGGTCGATGCGCCAGCCCAGCGTGCCGTCCTCGCGCGGCGCGAGCATCCACTGCAGGCGCGTCTCCAGGCTGCGCGGCGTGGCGCGGTGGTGCAGGCCGGCCAGGAAGGCGCGCGCCTCGGCGAGGTTCGCGAACGCCTGCGGCGTCCGCGCGAGCTCTGCCTTGATGCGCGCGAGCCCCGCCGGGTCGAGCTCCGGCGCGCTGTCCACGATCACCAGCGAGCGCACTTGCCCGGGGTACTTCGCGGCGTAGGCGACGGCGTTCCAGCCGCCCATCGAGTGCCCCACGAGTCCGAAGCGCGCGAGGCCCAGCGCACCGGCGAGCGCATGCACGTCGGCGACGTAGTGGTCGGTGGTGTACTCGCCCGGCCCGGCCCACGCGGAGCGGCCGCGCCCGCGCTGGTCGAGCGCGATCAGGCGCAGGTGCGCGGCGGCGGGCTCGCAGAACTCCTCGAACCACTGGCCGTAGGCGCGCAGGCCGTGCAGCAGCACGACGGGCGGGGCGTCGGGCGCACCCCATTCGAGGTAATGGAGGGCGAGCCCGCCGCTTTCGAAGGTGCCGCTCTTCGGGATCATCATCATGCGCGCGCCTTCAGGGCTTGGGCCATTCGGTCACGCGCACGGGCCTGGCCGCGTAGCCGAGCTTGAGCTCGACCTCGTAGCCGTCCGGGTCGCGGATGTAGATGGAGGTGCCGAAGCCCTTAGCGCCGTATACCTCCATCGGCCCGCGGCTGATCTCCACCTCGTGCGCGGCGAGGCTCTTCACCAGCGCGTCGACCTCGCCCTCCACGGAAAGGCACAGGTGCTCGATGCCGCGGCTCTCCGGTGGCGGGAGCGTCTGCCCCGCGGGGAGGGCGACGAGATCGATCAGGTTCGCGCCGCAGCGCATCTGGTGCACCGCCAGCGGCTCGAAAATGCGCTCGAGCTTCATGCCCACCACCGATTCGTAGAAGGCGATGGAGCGCGCGACGTCGGTCACCTTCAGCACCACGTGGTCGATGCCGTTCAGGCGGATGGGCAGGGTCATGGCGGTTCTCCTCGCGGGTGCACCGAAGCATAGCGGTGCCCCGCGCGGTCCCGCAATGCGGCCTGCCCCGCCGTGGCTAGGCCGACTTACCTATTGAACCGGCCCCGCGCGAGGCATAGCGTAGTCGTATCGGCCGCCACGGTGGGCAGTGCACGGCATTGATGGTCGGCGCTCGGGAGGAAAGTCATCCATGACAAAGGTCGTCTGCAGGCCACGCACGCTCTCGCCCGCCCAGGAAGAGCGGGTCGTCCGGCGCAGCATCGAGATCAATCCCCGCAACGCGGACGAGCAGCGCTTCATCGCCCGCACCCCGACAGGACGGCGCGGCGGGCCGCGGCGCCTCGCGGTGGTGATCGGGCACAAGTGGCCGGAGAAAGGCGTGCGGCTCACGGTGCAGTTCCTCGATTCGCCGCCGCGCGATCTGCGCAAGCGCCTGCTCGAGCACATGAACGCCTGGTCGAAGTCCGCCAACGTGCGCTTCGAGGAGACCAGCGGCACGGGGCTGGTGCGCCTCGCGCGGCTGAAGGAGCCCGTGGATCTGTCCGGGTACTGGTCGTTCGTCGGCACCGAGATCCTCGGCATCGAGGATGACCAGCCGACCATGAACCTCGAAGGCTTCACCATGCGCACGCCCGAGTCGGAGTTCAAGCGGGTGGTGCGCCACGAGGCGGGCCACACCCTCGGCTTCGACCACGAGCACATGCGCGGCGAGCTCATCAAGAAGATCGACCGGCGCAAGGCGATCGTCTACTTCGACCGCACCGACGGGTGGACGGCGGAGGAGACCATCGAGCAGGTGCTCACGCCCCTCGCCAAGAAGACCATCATGGGCACCGCCGAGGCCGATCCGCTCTCGATCATGTGCTACCAGATTCCCGGCGAGATCACCAAGGACGGCAAGGCCATCCCGGGCGGCAAGGACATCACGGAAAAGGACTACGCGTTCGCCGGGAAGATCTACCCGATCCCGGCCACGCGCAGCGAGCCGCCGCTGCCGGGCCGCGCGCGCGAGTCCGCGCTGGCCGCGGAGGCGCCCGCGGCGGCAGCGGCTGCACCTGCCGTGCCCGCGGCGGCCGAGGCGATCGTGGACAACGACACGTTCCACATCGTCATCATGGACCGCTTCAATCCCGACGAGCCGGCGCGCCAGCGGCGGGCGCCGCAGGAGTTCGCGCGCGTCTTCGCCACCTATGGCGGCGCACGGGTGACCGTCCCATTGCGGCTGCGGGCGGAGAAGGGCGGGCCGCGCACGCGCTTCCCGGCCATCATCGACACGCACGAGCGCATCAAGGACTACACCAACCGCGACAGCGGCTCGCTTCCCGACGAGCAGGCGATGATCGCCTTCGGGAGCGACCTCTTCGAGACGCTCTTCCAGGGCGACGTGCGTCGCCTGTACGACGAGGCGCGCTCGCGCCAGCACGGCCGCAAGCTCGACCTGGTGTTCACCTCGATGGTGCCGTGGATCGCCGAGAAGCCCTGGGAATTCGCCTACGACCGGGCCCGCAACAGCTTCCTCGCCACCGAGGACATCCACTTCATCCGCAACGTGCTCACCGCCATCCCGGCGGACGTGATCCGGCCGCGACCCGGCCCGCTGCGCATCCTGGTCGCCTCGGCGCAGCCGGCGGGTTTCGGGCGGCTGTCGATCGAGCAGGAGGAGAAGGTGATCCGGCGCGGCTTCGACGCGCTGATCGACGCCGGGCTCGCCATGGTCGACGTGCTGCCTCGCGCGACGCCTTCGAGCATCCACGCGAAGCTCTCCACGGGCGGCTACAACGTCGTGCACTTCATCGGCCACGGCGCGTTCGACGAGGAGAAGCAGGAGGGCTTCCTCGTCTTCGAGAACGACCGCGGGGGCGAGTTCCTGCTCGGCGAGCGCTCGGTGCGCGAGATCTTCTGCCAGCGCGGCGTCACGATGGTCTTCCTGAACGCCTGCCAGACCGGATCGGGCGGCCGCGCGGACTTCAACAAGGGCGTGGCGCAGTCGCTGGTCTCGCACGGGCTGCCGGCGCTGGTCGCCAACCAGTACAGCGTGCTGGACAACTCGGCCACGTCGTTCGCGCAGCATTTCTACTGGTCGCTCGCGCAGGGCATGACGGTCGGCCAGGCCGCGCGCGAGGCGCGCATCGCGGTGAACTACTCCCTCGAGGGAGACGTGATCGACTGGGCGGTGCCGGTGGTGTACGCGCGCGACCCCGGCATGCGGATCAGCGAGCGGCACGGGAAGGCCACGGCGCCGCCGGCCTCCGCGTCCCGCGCCCGCGGGCGGCGCGCGGTCGAGGGGCGGCCCTTCGAGATGGCGGTCTGGGACATCGACAACGTGTTCCCGTCGCTGGGCGACACGCTGGCGCGCATGAACGGCGCGCAGGAGCGCTTCGGCTTCGACCTCGTCGATCTCTCCGCGCCGGTCGACGCCTGGGATCTCGAGCACAAGTCGCCGGACGGCACGCCCTACCTGCACGCCGAGCGCCTCGCGCACCGGCTCGGCCGCATGCCGCTCGAGCTGCACGTGAATGCGCTTGCCTGCGTCACGCGCCACTGGCTGCGCGACGAGAACGACTTCGACATCTACTGCTGGTGGTCGGAGACCGGCGAGTCGCCGGTGATGGTGTTCTCGATCGCCGGGTTCGATGCGCTGGCACCCGCCGGTGCCGACACCGACCGCGCCATCGTGAACGTGCTGGTCTCGGCGCTCGCCGGCTCTCTCGGACACATGGAAACCCACAGGCGCGGCCCGCAGACCTGCCCGATGTCGGCAAACGACAAGCGCTCGCTGAAGGTGATGGTGGGGCCGCAGGCATTCGACCGGGACTGCCGCATCAAGCTCGCGCGCAAGCTGCCGAAGGACCTGCCCGCGCTGGAGGCGCTGCTGCAGGTGTTCCGCTGACAGGAGACGACACGCATGGCAACAAAATCGAAATCGAAGGCGAAGTCCAAGCCGGCATCGAAGGCGAAAGCGCCACGGCGCGCGCCTGCGCTCGCCGCCGCGGCGAGCGGCGGTCCGGTCACGCTCGACGAGGCGCTGAAGCTCGCGCGCGCGCGGCAGCCGAAGCGCGCGCTGCGCCGCCGGGCGCCGGGGGCTCCGCCGCCCGCCACGCCCGGGTCGGTGGGCGAGGAGCGCGAGCGCCTCGAGAAGGAGCGGCGCGAGGATCGCGCGCGGCGCATGCGCGAGTACGCCGATGCGATGGCCATCATGAAGAAGCGCGGCGCGCGCGCACCGGCGCCGGCGGCGAAGAAGGCCCCGGGGAAGAAGCGCCGCCGCGCGCCGGGTGCGCCGGCGGCGGGGTTCCAGCCGCTGCAGGTGATGGCGGAGGGCGACTCGTGGTTCGACTATCCGCCGTTCATCTTCAAGGGCGGGATCATCCCGCGCCTGCAGCGCCTGCTCGGCGTGCCGATCATGGACATGTCCAAGGCCGGCGACGAGGTGCGCTTCATGCTGGGCGTGCAGCAGCGCCGGCGCCTGACGGCCCTGCTGCGGGACGGCTGCCCGGCGGGCGGTCCCTGGGACGTGCTGCTCTTCTCCGGCGGCGGCAACGACATCGTGGACAACCCGATGGCGCTGTGGGTGCGGGACTTCGACCCGAACGTGCCGCCCGCCCAGCTCCTCAACCAGCCGCGCTTCGACATCGCGCTGGGGCTGGTGCGCGCAGGGTACGAGGACCTGATCGCGCTTCGCGACCAGTTCAGCCCGACGACGCATCTCGTCTTCCACGGCTACGACTTCGCCATCCCGGATGGACGCGGCGTCTGCCACCTCGGCCCATGGCTGAAGCCCACGTTTGACCTGCGCGGCTTCCCGAATCGCGCCTCGGCGACGGCCGTGGTCGAGGCCATGCTCACGCAGTTCGCGTCGATGCTCGGCGCGCTCGCGGCGGCGCACCCCAGGGTGAGCTTCATCAACGGCCAGGGCACGCTGCCGCGCCAGACCAGTGCCTGGCACAACGAGCTGCACCCGGACACGGCGGGCTACGACAAGTTCACAGCCCTGTTCCGCGACCGGCTGAAGGCGCTGTTCCCCGGTCGCGTCGTGTGAGCCGCGCGCCCCGCGCCCGGGGCGCGCGCTATCGCGAGCCCAGCTTGAGGCCGGCGATGAATTTCGTCGCGTCGGCCTCGAGCGTGGCGATCACGTCCGCGCGTCGGCGCGCGTAGAAATCGGTGTTGAGCGTCATGCGTTGCGCGGCGGTCCAGAAGTTCACCTCCTGCGAGCCCCAGCGGAAGAAGAGAAAGCGTTTGCGCTCGTCGACGCTGCGGAAATAGAAGGCGCCGAGCGCCATGGTGAGGGCGCCGTTGGCCGAGCGCTGCACGGCGCCGAGCTGGAAGTTGCCGCTGCCCTCCATCGACGAGTGGAAGTCGAACAGGCTGATGGTGCCGTCACCCTCGGCGAGCTTCGACAGCGCCTCGATGCCCTGCGTCAGCGCCGCGAGCTGGTTCTGCGTCGCGATGGCGGTGATGATGCCGAGCGCGGCCTGATCCATGCGGAACTCGCCCTCACCCTGGTTGTAGTGCGAGAACGCGAACTGGTCGACCGCCCAGCCGAGGTTCTCGAGGATCTCGACGTACTTGCCGTACCAGGCCTGCGTCTGGGTGAAGCGGTCGAAATCGCCGCTCGCCGCGCGCTGCGCGAGCTGCACGGAGTAGAGGATGTCGGTCTTCTCCTGCTCGCTCACGCCATCCACGAAGGACAGCAGGCTGCCGACGTTCACGTTGGCGTCCAGGGCCGGTGCGGCCGCGCCGGTGCGCCGGCGCTTCGGGGCCGCTTTCGCGGGCGCCTTCGCGCGCGCCTTGCGCGGCGCCGGCCTGACGAAGTCCGTCGCCGGCGCCGGCTGCAGCGCGAGGGAGCGGATGTACGCGCCGAAGCCGACGGGCACGACGTTGTGGTCCGGCATGGTGGAGACCGGCGCCTTCGCGGGCGCCTTGCGGCCGCGGCGCGCGCGCGCGGGGGCGGCCGGCAGCTTCGGCGCGACCAGGCGGCCCGCCGCATTGAACGTGGCATCCATCAGGAACGCGACTTCGGCGGCCGAGTACGCCGGGTCCCAGTGCGTGTTCTCCGGCACATGGCAGTGGCCGTAATGGCCGCTCCGGCTGTCCCAGATGTCGGGGGCGCGATTGTGGCCGCCCGGATCGCGGGCGTTCTTCGCTGGCCTGGGCGGTCCGGCCGGCCACACGCGCGGCACGCCGTGCACCGATTCGATCCAGCGGCACAGCCGCGCGACATTGGCGAGGGCGCGCGGATCCTTGGGCAGGTGGGCAAAGCCGACCAGCTCGATCTGGATCGCCGAGTCGCGATTGGTCTCGACGCCGCCCGGCGGATTGCGCAACGCGCGCGCGCCGACCGCGGTGTCGACGTGCTGGATGATGCGCGTCGCGTCGACGGTGAAGTGCGGGTCGGAGCGCTTGGCGAGAAAGGCCTGCATCGCGCCCTCGGCGGTGCTGCCTTCGGTCGTGTGGTGGACGATCTTGAACGGGCCGCCGAGATGCGGCCCCGACGGGCCGTTGAGCGGTTTCCAGATGGCGAACGGGCAGCGCGGCATGACGGACCTCCCTGGTTCGGCTTGGGCGAACTGCAAGGAGACACCGCGGACGCCGATCTGGCAATCGCTCCAACGAACTAGCGACTCGCGCACAGGGCCATGCTAGGCCCTCCGCCTGGCGCCGCGCAGCTGCTGGAGAGGCGGCGTGTGTCGGCATCGGCGACGCCCACCTCGCGCCCGGTCTGCAGGGCGCGCAGCTCGAGCGCGGTCACGTATCGCTGCGCATCGGGGTGGCCCGCCTCGGCGGCCTGGCGCATCCAGCCGATGCCGCGCGCCTCGTCGCCCGGCACGCCACCGTCGACCGAGTGCCCGGCGAGGTACAGTTGCCCGACCAGCGCCTGCGCTTCGGCACTGCCCGCTTCCGCGGCGCGCAGCAACTGCGGTAACGCATCCGCGTAGGAGCTGCATGCGAGGAATGCGTACGCGGTCTCGAGCCGCTGCGCCGCGTCGGGCGACGCGCCGGCGGGGGTGGCAAGGATGATGAGGGCCGCGGAGGCCAATGCGGCCGGTACTGCGCGCAGGATGCGGATGCGGTTCATGGCGACGTTTCCTCCTCGAGGCTGCATCCGGCACCCTGCCGGACGCGATGCATCGAGTGTCGACCGCCGTGGTCCGCCTGCCTATAGGCTACAGGGATGGTTCGAGCGAGACCGGATGGACTAATCCGGTTTCCGGAAGGGGCTACACCGACGGAGCCGGTCGCGGGGGCGATGTGCTCCCGCGCCGGCGCTCGCTCAGCGCTCGCCCTCGAAGACGTAGCGGTAGCCGCCCGGTGCGCGAACGATGCGCCCGGCCGTGGGGGTGGGGAAGTGCGCGGGCAGGATGCGCACGCCGGTGTCGGCGTAGCGTTCGAGGAACGCGCGCCGGGTGCGCGCCGAGTGCGCGGGGTCCACGCAGAAGCAGCTGCTCCAGTCGGGCTCGGCGACCTGCAGCGCGGTGTGCATCAGGTCGCCGCTCATCACGCACTGCTCGCCGCGCGAGGCGACGTGCACGCCGACGTGGCCCGGCGTGTGGCCGGGCAGGGGCTCGAGGCGCACCGCGTCGTCGAAGACGTGGTCCATGCCGACGAAGTCCACGCAGCCCGCCTCGATCACCGGCAGCAGCGTGTCCTCGTAGTACGGGTCGCCGGTGTACGCCTCGGTGCGGTAATGCTCGCGCCAGAAGTCCCACTCCTCGCGCACGAAGAGATACCGCGCATTCGGGAATGTCGGCACCCAGCGGCCCTGCTCGAGCTGCGTGTTCCAGCCAACGTGGTCCACGTGCAGGTGGGTGCACAGCACGTAGTCGATGTCCTCCGGCGCGACGCCGGCGGCCCGCAGGTTGTCGAGGTACGGCCAGTGCTTGAGGTGATAGCGGGTCTTCTTCGGCCGCTGCCGGTCGTTGCCGCTGCAGGTGTCCACGATGATCCTGAGCTTCCCCGAGCGGATGAGGAAGCTGTGGAAGGCGATGGTCATGAGGCCCGAGCCCGGCTCCATCAGCGCGGGCTCCAGCCACCCGCGATGTCGCGCCAGCGCTTCCGGCGTGGACGCCGGATAGAGTAAGCTCGCCGCCAGCAGCGGCTGCTGGAACTCGACGATGCGGTCGATGCGCACGTCGCCGATATGCCAGGTCAGCATGGCGGGTCCGGTGCGCTACGCCGCCGTCACCTGCACCGATGCGCCGAAGTCCGCCTGCCCCGCCGAGAACGCGAACACATCCACCGCCGCATCCGGCAGCACCGGCGCGCCCGACGTGAGGCGGTTGAGCTCCGGCCAGCCGTCGCGCATCCACACCACGCCCGCGGGGATCTTGTCGGTCACGTGGGCGCGCGCGCGCATCTCGCCCCGCGCGTTGAAGACGCGGATGGCCGCACGGTCTGCAAGGCCGCGCGTCGCCGCATCGGCCGCGGACATCCACAGCTCCGGCTCGGCTTCCTTGCGCGCCAGCGTCGGGAGCGCCTGCCCGCTCTGGTAGAAGGAGTGGAAGTGGTTGATGGTCCGGCCCTGGGCCAGCACCAGCGGCGCGCGCGGCTCGGCCGCGGCGGGCTCGTGCATCGGAAGCGGAGGCAGGCCGAGCGACGCGGCGCGCTCGCTCGCGAACTCGATCTTCCCGGAGGGCGTGTCGAACGCGAGCGTGGGATGCGCGACGTGCGAGACTTTCATCGCGCGCATGCCGCCTTCGGCACGCAGCGCGGCGACGGTCGCGTGGCCCATGCACGGATGGTCGAGCACCGCGTCGATGACCGCCTCCTGCGAGCCCCACGGATCGAATCCGTCGAGACCCACGCGGGCGGCGAGGTCCGTCATCACCGCGTACAACGTGCGCGCCTCGCCGGGCGGGTCCAGCGCACGTTCCATGAGGTAGATGTGGGTGTTGGTCGCCTTGCAGCCCAGCTCCTCCAGCCACGCGGTGCCCGGCAGCACGACGTCCGCATGGCGCCGCGCGGTGTCGTTCAGAAAGAGGTCGTAGCTCGCCACCAGCCCGCCGCGATCGAGGCCCGCCGCCAGCGTATTGGTTTCCGCGAACGACGAGATCATGTTGGTGCCCATCAGCAGCAGGGTGCGGATGCGTCCGGCCCCGAGCGCGTCCAGCATTGCCGACATCTGGTTGGGCATCGCGGTGCCGGGCTTGCGCCGCTCGGGCGCGGCGATGTTGCCGCCGCCGCGGCCGTGCCCCGCGCTGCCGTGGCGCGGTCCGAAGCCCGCGCCGGGAACGCCGACGTTCCCGGTGAGGCCGGGCAGGCACGCAATGGCGCGGCTCGCCTGCCAGCCGTTCGCGCCCTTGTGCATCGAGCTGCCGCCGAGCACGATCATCGCCGGCCGGGTCGCGGCATAGCGGCGCGCGAGGGCGGCGATGGCGTCCGCGGAGGCGCCGGTGACCTCCGCGGCCCACTGCGGCGGGTACGCTTTCACATGGTCGCGCAGCGCATCGAAACCCGCCGTGTGCTTGGCGACGAACGCGGCATCATGCAGGCCTTCGCCGCAGATGACGTGCATGAGGCCGAGTGCCAGCGCGGCGTCGGTGCCGGGGCGGATGATCAGCGTGTGGTCGGCCTTCGCGGTCGCCTCCGTGTGCCGCACGTCGATGCCCACGACGTATGCGCCGCGCCGTTTCGCCGCGGTGAGGAAGCGCGCGGTGTTGGGCTGGCTCGCGAGGTTCGCGCCCCACAGCACGATGAGCTGCGCGTTCTCGCCCATGTCCTCCTTGGTGTTGGTCTCGAGGATGCCGGTGAGCCCGAGCCCGAAGGCTCCGAGGCCCCAGCAGATGGCGGTCGGGTTCCAGAACTGCGCGCCGTGGAAGTTGGCGAAGCGCGCCATGAGCTGCGCGTTGAAGCGCGTGCCGTAGTTGGTGGTGAACGTGCCGTGCCCGGGCCAGATCGCGGTGGCCTCCGGGGGCGCATTGCGGATCGACGCCGCGATGCGCTCGAGCGCCTCGTCCCAGCTCGCGCGGCGGAAGTCGTCGGTGCGCCGGTCGCGCACCAGCGGATGGAGCAGGCGCGCGGGGTTGTCGATCACCTCGCGCGAGGCCCGGCCGCGGATGCAGAGAAATCCCGCACTGTCGGGGTTGTCCGGATCGCCCTTGACACCGACGAGCCGGCCGTCGCGCACCTCCGCGAGCATCCCGCAGAGCGTGGGATGACAGCTCATCGGGCACATGGT
>Ga0209254_10001670_pt1 | contig 20028 bp, 21 predicted proteins | sample FrelakmetDIP11DI_FD_187148 | JGI IMG/M metagenome (GOLD analysis project Ga0209254, IMG submission 187148) | Freshwater lake sediment microbial communities from the University of Notre Dame, USA, for methane emissions studies - DIP11 DI (SPAdes)... | ecosystem: Environmental > Aquatic >...
CTGCGTCCGCGAGCCGGCGACCAGGAACGCGGCGGCGGCGAGCGCCGCGAGCGAGATCGTGAGGGCGATGTACTTCATGGTGTCCTATCCTCCCGCACCTGCCAACGGCGCAGCCTCCTCTCGGATTCCAGCGGCCTCCAACTGGGCAGGATCTGGGGTCCGGAATCGCGGGTGTGGTTCCCCCGCCCGCTTCCGCTTCCGCGCCCGAGTCCGTTCCCGTTCCGGTTCCCGTCCCCGACCGAAGTCGTCGACGAACCTCACCGCCCCCTCATGAACTCGACCACCGCGGCCCGGAACGCCTCCGGCTCCTCGATCGGCGCGAAGTGGCCGCTGCTCTCGAAGAGGAGGTAGCGCGAGTCGGTCAGGCCCGCGTGAAGCGCGCGCACCTTCGCCGGCTCGAGGCTGTCGTGTGCGCCGGCGATCACCAGGCAGCGCGCCGTGATCGCTGGAAGCCGGTCGCGGGCGTCGAAGACCGGCGCCTCGCGGTTGGCGTAGTCGGCGTGCGCCCAGCTGAACTCGACCTCGCGGTAGAGCTCGGCGAGCAGCGGCCCTGCCGCCGCCGGGTCCGCGCAGCTCGCCGGGAACATCTCGCCCACCCAGAACGCTTTCTGGCGAGCCGTCCGCTCCTCGGGGCTCAGCTCCGCCGCGTGCAGCTGCCGGTCGAGCTCCGCCCACCGGCGGATCAGCTCCGGCTGCCGCTCCGCGTAACGCCGTCCGTCCTCCTGGTCGAAGCTCGCCACGCCGTGGACGAACACCGCGGACTCCAGCGTCTCGGGGCGCTCTGCCGCGAGCAGGATCAGGTTCATGGCGCCGTTCGACCACCCGATGGCGTTCACGGTCTCCATGCCGAGGTGTCGGCGCAGTGCATCGAAGTCCGCCCGCACTGCCGCCATCCCCATGTCGGCTTCCTCATGGACCGGGCCGGAGCCCCCAATTCCCCGCGGGTCGAAGTAGACCATGGTGACGTCGCCCTCGAGCTGCCGGTAGAGCCCGCGCAGGCCGTCCAGCGACAGCCCCCACGAGTTCGGCACGGTCATCACCACCGGCCCCTGCCCGTGCACCTCGTAGTGGATCGCACAGCCGCCCAGCTCGACGCTGAAGGACCCGTTGTCAAGCTCCGGCATCATCACCGCCTCCCGCTCGGCCGGGGTCGCCCCACAGGCGACCACAGCCGAGGTCGCGAGCACCAGCAGCACCTGCATCCAACGACGCATTGCAGACCCCTCTCCGGGTGCGGGCGTGGAGCCTCGGTCAGCGGTCCGCGGCCAGAGCGACCTCGTCGACGATGCCGACGATCACCGCACGCACGGCCCCGGGGTCGAGGCCGAGGATCTGGCGGGCGCCGTTGCCCTCGTCGAGCACCAGCACGGTGTCGCCGGGCCCGGCCTGGACCACGTCGACCGCGATATCGTAGGCGCCGGTGACCCTGCCGTCCGTGTCGAGGCGGTCGACCATCAATAGCCGCCGGCCCTCGAGGTGCGAGATCTTGATCGTCGCCACCACCGAGCCGATCACCCTGCCCAGGTACATCAGTGTCCCCAGCGCCAGGAGGCAGTCGGCCCGCCACGTCGCGCCGCCTCGACGATGTGCACGTCGTCGACCAGCCCGGTGATCGCGAGGTCGACCGGAACGAACCGCTCGGGCAGCGCCTGCGCGCCCTCGCGGCTCGCCACCATGAAGACCAGGTGACCGGGACCGGCCTGAGCGGTGGCGTCGGCCGCGACCTCGGGCCGCCCCGTGGGTCGCCGGTCCTCGTCGAGGGGCTGCACCACCAGCAGCTTGATCCCCTCGAGGCCGGCGCTGCGCCGGGTCGCCACCACCGTGCCGATCACGCGGGCGAGCCTCACAGCTTCTCCAGCACTCGCGCCGAGAACCGCGTCGCATCGGCCACGTTTTCCCACAGACTCGGGTGAAGCCGCGGGATGACCACGCTGCGCACCAGCTGTTCGGGCCGCTCGAGGGCCCCGACGCCGATCTCGACCGCGGTCTGCACGTCGGCCACCAGCCCGGAGAAGAGCACGATGCCCTTGCCGCCGAGGCCGTCGGCCAGCCGGACCTCGACCAGCCGCACGTCGGCGCCCTTGATCCCGGCGTCGGCGGCATGGATCGTCGCCGCCACCGTCGTCGTCTCGACCACGCCGAGCGCGTCCTCGGTCTCGGGCACCCGCCCGCCGCCGATCGCCGCCACCACCTCCGGGTGCACGTGGGGCAGGAAAACGTGGTCCAGCACCGCCGACCCGGCGACGGCGCGGCCCGCGGCCAGCGATTCCTCGACGTCGGCCACCGTGCCGCCGATCAGCACCAGGTAGCGGCCGGGCTGGACCGTGCCGGCCCGGATGACGTTGATCTGGGCCCGCTTGGCCATCGCATCCGCGGCCTCGATCCCGGCCGCGATGCTCGAAAAGTCGATCAGGGCAAGGGCTGGTTCGATCATGCTCCGTCGCTTTCCCTCACACGATCCGGAAGGAGTCCTTGAGCACGCACCGGCGGATCCGGCTGAAGCTCACCGGGCTGGTCAGCCCCTCGCCGGTGGGGCTCGCGATGGTAAACGAGCAGTAGCCCTCGCCCCCGTGGCCGAGGCCGTCGTACGACACGCCGTTCTTGACGAAGATGCTGCAGTCCATCTCGCGCGCCATCCGGCTCAGGTGGTCGAGGTTCTTGGAGTGCATGACGGCGGTGTGCCGGCAGCCGTGCTCGGCCGCCTTGGCGAGATCGATGCCCTCATCCGCGTCGCGCACCCGGACCACCGGCAGGATCGGCATCATCTGCTCGGTCAGCACCAGCGGGTCGTCGCGACCGACCTCGGCGATGACCAGCCGCAGCTCGTCGCCGGCCGTCACACCGATCTCGGCGAGCAACCGGTCCGCGTTCTTGCCGATGAACGCCGGGTTCATGCGGCCGCGCTCGCCGGGCCGCGGGCGATCGGCGAAGATCGCGCCGCGCAGCCGCTCGAGCTGGGCGGCGTCGATCCGGATGGCGCCGTGCCCGCACATCTCCCCGATCAGCTCGTCGGCGATCGCGGCGACCGCGAACACCTCCTTCTCGTCGGTGCAGATGATGTTGTTGTCGAACGAGGCGCCGCGCACGATGTCGCGCGCCGCCCGACGCAGGTCGGCGGTCTCGTCCACCACCACCGGCGGGTTGCCGGGACCGGCGCAGATCGCGCGCTTGCCGCTCGCCATCGCCGCCTCGACGACCGCCGCGCCGCCGGTGACGACGAGCAGGTTGACGCCCGGGTGGCCCATGAGGCCCTGCGCCGTCGCGATCGTCGGCTCCCTGACCGCGCCCACCAGGCCGGCCGGGCCTCCGGCCTCGACGATGGCGTCGTTGATCAGCTCGATCGCCCGGTTGGAGCAGCTGCGCGCCCCCGGGTGGGCGTTGAAGACGACCGCGTTGCCGGCCGCGACCATGCTGATCGAGTTGCAGACCACGGTCGAGACCGGATTGGTGCTCGGGATGATCGAGCCGATCACGCCGTACGGCGCGTACTCGACGACCGTCAGCCCGCCGTCGCCGCTCCACGCGCCGGTCTCCAGCAGCTCGCAGCCCGGCGCCTTGTTGGCGTTGAGCAGGACCTTCTCGACCTTGTCCTCATAGCGGCCCATCCCGGTCTCGGTCCAGGCCTCGTACGCCAGCGGCTGCGCGTTGGTTCGCATCGCGCGGCGGATGTGCGCAACCATCCGCTCGCGAAGGGCGAGCGGCAGCGCCCGCAGCCGCTGGTGGGCCTCGCGCGCCGCGCCGACCGCCGCGTCGACGTCGTCGAACAGGCAGCCGCCGTGACGCGCCGGCGCCGCCGGCTGCGGCGGGCGCCCCCCGGGCCGCGCTTCGAGCGGCGGCCCGTGGCGGCCGCGCTGCCCCTGGCGCAGCTCAGCCATCACCCGCTCGACGACCGCGTCGACCTCCGGCGGCTTCACCGTCAGCCGTCCCGCGCCTTGTCATACGCGACGGCGCCGTCCACCTCGAGGGTATCGACGATCGCCATGATGACTCCGTCGCACGGCCGCTTGTCGGTGACCGCGGTCTGGCGGGCGGAGCTGCCGGTGGCGAAAAGCACCACGTCACCCATCCCGGCCCCAACGGCGTCGACCGCCACCCGGTAGCCGCCGGTCGGCTTGCCGTCGACGTCGAGCTGCCGCAGCACGAGGAACTTCAGCCCCTCGAGCGACGGCTCCTTGCGGCTCGCCACCACCGTGCCCACGACTCGTCCCAGCAGCATCGCTGACTCCGATCTTCGACAGGGGCCCGGCGGTCACCGCTTGGCGGGCTTACCCTGGCGGCCGAGCGGCAGCGCGCTGTCGACGTTGGCGTGCGGCCTCGGGATGACGTGGATCGCCACCAGCTGGCCGACCTTCTCCGCGCCGCGGGCGCCGGCCTCGACCGCGGCCTTGACCGCCGCGACGTCGCCGCGAACGATCGCCGTCACGTAGCCGCCGCCGGTCTTCTCGTAGGCAACGAGCTCGACCCTGGCCGCCTTGACCATCGCGTCGGCCGCCTCGACCATCGCCGGGTAGCTGCGGGTCTCGATCATGCCGAGCGCATCGACCGCTCCATACTCCTCAGCCATCATGTCCTCCTCGTACTGATTCCATCCTCACACGATATCCGACGTTCACGTCCGTCGCTTGGTCTCGACGCTGCGGCCGGAGACACCCTCGATCGCCGACACCGCCGCGCCGTACCCCGCCATGATGTCGCGCTCCTCGCCGCCCAGGTAGACCCGCCCGAAGCTGCCGAAGGCGCGCACGTCCAGGATGTTGATGTGGGCCGCCTTCTCCGCCTCGTTGGCGGCAAGGGCGGCGTAGCCGGCCGGCTCGACCTCGAGCACGTACAGCGTCTGGCCTGCCAGCAGCATGTGGCCGTAGCGCATGCGGTTGACGAGCTGGACCTGGTGGGCGTCGACGTGCCGGATGATCTGGCTCGACACCACCACCGGCTTGATCCGGTCGCTCTCGACGACGCCGAGCGCGTCGAGAATCGCCGCACCGGCGGCCCGGACCTCGGCCTGCACCCCGTGGTGGACCTCGAGCAGACCGAACAGCCGCTCCACGACCTGCATCCCAGGGCGCACCCGGGTCGCCTTGAGCGCGATGTCGGTGATCCGGTTGATCTCGATGCCGGGGGAGATCTCGATCCACAGCGAGGCGTCGCCCGGCAGCGGCAGGAAGCCGCGCGCGACGGTCCCCAGGTAGGCCGCGTGCTGCGGCTGCAGGCTGTCCAGGAAGACGTAGCTGCGCAGCTCAACCGCCATCGGCACTCTCCCTCACGGCTTCGGCTCCTGGATGATCTTGACGCTGGCGCTGGCGCCGATCCGGTCGGCGCCAGCCTCGATCATCCGCTCGGCATCGGCCCGGGTCCGGATGCCGCCCGCCGCCTTGACGCCCATCTCGGCTCCGACCACGTAGCGCATCAGCGCCACGTCCTCGGCGGTCGCGCCACCGGGGCCGAAGCCGGTCGAGGTCTTGACGAAGTCGGCGCCGGCGACCTTGGCGAGCTGGCAGGCCGCCACCTTCTCCTCGTCGGTCAGCAGCGCCGCCTCGATGATCACCTTGAGGATCGCGCCGCCGGCGTGGCAGACCTGCGCGACCCCGGCGACGTCACCCTCGACCAGCTCCCAGTCGCGGGACTTGAGCGCGCCGACATTGATCACCATGTCGACCTCGGTCGCGCCGTCGCGGATCGCCTTCTGCGCCTCGAAAGCCTTGGCCTCGGGCGAGGTCGCGCCGAGCGGGAAGCCGACCACGGTGCAGACCAGCACCTCGGAGCCCTTGAGCAGGTCCGCGCACAGCTTGACCCAGGAGGGGTTGACGCAGACCGAGGCGAAGCCGTACTTGCGCGCCTCGTAGCAGAGCTGCGCGATCTGGTCCTGGGTCGCGTCGGCCTTGAGCAGAGTGTGGTCGATGAGGTGGCTGAGGCTGCCGTCGGTCGGCGCCGCGCCGAGAGTCGCGGCGATGCGGTCCGCGCCCGCGTGCACCACCGGCCGGACCCGGTGCAGATAGTTGCCGGCATCGAGAGGCTTGGCGCCGGGGGTCGGGTCGGTCCCCTGCTCGCGGACCTCGAGCAGCACCTGGCGGGTGACCCGCTCGATGATCCGCTCCAGCGCCGCGTCGTCGAGCTTCATCGCACGCCCCGCAAGGGCTTCGCGTAGCGTCGTTCGATGTCCGTGATCTTGTCGACCCGCCGCTGGTGGCGGCCGCCGGCAGCAGGGGTCTCGAGCCAGGTGGTCACGATCCTCCGCGCCTGCTCCCCGCTGATCATCCCCGCGCCCAGGGTCAGGACGTTGGCGTGGTTGTGCTCGCGGCTGTTGACCGCGGTCGCCTCGTCGTGGCAGGCCGCGGCGCGGATGCCGGGCACCTTGTTCGCCGCCATGCACGAGCCGACGCCGGCGCCGTCGATCAGGATGCCGCGGCCCGCGCGCCCGCCGGCTACCAGCTGCGCCACGGCGAGCGCGATGTCCGGGTAGTCCACCGGATCGGAGCTGCCGGTCCCGCAGTCCACCACCCGGTAGCCCAGCGAGCCCAGCAGTCCGGCCAGCTCCACCTTGAGGGCGACCCCGCCGTGGTCGGCGCCGACCGCGACCGTGCGCTCCACCGCCGCAACCTCCGGCCCATCGTCGCATGCTCCGGTCGCTGGGGGCGCCGCTGCCGCCGCGTCCAGCCGCACCCGGCGCTCGAGCGCGGCCTGACGGGCGAGCGGTGTGACCAGCGCGCCGGCGGCCATCTGCAGCGCCCCGCCGCACGGGATCTCCTGAACGTCCCGCTCGGTGACCAGCCGCGGGGCCGACGCCGTGAAGTCCGCCGTCGGCTCGGCCCGGCCCACCGTGCGGTAGACCACGCGTCGCACCAGGTCGCGGATCCGCTGCTCGTCGGTCACCAGGCCAGTCCTCGACTCCCTTGCTGCAGTGCGCTGGACGCGTTCGGCTCGAAAGTGCTCGTTGCCGCCCAATTATCGCCGTGCCCGCGGACCGAAGCAAGCGGCGTCGCCGCGGAGCTCTGCCGCGGCCGGGGCCGGCCAGGATTCTCCCGACATCTCTGGTGTCCAATGCCTGAGGTCCCTTCGACTCGCCGCCCGGGCGGGCGGCTCGCTCAGGATGACGGCGGGCGCGGACGATCGCCTGGCGAGGCGATATAATCCGGGTCTCTCCGAAGGGGGTACGAAAATGAAACCGGCGCCGATCTTCACCTTGGTGGCCTGCTTCGCCGTGGCGTTGCCTACCGTGCCGGCTGGCGCCCAGGACAGCGCCCCGTCGATGGTCGCGGTCGCCCGCGCCCACGCCGAGGCTCCGCCCGATCCTCCAGTCGACCGGCCCGACCTGCTGGGGCTGCCGGTCCCGAACCGCCTCTTCTACATGACCTCCTACGACCACGCGCGCTGCGTGCGCTCGATCGCCGACGTCAACGGCGACGGGCGCGACGAGGTCGTCGCCGGCATCGACGAGTCCCAGGCGGACAACATCTTCTGCCTCGACGGCGCGAGCTCCGGCGTGGCCACTGTCGTGTGGTCCCAGCACCCGATCAGCGGCGTCTCCAACGGCTCGCCCTACTGGGAGACAATCACGCCGATCTCCGACCCGGACGGCAACGGGTACCAGAACATCCTCGTCGGCACCGTCTGGGGTGGGCGCTCTGCCCACAACCTGGATGGTCTCAACGGCGACATCCTGTGGACCTACGACACCTATACGACCCCACAGTCGGGCTGGGTGTACTCGCTCGCCGAGCTCAACGACATCACCGGCGACGGCGTGTCCGAGGCGGTCTTCGGCGCCGGCTCCTTCTACGACCGGGTGACCATGCTCGACGGCGCCTCGAGCGGAGCCGCCACTGTGATCTGGAGCTACTACGCTGGCGACGCCGTCTACACCGTCCGCAACATCGGTGACGTCAACGGGGACGGCGACGACGACGTGCTGGCCGCCGTCGGCGAGGACATCGACCGTCTGGTCTGCCTGGACGGCGGCACGACCAATCCATCCGGCCACGTGCTCTGGACCTACAGCCCCGGCGTCAGCGTCTACGCCGCCGGAGTCCTCCCAGACATCACCGGCGACGGCATCGACGAGGCCTTGGCGGTGCTGTGGACGATGGGCGGGAGCGCCGTCCGCTGCGTCGACGGGGCCACCGGCGCCTTCATCTGGGCGAGCACCCAGGTCAACGACTACGGCGTGATGGTCGACGTCCTCGACGACGTCACCGGCGACGGCCACGACGAGGTGATCGTCGGCTCGTGGGAGAACGCGGTGATCGTCCTCAATGGCCTCACGGGAGCCCAGGTCTGGAAGACCACGGTCGGCACCCTCAACGGCGGCGACGTGTGGTTCGTGCACTCCATCGACGACCTCAACGCCGACGGCTTCCAGGACGTGGTCGCCGGCTCCTTCGACACCTACGCCTACGCCATGGACGGCACCGACGGCACCGTGCTCTGGAGCTACCCCACGGGGAACCGCGTCTATAGCATCTACCCGGTGGGCGACCTCAACGGCGACTTCACTCCCGAGGTCGCGATCGGCAACCAGAACCCGTCGAACGGCAGCCAGCTCCTCGAGGTGGTCCACGTCCTCGACGCGTCGGACGTACCGGCGGCCCCGGACTTCACCCTGGCTGTCGATCCCGGCCTGGTCCAGATCTGCGCGGGGGATAATGCCGAGTACACCGTCACCGTCGGCGCGATCAACGGCTTCGCGAACCCAGTCGGCCTCGCGGCGACCGGCAACCCGGCCGGCTCAGCCACCGCCTTCATCCCCAACCCGGTGACGCCGCCGGGAACGAGCCAGTTCATCATCGGTGACACTGCCGGCGCACCCGGCGGCAGCTCCACGGTCACCATCAGCGGCACCGCCACCGGCAGCTCGGGCCACACCGTCGACGTGACGCTCGACGTGGTCGTTCTGGCGGCGCCACCCACCCCGATCGCGCCTCCGGACGGCGCGGCCGGCCAGCCGTTGCGGCCGCTGTTCGAGTGGTCCGCAGCCGGCGGCGCCACGAGCTACGCGCTCGAGGTGGACGACGATCCGGCCTTCGGCAGCCCGGCGATCTTCGAGACGGGAGTCCCCGGGACGACCTTCACGCCGTCGACCGATCTCGAGGCTGACACGAACTACTCGTGGCGGGTGCGGTCCGAGAACCAGTGCGGCGCCGGCCCCGCGTCGACCGTGTTCTCGTTCACGACCGAGAGCCTGCTGCCGTTTGCCGACGGATTCGAGAGTGGCGACACGAGCGCGTGGTCGGCCACGCTGCCTTAGGAGCGTGTCGGGCATAGGCCCCTCGGCGCACGCGGGTCGTAGGCCTCCGGGTGTGCGTGAGGCGTCGCGGTCCCCGGCTGGCCTACGCCCCACGCGCGCCGAGAAGGATGCGCTGCGCGTATCCTGCCGAGGCGCAGCGAGCGGCCCAACTCAGAGGTGTGAGCGGATCGAGCGCAGGATTGAGGGCATCAGCGGCACGAACTCGGCGAGCGCGCCGGAGGAGTCCCAGTAGTCGCGGTGGAAGACAACCAGGCCGTTGCCATCGACCCGCAGATGCGAGACGCCCGGCGCGACCACTTCCTTGGAGCCCTTCGCGTTCGTGAAGCGCATGTCCCAGCGCAGGTAGATCTCGGCCCCGCTGTAGGCCACGTCGTGGATCTCGATGTCGACCTCGCCAGCCGCCTCGGCGCTGCGCGTCAGGTAGCCTTCGATCGCGTCAATACCCTCGAGCTCGGCAAAACCGTCGTTGAAGTAGGCTCCCTCGGCGTACACCGAGCGGGCGCGCTCACGGATGGTCGCCGGTGAGAAGTCGGCAAAGAGCGCTTGGAATCGCTCGACCGCAGCCCGAACGGTCTCGCCGGCTTCGCCCTCGGTCCGGACTGCTGTCGACTCGGTGTCGGCGAGGGCCCGGCGCGCTCTGGCCAGTGGGTCGCCAGCCGGCGAGCTCGCGCACGATGCGAGCGTCAGGAGCGAAGCCAGCATCACACCACCTCCGATCGACGCCATCGCCAGGTCGCGCAGCACGCCGCGCCCTGTCGCGTTGCTCGTCGTCAGCTCCTTCGTCGTCACCATCGCCTCGCCAAGTCCGCGCGCCGGCGCCCTCGTCCCCCCCAATTCTATGTGGCGGACCGTGCCGTTTATTCCGAGGCGCAGCAGGCGGTGGGAGCCGAGAGCAAGCACGCGCAGCGCCGCACGCCGGGCCCGGCCCGCGCCGCGGCCTCGATCGCCCACGGCATCCTCGTCCTGCCGCATCGCATGCCCTCGCTGCGCCGCTCCGCGCGACCGAGATTGCTTGACAACGACATCCGGATGTCGCTATGTTATCAATCAGATCCGGGGTGTTGAGACACACCCTTAGTTGAAGCGGTGGCTCGGTGCTTGAGATTTCGAGCAAACGTCCTGAGCGGGACAGAACCAAGGAGGAGGAATCCATGAGTCGTAACGTGAAGCTGGGCCTGATCGGAGTCATTGCGATCGCGGCGGCGGCTATTGTCGTAGCCGGGGTCGGCAGCATGAGCACGAGCGCGACCGCGCCGGCGAAGGTCGCTGGGCCTGGCGGCGGCAACAACGCACCCCTGCCGATGGCCGGCGGCGAGGACTGCGCGAGCGCAACCGTCATCGGCTCGCTGCCCTACGTCGACAGCGGATCGACCGCGAACGCGGTCAACAACTACGACCCCGGCGTCGTGACGGGATGCCCATATTCGGACGGAACCGCTCCGGACGTCGTCTACTCGTACACGCCCGCGAGCAATCAGACGGTCTTTGTCTCCCTGTGCACGCCGGGCACCAACACCGACTACGACACCAAGCTCTACGTGTACGAGAACTCGTGCCCCGGCACGGTGGCCGGCTGCAGCGACGACGCCTGCTCGTCGCCGCTCTACTCGACCTACGTCTCCGAGCTCACCGCGGCCCTGACCGCCGGCAACACCTACTACATCGTGGTCGACGGTTACGGCAGCAGCTCCGCCGGGAACTACACCCTGTCGGTCGAGGAGTTCATCGTGCAGGAGTGCCCGTGCCCGCCGGACTCCGACCTCTACGAGGGCACGATCGACCCGACGTGCGGGAACCCCGGCTCCACCGACCCCTCGGGCGGCTGCAACACCAACCCGGGCAACCCCGGGCCGTACATGGTGCCGATCAGCTGCAACACCACGATCTGCGGGACCACGTCGACCTTCACCGACCCCTCGGGTGGAGACTCGCGTGACACCGACTGGTTCGAGCTCAACCTGCCCGGGGCCGACACCATCCGCGTGACCGTGACCTCGACCGCGGCGCTGTACCTCTTCGACCTCAGCGGCGAATACAACTGCGGCGGCGTTGGTGTTGCCCAGCAGTTGACAGAGCCCGGCAACTGCGCCGGCACCGGTGAGATGGTCATCAACGGCGTGGCCGGCCCGAACTGGATCTGGGTCGGACCGACGGTGTACGGCGCGGCAGCCGGCATCACCTGCCCGACCGAGTACATCATGACCGTCGACTGTGACCTCTACCCGGTCGACCTCCAGTCGATCACGATCGAGTAGCCCTCTCCGTCATAGAGAACACCCGACGCCCCGGCCTCGCGCCGGGGCGTCTTTTTCGTGGTCGGCGGACGCGACCGGATCGTTGACGACGGCGTCCAGCGCTTCCCGGCCGACGCCGCGTGCGCACGCCGCTCCCCTGCCGGCTGTCGGACCCGTCCGTACCCCGAGCCGCGGCCTGGGCGGAGTCCGGGTCGACCCCTCATCGCCTCACCCGGCGGACAGCCGCCGCGGCGTGACGGCGGATCAGGGTGCGGCCAACGTCTGCCGGGCGCGCGCCAGCTCGCGCTCAATCTCGGCCGAGCCCGGCTCGAGGGCCTGCGCCTGCTCGAGCAGCGACAGCGCGGTGGCCGGGTCGCCGGCCGCGGCCGCCACCAGCGACAGCTCGATGAACGGCCGCGGGCTTCCGGGCGCCAGCTCGCGGGCGCGCTCGAGGTGGCCGCGCGCCCGGTCGAGCTCGCCGGCGCTGCGCCGTGCCTTGCCCATTTCCACCAGCACCTCGACGTCGTCCGGATCCTGCAGCAGCAGCAGCTCGAGCTGGCCGATGCCATTGTCGATTCGACCCTGCCGGAGCTCGAGGCGAGCGAGATGGAGCCGGGGCAGCCGTGCATTGGGGTGCTGCACAAGGACCTCCCGGCAGATGTCCAGGACCTCGCCCTCGCGGCCGCGGCGACGCAACATCCTCGTCAGGTCATAGAGCGGCGTCGGCGCCTCCGGCCGGGCATGGACGAGTTCGCGCAGCAGCGCCGCGGCCGCTTGAGGATCGTCCGTCATGGCGCGCAAGGCTGCCGCAAGGCGCTCGGTAAGCTCGAGCTGCTCGTAGGGGTCGTCGTTGAGCCAGCGATCCCCGGCCTGGCGGTCGGGGACCGAGCCGCGACCGTCGGCCGAGGCATAGCCGAGAGCCGCGAGGGCGTCGGCGGTGTCGTCATCGACGACCGAGCCGGTGCCACCGCTGCCCGGCTGGGAGGCCGCCACCAGCTCCGCCAGCGCCTGCCGCATCGCCGCCAACCGCGCCGGATCGTCGCCCGCCAGATTGCGCTCCTCGGCGGGGTCCGCCGACACGTCGAAGAGCCGTGGTCGCGGGGCGTCGACGAGCTTCCAATCGCCCTGGTGGAGGCTGCGCAGCGGCGCCATGGCAAGGGTGTCGTGGGCCTCCCACGACTCGCCGTAGGCCGGGCGATCCGGGCGCGGTCCGCCGCTGGTGGCGAGCTCGATCAGACTTTCACCCCGCATTTCGGGTCGGCGGGTCAGGCCGGCCAGCTCGAGGAGGGTCGGCGCCACGTCGACGGTCCGCACCCGCGTGTCCACCACCCTGCCGGCCGGCACGACTCCCGGGCAACGGATCAGCAGCGGCACCCGCTGCGTGGTCTCGTACAGGAGGAAGCCGTGCTCGCTCTCCCCGTGGTCGCCGAGCCCCTCGCCGTGATCGCCAACCACCACGACCGCGGTCCGGTCGGCGATGCCGAGGCGCTCGAGCGCGTCCAAGACGCGGCCCACGTGGAGGTCGGTGAACGCGATCTCCTCGGCGTAGGCCTCCCGGGAGTCGTCGGGGTGGCCCGCCCGGGACCGATACGGGTAGTGCGGGTCGTAGAAGTGCACCCACAGGAAGAAGCGCGCCGGCGCCAGCTCCGTGAGATTGGCGATCGCTGCGTTGGCGGTCTGGTCGGCGGTCCGCTCCAGCGCCGGCCGGTTCGGCGCAGCCAGCGGCATGCTGTCGTTGTACAGCTCGAAGCCCTGCGCGAGCCCGAACATCCTCTTCAGAACGAACGAGCTCACCACAGCCCTGGTCCGGTAGCCCGCCGCGTTCACCACCTCCGCCACGGTCACCGCCTCCTCTCCGAGGCTCCCCCTGCCGTTGGCCCGCACTCCGTGCTCGAGCGGCCAGGTCCCGGTGAGGATCGTGCAGTGCGACGGAAACGTCAGCGGCGTGCAGGCGGTGACGCGGTTGAACCTCGCGCCCTCTGACGCGAGCCGGTCCAGGTTGGGCGTGCTCGCCGACGACGAGCCGTAGCATCCCAGGGCATCGGCGCGAGTGGTGTCCAGCGTCAGCAACACCAGGTTCAGACCGGCCGGCACGGTCGGCGGTGCGGCGCACCCCGCGCCCCCGACGACCAGCGCCAGCGCGACGGCCACCACGAGCAGGTGGGCCGGTCTGCGGGCGGTCCGGTTCGTTGCCGGCATCGCGTTGGGATCGTGACTCCACGCGCACCGTGTCGTGCGCCGCGTGTTCGCTGTGCCTTCATTCCACATTGCGGCCGCGCGCCCCCTTGCGTCTCGCAGAGATGACGAGCCGCTCATATATCCGAGATCCCCGGTCGACGCAAGGCAGACCGCCCTCGGCACGGGGGCCGCAGCGGTCCGCGCACCGCCCGTGCCTGCCGGCGCGCCGTCTGTGGAGCCCCGGCCAGGCATCCGCAGATCACAGGCCGCGATGGGAGCCGACGCCGGGATTCTGTGATATCTTGCGTCCGCCACCGCGCGGGTTGATAATGTGCTACGCAGGGAGGAGCCGGCGGCGGGAGCAGTCGATCCGCAGGGGTCGGTCAGAGAGTGCGATGAGCTCTGGGGTGCTCCTGGAATCCGCCAGAAATTCGTGATAGGCCCGTTCGAGGGGCTAGTCACATGTTCCAGGGAGTCGCGACCGTGCTAGAGTATGCAACGCGAAACCGGACGGATCGGTCGATGACCGTCCGCGAGGCCCGGAGACGCACCGCCACGACGTGGTGTCCTGGTGATGCGCACGACGGGGCTCTTCGAAAGGAGAAGGAGATGTCTGAGAGTCGACGTGTGATGGTGGCGGTTGGTTTGGTGTTCGCGATGATCGGCCTGGCGGCATGCGCCAAGCCACCCCAGGCTGCGATCGACCAGGCCAAGGCGGCCCTCGAGGCAGCCGGCCAGGCTGAGGCAGCGACCTACGCCGGCGCGGCGTGGGACACGGCCCAGCAGTCCATGAATGCTGCCATGGCCGAGATCGAGGCCCAGGCGCAGAAGTTCGCGCTGTTCCGGTCTTACAAGAAGACCAACGAGCTGCTCGCCACCGCCCAGGCGGACGCAGCCGCCGCCCAGGCAGCGGCGATCGAGGGCAAGGCCGCCGCGCGCGCTGCCGTTGAGCAGGCGATCGCCGGCCTCGAAGCCAGCTTCGCGCAGGCCGATGCGGCCCTGGCCGCACTCGACACCTGCCGGAAGCGCCCGAAGGGCTTCAAGGCTGATCTCGATATCATGAAGGGCAACGTGGACGGGCTGCGGGGCCAGCTGGCGAACGTGCAGTCCACGGCTGCTGCCGAGCAGTATCTGCAGGCCAAGACGATGGCCGAGCAGCTGGCGGCTCAGGTCGCCACCGTAGTGACGGACCTGGAGAACGCCAGGACCAAGCTCGGATGCTGAGTGCGGTAGACAGTCCTCTTGCGCCGGCGGCAGCCAACTGCCGCCGGCGTTTTCGTAACCCTTGCCAGGCTCTGGTGATGCTTGCCTTGGCCGCCGGCCTCGGCTGTGCCGCGCCCGGGCCCGATCCCATCACCTGGGATGGCGCCCGTGCTGCCCTCAACCGCGCGCGCCTCGAGCTGCGCCCGGTCGATCCGCAGGCTGCCGAGGAGATCGAGCGGCTGGTGGCGGACGCCGAGCGGGCGACCGCCACCGAGCGGGCCGCCCCGGCCTGGCGTCGCGAGCCGGGCAGCGGGGCGGCAGCGTGGCTGCGGGCCGTCGAGTCCGCAAGGCGCAACCTGAAGGAGGTCCGCGCCCTGCGCGCGGCCCAGGCTCAGCGCCTCGAGCAGCTGCTCGAGCGAGCCGAGGTCCGGATCGCGGCGGCCGGCAGCAGGATCGGCCGGTCCGGGATGAGCGGTCACGACGCCGGCCAGGTCGCCGCCGGACGGACGCACGTCGAAACGGCGAGGCGCCTCGCCGAGCACGGCGACTACCCGGCGGCGATCGACCATGCGGCCGAGGCGCTGAACCTCGCTGCCGAGCTCGACGCCTCGTGGAACCGCAACCACGTACGATTCTCCGATCCCTCCCTGCTCGCGATGTGGCGAGGCCAGGCCGAGGCGGCAATCGACGAGTCGCGGCGCACCAAGTCGGCGGCGATCGTGATCGACAAGCTCCGCCGCAAGGTCTCCCTGTACAAGTCCGGCCGCCGGGTCGCCCAGTTCGACGCCGAGCTCGGTGCCAACGGGCTCGAGCGGAAGCGGTACTCCGGCGACCGCGCGACTCCCGAAGGCCGCTACCGGATCACCGTCAAGAAGGCAGGACGCGCCACCAAGTACTACCTCGCCCTGCTCATCGACTACCCGAACGCCGAGGACCAGCGGCGCTACCGCCAAAGCAAGGCGAACGGGTCGATCCCGAGGCGGGCTGCGATCGGGGGCCTGATCGAGATCCACGGTGGCGGCGGCAGCGGGCGCGACTGGACCGACGGCTGCATCGCCCTGACCAATGAGGACATGGATCGCCTCTACCCGCAGGTCCAGAAGGGCACCTCGGTGACGATCGTGGGGACGCTGTGAGCGCTCCAGACACACCCCTGCCGCTGACTCCGCCCGAGGCTGCCGAGCCGTTCGAGCCCTCCCCGCCGCCGCCCGGCCCCCGCCGGAGACGGTGGCCGTGGTGGGTGCTCGCCGGCGTCGTCGGCGCCGCGGCGCTCGCAGCCATCACCCTGCTCATGCTCGGCATCCGCACCACGGTCACACCCCTCGATCGCGCGGCGCCCTGCTTGGCACAGCTCGCGGAGGACGCGGATCCGGTCGCGGCCGAGCGCGCGAATGAGCGGCTCGACGCGCTGCGCCCGCGCGGCCGTTACATTGTGATCGACAGCCACCGCAACCGTTTGCGTGTCTTCGAGGACCGCGCGATGCTGCTGGATGCCGTGTGCTCGACCGGCAGCGGGACGGTGCTCGTGCACCCGTCCGGCAAGAAGGTCTGGACCTTCGACACACCGCTCGGGGAGCGCCGGGTCATCCGCAAGGTGCGCAATCCGGTGTGGTCGAAGCCCGACTGGGCCTTCATCGAGGAGGGGTTCCAGCCTCCCAAGGACCCCAGCCTGAGGGTCGACACGAACTCGCTCGGCAACTACGCCTTGTATCTCGGCGACGGCTACATCATCCACGGCACCCTTTTCCAGACCCTGCTCGGCAAGGGCGTCACCCACGGTTGCGTGCGGCTCGGCGATGAGGATCTCGAGTATGTCTACGGCGCGATTCCTGTTGGCGCTCGCGTGTATCTCTACTAGCGCCGTGGCCGCGCTGGCCGGCGAGTCCGCGGCCGAGCTTGAGCTCGAGCTGGCCAACGAGCCCGCGCTCTACCTGAGGCTCAACGTCCGCACCGACGTCCTGCAGGTGATGGCCCGCGGGCACGAGCTCGACCGGGTCCAGGCGCAGTCGGTGCGGCTGCTGGTGCACCACGCGCCCGGCCAGGACCAGACACCATCGGAGTTCGCCCTGCCGCTGGTGTGGCGGGTCGCCGGTGTGCCCGAGGTGCAGTGGCGGCGCGTCGTGGCGCCGCCGACCCTAGAGCCCTACAAGGAGGACGCGGAACCTCCGACCCCGGTGGCGAGCTCGACGCCGCCGCCCGAGATCCCGGCGCAGTACCAGATCGAGCTCGACAACGGCTGGACGCTGCACGTCGGTCCGGAGCCGCCGGGGGGCTTCTGGGAGCGAGTGCGCGAGCGCTTTGACTCCGGTTGGAAGCGGCTCACCGGTCGCGCGGCCGAGGTCGCGCCGCCCGCGATCGCCGTCACGACGTCGGCCGACGACTCGCGCCGGCTGCTGCACATCTTCCGCGAGGGCACGCCGCTGCTCGTGGTGTGCGACGACGAGCCCGCTCCGGCGACCCCCGCGGGCTCAGCCGGAGACGCCCCGCCGCCGGCGACCGGCGCCGCCGGCTGACCTCCGAACACCGGCCTGCGCCCCGCGCCGCGGGTTCGACCGCTGCTCCTCGATCCCGAACCAGGGAACGCCGACCGGCAGCAACGGCGGCAGCTCGGCGGGCTCGCCGGCGAACAGGACCTTCTCCAGGAACAGTCCGGACGCGGGGGCCGCCTCGTTGGGCGGCGCTGCGACGCCGGACAGCCAGCCTGGCACGTCGTCGGGGCTCGCCTCTCCCCGGCCCACCGCCACCAGCGCGCCGACCATCCTCCGTACTTGGCCCCACAGGAAGTGGCTCGCCACGACGCGCACCAGCACCAGCTCGCCGAGGTCGACCACCCGGCACTGCTCGACGACCACGACCGTGCTCGTCTGGCCGGGATCGCGGCGGGACAGGGCCGCGAAGTCGTGGCGCCCCACGAGCTGGGCGGCGGCCGCCGCCATCGCCCGCGTGTCGATCGGCTCGCGCACCCACCACGTCGTGCGCTTCCCGAATGCGGACCGCCGCCGCGCGAGCTGGTAACGGTAGCTCCGAAGCACCGCGTCGTGGCGGGGATGGAAGCGCCCCTCGAGCTGGCGCAGCTCGCGCACCGCGAGGTCTGCCGGCAGCGCGCGCTCCAGCGCCGCGAGCAGCCGCTCCACCGCGAGGGGCTCCCGGCACTCGAGGGACGCCACCTGGGCGAGCGCGTGCACGCCGGCGTCGGTGCGGCCGGCCCCGCGCAACACGATGTCGCCCTGGCCGGCTTCCCGCCGCAGGACGTCGGTGAGCACGCCCTGCACGGTCCGCGACTGGGGCTGCACCTGCCAGCCGGCGAACTTGGTGCCGTCGTACTCGACGGTCAATCGGTAGATGGGCATGCCAGACTCCCGGGCCGGCCACAATCGAGCCCGCCGGCCCACAGGCGGCCGCGCACGGCCGGGAGCGCCGGATTCGAAATCGGCCAGCGAGGTGCTCGCGTCAGGATCGCGTGCGGGTCCGTTCGACGGATCGCCACCCGCACTGGGCATCGTTCCACGCCGCCGCCCGGTCGATCACGCGCGCGGGCGGCGAGCCGCCGGAGATCCGGACCGATCCCGTCAGCCCGCCTGAGGCGGGCGGCGGTTCTTGAAGAACCAGGACGCCAGGACCGCCAGGCCGGCAACGGCCGCGGCGGTTCCGATCCAGTACCAGAGGTTACGACGCATGATGTCCTCCCGGCGTGGGCGCGGCTCCTGGCCGGTCCACGTAGTTCAATTATAAGCAAGAGGCTTGCCACATGGTAAGGTGCGAAAAAGGGTGCATCTTTGCTATCGTCATGGACGTGAGATGTTCTATCCCTCACTGGTGAAGGAGCAGAGCGGCCGCGTATGGCGGGCAATCAGGGCGAGCGAGAGAAGATCAAGGCACTGGTCGAGACCGACGACCTCGACGAGGTCGACGACCGGCCGCCGCGCCAGCGCGTCGATCCGGGCGAGGCCGCGGAGTACCACGAGTGGCGTCGCGAACGCCGCAACCGCAGCCGTAAGCGGCGGCGGCCCGGCGACGAGGACCGCCGGAACCGACGGGACGAGGGTCCGTAGCGATGGAGACGCTCGTGGTCGTCACCGAGGCGGGTGACTGGCCGCTCGAGCTCGAAGGCGCGCGTCTCGTCACTGCCAAGCAGTACCTGACCGACCCCGGCTTCACCGGGGTGCGCCACGCCAAGGTCTTCAACCTCTGCCGCCACTACCGTTACCAGTCGCTCGGTTACTACGTGTCGCTGATCGCGGAGGCACGCGGCCACAAGCCGATCCCGACCGTCCTGACCATGCAGGATCTGAGGTCACCGGCGCTTGTCCGGATGGCATCCGACGAGCTCGACGAGCTGATCCAGCGCAGCCTGGCCTCGGTCACCGGCGATCGCTGGACGCTGCATTCCTACTTCGGCCGTGCGGCCAACAAGGAGCACGATCGCCTCGCGACAGCGCTGTTCAGGCAGTTCACCGCACCCTTCCTCAAGGCGCGGTTCGTCCGCGCCGAGGAGTGGGAGCTGGATCGGCTGTCGGCCATCCCCGCGAGCGCCATCCCCGAGGAAGAGCGGGCGGCGGCGTTCGAGTGCGCCCAGGCCTTCTTCACCCGCCGCTACCGGCCGACGCCTGCGGCGCGGCCATCGCGCTTCGACCTCGCCATCCTGTGGGACCCCAAGGACCCAACCGTGCCGTCGGACCAAAGCGCGATCGACCGTTTCGTAGCCGCCGCCGAGAGAATCGACATCGAGGCCGAGGTGATTGACCGCGAGGACTACGGCCGCCTGCTGGAGTTTGACGCACTGTTCCTGCGGGTCACGACCGCGGTCAACCACTACAGCTATCGCTTCGCCCGCCGCGCCGCCGCAGAGGGCATGGTGGTGATCGACGACCCGCTGTCGATCCTGCGCTGCACCAACAAGGTGTTCCTCCACGAGCTGCTCGGCCGCAACGGCATTCCGCTCCCGCGCACCCGGGTCATCAACCGCGACGATCGCGCCGGCGCCGCCGACGGCCTCTCCTTCCCGTGCGTCGTGAAGCAGCCGGACAGCTCGTCCTCGCTCGGCGTGTTCAAGGCCGACGACGCCGCGGCCCTGCAAGTCCACCTCGACCGGCTGTTCGAGGTCTCCGACCTGGTGCTGGTCCAGGAGTTCCTGCCCACCGAGTTCGACTGGCGGATCGGCATGCTCGACCG
>Ga0209254_10001671_pt1 | contig 20018 bp, 18 predicted proteins | sample FrelakmetDIP11DI_FD_187148 | JGI IMG/M metagenome (GOLD analysis project Ga0209254, IMG submission 187148) | Freshwater lake sediment microbial communities from the University of Notre Dame, USA, for methane emissions studies - DIP11 DI (SPAdes)... | ecosystem: Environmental > Aquatic >...
CTGGTTATCTTGCTGGACTTGAAATTACCGAAAGTAGATGGACTGGAAGTCTTACGAAGTTTCAAGAACCATTCTCACTACCATACCATACCAATAGTCATTCTATCAACCTCCACAGAAGAGAGCGATATTCAATTGGCTTATCAAGAAGGCGCCAATTCATATATCGCGAAACCTGTGGATTATGATGCATTTACTCAAATCGTTGAACATATCCAGGTATATTGGTGTAGTCTTAATACTCCACCGAAATGAGACCCTAGAGGATGCTGATAGAATGAATACACAAAATCACCCCATTCTCTTGATCGAAGATAATCCGATGGATGTGGATTTGACTCGCCGTGCATTTACCAGGCGGAAAGTTATCAATACGATTGAAGTTGCCCGTGACGGTGAAGAAGCCATCGCCTATATCCATCGCTGGGAAGCGGGTGAGTCCTGGCCGGTGGTCATCCTGCTGGATATAAACCTGCCAAAGGTCAACGGACTGGAAGTCCTGCGGGAATTGAAAACTCACCCGATGTTACAGAAGATACCCGTTATTGTGCTTACCAGCTCTGCAGAAGACCGGGATATCCAGAAGGCTTATGAATTGGGGGCGAACTCCTATATTGTCAAACCGGTAGATTTCGAGAAATTTGTCGATGTCGCGGCCCAGATCGATCTATACTGGAATGTGATCAACATACCGCCCTGCTGAAGGCGGCGCTTATCATGCCGTTCACTCTCCCATACAAAAAACAACGCAGAAACTGCGTTGTTTTCTTTTCCTTGGATGCGCTTATATTGTGTGGCTTTTCTTGTGAGAACCTTTTATAAAGAGACCGTGCCAGATCTGGGTTGTCAGGACGCCAGTCAACAGCTGGCTCAGGTTTGCTTGGCCAGACTTGTGCACTTGGAGCAGATGAGCTACTTCGCTTGGCTTAAAATAACCGGCTTCGCTCAATGCTCCCGGTTGTAACAGATTTTCAGCCCAATCCGGCAGCTTGCTGGCACGCCACCAGGAGATCATAGGCGAAGATAAGCCTTTTTTTCGTCGCCAGACTACTGGTTTAGGTAGATGGTCTTGCATTCCCAGCCGTAAAAGATACTTATTTTCCTGTTGAGTGAGTTTCAGCTCGGGCGGTAAACGGCAGGTGAATTCCCAGAGCAGGTGATCCAGAAATGGAGGGCGGGCCTCAACGGAATGCGACATGCTGAGGCGATCGACTTGCGAGTTAATGTAATCGACCAGGCGGGTGCGGCTTTCAATAAATAACATTTGATCTAATGGATGCAACCCTTTAAGTTCGTTACCATATTGGTCGTTTAGTATCTCTGATAAAGGCCTGGGTGGCGGTGTATCCAGCAATCGAGCGATCTGATCGGGTCTGGGGGAGCGTTGCCAAAGGACGAAGCGCTGGATAACATCAGAACTCCCCAATTGCAGCATGCTTTTTATATCCGGAGATTTCACCAGCGGCGATTGGGCGAGCAGACGGCGGATGGCAGGATGTATTCGAAAATATGGGCGCAAGCGCTGGTCGCCCTGGTACCAGGGATAACCGCCCAGGAGCTCGTCTGACCCTTCGCCGGTCATCACCACCTTAAACCCTGCTGCGTGACAACCACGATAAATCGCATCCAATGAAAGGCTGGTGGTTGAGCGTTGCGGTTCTTCCATTCGCCTGACTACTTCGGGAAGGTTTTCGAAACCAGCAAGGTTGAATGACATTTCATGGTGCTGGCTGCCGATAAAGTTGGCGGTCTGGCGAGCCAGGGCTGATTCATCCAGTGAGTTGGCTTCGAAACCGAGTGTGAAGGTACTGATCGGGCTGCCATTGATCTCGGTCAACAGGGCTGCAAGTGCTGAAGAGTCGATACCACCGCTCAATAGTGAACCGACCGGGACATCACTCAATCGCCAGGCTGTGATGGCCTCCCGTAAATGCTCGATAAAAGCCTCTGCGGCTTGCGGCGCGCCAATGTGGGTGTGTTCGCCGAGAGGTAGATATTCAGGTTTCCAATAACATTCAAGCCGGGTCATCCCGTTCTCGAAGACGAGCAAGTGTGCCGCGGGCAGTGCCAAGATCCCGTGAAAGGCAGTCAGTGGAGATGGGATGAACCCTATTTCTAAGAGGCGCCAGAGCGCAGTCCTGTCAGCCTGGCGTGGAAAATCCGAAATAGCTTCCAGGATGGGCAATATTTCGGAGGCAAAGGCAAATCTTTCCCCCAACCCGGCATAATATAATGGCTTGATACCAAAACGGTCGCGGGCCAGGAGCAACCTGCGGTTTCGACCATCCCATAATGCAAAGGCAAACATGCCTCGTAACCTGGGGACGATTTTTTCTCCCCATTGTTCATAACCATGCAAGATCGTCTCGATATCAGTGCGGGTTTTAAAGACATGCCCGGCAGCTTCCAGGTTGTGGCGCAGCTCGGGTGCATTGACAATTTCGCCATTACAGACCAGCCACAACTGACCGTCCTCATTACTGATTGGCTGGTGTCCACCTTCCAAATCGATGATGCTCAGGCGACGTGTCGTCAGGGCAACCCCTTCACCGATATAGATGCCAGAGTCGTCCGGGCCGCGATGAGTCATCCGGTCGGTTATTTCCTGTAAATTGACTTCAGATAAATCAGGGGTCAGAATCCCGAATATGCCGCACATGAGGCGTTATTATAAGGCCTTGACAGTCAAAGTAACAATGGTAAACTTGGCTTCATGTTAGCACTGGATTGCTCCTATTTCCCATCTCCTTCCCCTGCTCACGGCACACGCGAGCGGACTTTTTGTCTGTTGGGCTTGGGATAGACCGTTTTCAAGCTATCTATCTCGAATAACCCTCTGGGCCGAAAGTCGCCAGAGGGATTTTTTGTTCTAATCCTAAAGTTACAAACCATAAGGTTTCAAACCAGGAGGTTATTATGCGAATGAGCCGAATTTTCAGCCAGACATTGCGCGAAGCCCCAAGCGAGGCTGAGACTGCCAGCCACCAGCTTCTATTACGGGCAGGGTTTATTCGCCAACTTGCTGCAGGGGTATTCAGCTATCTACCTCTGGCGCGCCTCGCTCTGGACAAAATCGAGCAGATCGTCCGCGAGGAGATGGATGCGATCGGTGGGCAGGAAATTACCATGCCCGTGGTTCATCCGGCTGATATCTGGAAAGAGACCGGTCGCTGGTATGAGATCGATGCGGAAATGGGGCGCTTTAAAGACCGCTCTGGACGCGATATGGTGTTGGCTATGACCCATGAAGAAGTGATCACCGACCTGGTGCGACGGGAAATACGCTCTTACCGCCAGCTCCCGCAGCTGGTTTATCACATCCAGACCAAGTGGCGGGATGACCCACGGCCGCGCGCCGGGTTAATCCGGGTGCGGGAGTTCACCATGAAAGATAGTTATAGCCTGGATGCGGATTGGGCTGGGCTGGACCAGCAATATCAGGCCCATTACCGGGCGTATCTCAGGATTTATGCGGGTTGCGCCTTGCCGGTGGTGGCTGTGAAGTCGGATGTAGGGATGATGGGCGGCCAGTTGGCGCACGAGTTCATGTATCTTACTCCGGTTGGCGAGGATACCTTATTGTTTTGCGATTTGTGCGGTTTCGCGGCCAACCGCCAAGTGGCTGCCATTAAGAAAGAGATACCGGCTTCAGAAGCTGCCCTGCCGGTCAAAAAAGTGCTGACACCCAACTGTAAATCCATTGAAGAGCTGGCTAATTTCTTGAAAGTCGAAAAAGCCCGGACTGCGAAAGCCGTGTTCATGATGGCGTCTATCCCGGCGAAAGAAGAGCTGAAAGAGCGTTTCGTCTTTGCGGTCATTCGCGGAGACATGGAAGTGAATGAGACCAAGCTGGCGAATGCCATCCGGGCGCGTTCCCTTCGCCCGGCCTCAGAAGATGAAATCCGTGCCGTCGGCGCTGTGCCGGGCTATGCCTCGCCGATCGGGCTGAAGGATATTCTGGTGGTAGTGGACAACCTGATCCCTTCCAGCCCAAACCTGGTCGCCGGGGCGAATGAGGCAGGCTTCCACCTGCTCAATGTGAACTATGGGCGGGATTACCAAGCCGACCTGGTGGTCGATATTGCTGCCGCCCAGCAAGGTGATGGCTGCCCGGCTTGCGGCAATATTTTACATGAGCAGCGCGGCGTTGAGGTGGGAAATATTTTTAAACTAGGCACGCGCTATAGCGAGGCAATGGGATGTCATTACCTGGATGCACACGGGCAGCCGCAACCGGTCGTGATGGGCTCGTATGGGATTGGCATCGGTCGTTTGCTGGCTTGCATCGCTGAACAGCACCACGATGATGCCGGCCTGGTTTGGCCCATCACAGTCGCGCCGTATCCAGTGCATTTGGTATTGCTGGCAGGCAGGGGTAGCAACGAGACTGCAGAAATCGCCGAGCGGCTCTATTCAGAGCTAGAATCTGCCGGCATCCAGGCACTTTACGATGACCGGCTGGAAAGCCCGGGCGTGAAGTTCAACGACGCTGATTTGATTGGACTGCCAATCCGCCTGACGGTCAGTGATCGCGCCATGAAAGCCGGCGGAGTAGAGTTCAAACGCCGCGATCGAATAGAGCGAGAAGTGATCCCATTCGAGTCAGTCGTCCAACGGATTAAATTGGAAATCCTTGCCCTGACCGCTGAGATCGAGCAGGCGGTCAGCCGAATAGAATAGCAAACCTCAGCAGGTTAGTCTGGGCGTCGCGCCATAACTTGATTACGATGATTTGTTGTTTTATTGGTTCGCTAACAACTTCACGATGGCGAAATAAGCCGGCTTCGGCACGCCATCCTTGTCGTAGAGTAATGGAGCATCTGGTTTCCCGGTGAAACCAGGGATCCAGGAATACCGGTCGGTTAGCCCCCAGGTGAGGAAAGCCTTGCAGTTGTGCACTGACAGACAGACCGAAAGCACCTGCTGGTATATGTCTGCCTGTTGTGCCAGTTTGGTCTCGTTGTCGCTGGTTGAATATTGCAGGCGAACGTCCATCTCGGTAATATGGATCTCCAACCCCAGCTCGGCCAACCGCTGCATGTTGGCGGATAACTCAATCGCGGGTGGAGCCCCGCCCAGCGAGGTGTGCATCTGCATCCCTACTCCATCGATCGGAACGCCTGTCTGTTGCAAACCCTGCACCAGGGCATAGATGCCCTGGGATTTGGGATTCAAGCCTTCTCCGCCATTGTCGTTATAGAATAGTTTGGCGTTCGGATCGGCCTCCCGCGCCCATTGGAAAGCCATGGCGATGTGTTCAGGACCCAGCTTATTCATCCAAAAGGTGTTGCGAAGCGTGCCATCCTGGTTGACTGCCTCGTTTACTACATCCCAGGCGTAGATCTGGCCGCGGTAATGACTGACCACACTTTTGATATGGGTGCATAATATCTGCATCCACTCCTGGCGGGTGAACTGTCCATTTGTCACCCAGGCGGGCATTTGTAAGTCCCATACCAGGACATGCCCGCGCACTGCCATGCCGTGCTGGCGAGCGAAAGTTACCAGGGCATCCCCACGCGAAAAATCATAGCGTTCCGGTTCGGGATGAATGATCTCCCATTTCATGGCGACTTCCGGGACGAGCATATTAAACTCACGTGCTAACAACTGGCTGGCAGCGCTGTCATTCTGCAAATAGCCCGGATCAGCCGCCGCTCCGATGAAGAGATCATGTTGTTTTGCCAGCAAGCGCATGGATGGGACTTCGGTTGTTTGATCTATCTCTTGAGCGGAAGCGATTTTGAATGGGAGGAGGCCTGCTGCCGGCTCGCAGGAGGAGAAATTGGTTCGGGCAGGCGATAGAGTGGTGATAGGTGTAGTGGCAGACAGGGGAGTATCCTGGATGGGGCTGGCACTCACCTGAGAGGCAGGGGCGACCCTGGGTGTAACGAGCCTGGGTGGCAGGCACGCAGAAAGCAGCAATCCAAGACACAGGATAATTGGACTTATAATTCTCATGCTGTGCGATTCTACCACGCAGGATTCAAGTAAAAACAGAATAATCACCAGCAACTTTTGTGGAAGTTCTCTTGTATATAGAGCATAAGATGCCCTCACAGACTGATCGTGATCTGGTAAGGCAAGCCCGGCAAGGTCATACCGAGGCGTATGGTGAATTGGTGCAAAACTACCAGTCGCGGGTGTTTAATGTCTGCTATCGTCTGATGGGTGAACTCCGTGAAGCTGAGGATATGACACAGGAGACCTTTATCCATGCATTTCGACATCTGGGGCAGTATGACCCGGATCGCCCATTTGCAGCCTGGATACGGCGTGTGGCGACAAACCTGTGCATTAACCGGTACAAGACGCATAAAATTGACAGCCTGCCTTTTGATGAAGAGTTAGAGAAACCTGTTCCAGGCGATCCCGTAACTCCTGAAGCAGTTCAGCTTCAGGCGGAGAAATCGGAAAAGGTAAGAGCAGCGATCTGTTCATTGCCGCCGGTTTACCGGGTTGTGATCGAGTTGCGCCATTTTCAGGACCTGTCTTATACAGAAATTGCAGAACAATTAAATCTGCCGTTAAGTGATGTAAAGAGCCACCTGTTTCGGGCACGCCGCTTGTTGGCAGAGAAATTGAGACCTTATGAATAATCAAACCCATATTACAGAAGAGGCTATGAACGAATACCTGGATGGTCTTCTCGGACAGGAGGAACAGAATGCGTTCGAGGGTCATCTTGAGTATTGTACCGAATGTTATAACCGGTTGGCAGAACTGCGCTTTGTGTTCCAGGCTATGGATGAACTTCCTGAAGTAATGTTGGAACGCGATTTCCAACCAGAAATTCTTAGGGCAATAGCCCCGGCAATCGTCCCAAACGATATTTCAGTTGTTGCGTCATCTCAAACTGAAAAAATGGACCGGGGGTTGTCCTCTACAACCTGGTTGATTTTTATCATTCAGCTAATCGCTGCTGGTTTCCTGTTTTTCTTTGCCATCCCATCCGTGCTAGGACGTATTCCGCTGTCTGTGGTGCTGCAATATACCCGACAGGTTCAGATGGCTCTGGTTATTCTATTGCAAAATAGCCTGCCAGAATGGCGCCAGCTTTGGGGAACGGTTCAAAATTTTTCCGGAGTTCTTATCCGGTTCTGGGAACAAGGTATCCGGTTACCTGGCTGGATCCAAAGCTCAGCTTTGGAAGTCTTTATGCTTTTGGCTGTTGCCACCCTGCTATGGGTGATGGTAAATGGCTGGTTGCTATGGAGGCGCAAGTTGGGCAACCATATTTCGATCTGGTTGTGAGTGGATATCGATAAACATGTATTAGAGAAATCTATGAGGAGGTTGTTATGTTAGAAATCTTGGGTCTGGTAGTTCTGGTGTTCGTGTCGGTGATAAGCCTAGCTGCGTTTTTCTCTGTGTTAGGTCTGTTCTTTCCCCGGCGGATTGAGCGTGCGAAAGAGATCGGGGAGACTGCTCTCTGGCGTTCGTTTTTGGTGGGGTTGGTCAATTTCATCTTTTTTGCGGCTGTCGCATTGGCTCTATTTGCCCTTGGAGACCGGCTAGGTGGAAAGCAAATCCTCGGCCTGCTGGGGCTGGTTATTTTATTACCAATCGCGGTCGGGCTGGTATTCGGTCTGGCCGGGATGGTCCAGCTGGTCGGCGATAAGTTTGCGCCAGAGACTGACAAACAGCTAATCCACACCCTCTGGGGCACCGCTTTGCTTGCCCTGGCTTGCGGGCTGCCATTCGTGGGTTGGTTCGGGTTGCTACCCTTTATTGGTCTGGTTGGACTGGGAGCGTTGATCCTTAGCCTGTTCAGCCGCGAATCAAAGCTGGTTGCCACTGCCGAATAGGGGCAACCAAAACTGAATACCTTATAATTAAGCGTTCTGAGACTGTACCTTTGGCAGCCAGAAAATAAGCAATATGGCTGCCAATAAGGCTACCAGAGATCCGAACAGGAACGGCGCCGAGGCGCCAAAACCCGGCCAGCTCCCCAGACCCTGCCAGAGCAGACCGGCAATCAGCGAGGCGGGGAAATCCAGGATACCGATCACGGCGTTATAAGTCCCGTAGGCAGTGCCTCGCACGGTATCCGGTACCAGATCGGCAATCAGGGCTTTGGAAGTGCCATATGCCATTCCGTAATATAGCCCATAAACCATATAAAGCAGCCAGACTTGCCAGCCGGTGCGCGCCAGGCCAAATCCACAGTAGACCACAGCATACACCAGCCAGCCGCCGACGATCAATTTTCGCCGTCCGATCCGGTCGGAGAGTGACCCGGCTGGAGCGGAGATCAAAGTATAAACCAGGTTGAAGCAGACCAGCATCCCCAGGATACCGATTACGCTCAACCCGCGCTCCTGGGCGCGCAGTACCAGAAATGCATCTGATGAATTGCCCAGCTCGAATACACCTACGATTAACATGAAAACGACGAATGGTTTACCCAAAGAGCGAAAGGCAAACTTGGGCAAGGCGCGCTCTTTAAGGACCGGTACGTCCTGCGCGCCGAACGCCAGAGCCAAGACCGCCAAAAGCGCTGGCAAAATGCTGATTACTACAATTGTCTGGAAGGTGCTCAAATCGAGTTTGACAGCGTTCGATTGAGCCAGCCAGACTACTCCCAATGCGATCAGCAAGCCTAGCATTGCTCCGGCAGTATCCGCGGCGCGCTGGAAGCCGAATGCCAGGCCGCGTTTCTCTTCACTGACCGAATCGGCTACCAGTGCATCGCGCGGTGCTGTGCGTATGCCTTTGCCTACCCGGTCGAGCCAGCGTACACCGGCAATCGCTTCCCAACTGGTAGCAAAGTAAAAGAAAGGTTTGGTAAGTGCAGATAATCCATAACCAGCTACAGCCAGCCATTTTCGCTCGTGCAACTTGTCCGAGAGCCAGCCGGAGAATAATTTCAGCAGGCTGGCGATGGATTCTGCGATCCCTTCGATCAGACCAATAATGGCAGTCTGCACGCCGAGCACATTCGCCAGAAAAAGCGGGACCAAGTTGATGACCATCTCACTGGAAATATCCATGAAGAAGCTGGTCAGGCTGACTGCCCAGACATTGCGCGGCAAGTCTCGGATGGAGTTTTTTGTTTGGGTTGGGGTTGTTGGTGTGTTTGGCATCCTTGCTTTATTTCGGTTTGTTTAGGCCGCCCAGTTTTTGCAAGGTCTCCAGAGTTGCCAGAACCAGAAGCTGGCAACCTGCGGTTAACGGCAGACCTGATTCGGGATGCAAGTGCGTTATGCCTCCCTCGATATAGCTGACGACTGATAGATCCAGGTTGTGCTCTAGCTTTTCGATACTCCAGCCTTCAACAATTGCTCCGGGCTGGATCGTTATTTCGCTGATATTTAGCAATTGATCACCGACATAAAATGATGAGCGGACGTCAATCCGCAGAGAGGCTGCCGCAAAGGTTGGGGCGGCCAGGGCAGATACGCTGAAGGCAGTGTGGATACCAAACCCTTTCTCGACGCGCAGGGCTAATTCTGGATCGAACATACGTAGGACTATTTTCGCATTCGGGTTGATCTCACGTACATCCAGCGCGATATCCAGGTTAGTCAGCTCATTCTCGGTGCAAGGGATCACGGCATCCGCTCTATCGACCCCGGCTTTAAGCAGATTTTCGGAGCGACGGGCGTCTGCGAGAATAACTGGAATACCCAATGCCCGGGTTTTTTCCAGGAAGCGACCCTCTGGGTTGGCTTCAATAGCCACTACGTCGCGGTTCAACTTTATTAATTCCAGGGCTACGCGAAAACCTACTTTGCCCATTCCACAGATAATTACATGTCCATTGTAAGTTGAAGCCATAGCAGTTTGCCATTTCTGTCCCCGTTCCTGTTTGTTGGTGAGCGCAACGCCGAAACGGATGATGCCATCTGCGACAACGACCAGACCCAGGATGGGGATAATGAAGTATAGTATTTGGATAAAACCTTGATGGGGATATTCCAGAGAGCCCTGGAAGAAGAGCAAGGCAAAAGTTCCGTATAGCGCTTCAGAGAAGTTAATCCGTTGACCAGTATAGGGATCGGTGTAGAAGAAATAAAAGAGCAATGCACCGCCGAATATCAGGGCAACGAAAAGGATCAGAGCACTGCGCGATTCGTGAAAAAGCACGACTGCATCGCGCCACTGGGCGCGCAAGGCGCGCCTCACATCCTTCTTCCGTCCTACAAGTGTCCGATCTATACGCCGCATAGGGGAAAATACGGATTTTGTCGTATGCACCTTTGTGATTATTGGATTATACTCGCGTTATTGTGTGCCTGGTGAACACGACCAGATGGGAGGGCTTTCATTCATGGAAATCAGCCTGGCATTAGGCGGCGGAGGTTCGAAAGGATTTGCGCACCTGGGTGTCTTGCGTTGCCTGGAAAAGCAGGGATACAAAATCTGTGCAGTTGCTGGTACCAGCGCGGGTGGCATCGTAGCGGCAATTTATGCTGCTGGCTATAGTCCACAAGAGATGATAGAGAAGTTCCAGCAGGCGGACCAATCCCAGTTTTTCGGACGTCAGTCTGGCGACGGACCGGCGCTGTTGGGCGTTGCAGGGCTGAACCAGTTGTTGAAAGATATGTTAGGCGAGCGTACCTTTGCCGATTTAAAGATCCCCTGTGCGCTGACCGCAGTGGATTTGAATACAGAAAAAGAAGTAATTCTGAGAGTAGGTAGGGTGGCTGATGCTGTCCTGGCAACCTCCGCATTACCCGGCATTTTTCCACCCAAGAGTTGGCAAGATTATTACCTGGTTGATGGCGGTTTATTGGATCCTGTGCCTGTAGCCCTGGCGCGTTCGCTCGCTCCCAGCTTACCCGTTGTTGCAGTGGTGCTTTCCAATTTGGACCCTGAACCATTGAAGATTATGGAGCCTTTACCATTCCTGCCTGATATCCCGTTGCTACGGCCTATTACTCGTTTGAGAGTGGCTCAGGCTTTTAATGTCTTTATGCACTCGATCGATATCAGCACCCGGTATTTAACCATGATGCGCTTGAAGATTGAACGACCAGAGGTTGTGATTCAGCCTGAGCTGAAAGATATCGGTATTTTAGACCAGGTGGATTTATTGGAGATTTCTAGCCGCGGAGAAAAAGCAGCCGAAGCTGTTTTGCCTGAACTCCGATGGAAAACGAGCTGGTTGAGCAGGATCGGGAGGTATTTTCGGATCAAACAACCGGCAACAATCGAATCATTATTACTTGCAGGAACTGATAAGCAGTGATCCATAGCCGTTTCTGGATCTCTGGATTAGGATTGCAACTGTATGGATGAGACAGCTTTAATCGATGCAGCCCAGCATGGGGATCTGGATGCCTTCAACCATCTGGTGTTAGTTTATCAGAATATGGTTTATAACCAGGCTTACCGGATGGTGGGTGACACGGATGTGGCTGAGGATGCTTCTCAGGACGCCTTCATTATCGCCTTCCGGAAGCTGGGAACTTACCGGGGTGGGTCTTTTAAAGCCTGGTTGCTGCGCATCGTAACCAACCTCTGCTACGATGAGTTGCGGCGTCGCAAGCGGAGACCGACAACTCCACTCGAGCCGACCGACCATGATGACGACGAAATCGAGTCACCACGCTGGCTTTCCGATCCATCTGAAACGCCTGAACAGACCGCCGAGCGCGTTGAGTTAGCACAGGCTTTGCAATATTGTCTGGATGGCTTGCCGCCTGATTTCCGTGCCATTGTGACACTCGTGGATATCCAGGGATTAGATTACTCTGAAGCAGCGCAAGCAATGGGCCGTCCACTGGGAACTGTAAAGAGTCGCCTGGCGCGCGCTCGCACGCGTCTTAGAGATTGCCTCCAGGGCTACCGGGAACTATTGCCTGCCTCTTATCGTCTGATGTAAGAGAGTGAAGCATGACGACCCAGATAACCCCTCGAGATTGGGAAACCCTATCGGCATATCTGGACGACCAGTTGAACGCGTCAGAACGACGTGAACTGGAAAACCGCCTGGGGAATAATCCAGAGCTGAGCCAGGGTTTAGAAGAGTTGCGCACGACGCGGATGATCTTGCGTAGCCTGCCGAAACTGCGCGCCCCGCGCAATTTCACCCTCACCCCCAGCATGGCAGGGCAAAGCATGGGCGCCAGCATGTTCCCTGGTATCTATCCAGTTCTGCGGCTGGCCGCGACGCTGGCAACTCTCTTTTTCTTCATTGTGACAGCTGGTGGGCTGGCGCTGCGTTTTAGCGTGCCTGCGCAGACCGTCGTCATGCGCACCGATCAAATGCAAAATGCTCAGCCCATTCATCCCTTTGGGATGGGTGGCGGTGGCGGTGGAAGCAATGAAGCGCCGTCACTGGCTCTTCCCGCGCCGACCGAGGCGGCAGCTGTAAATATGATGGAAAAAGGGCCTGCCGAGACCGGAGCAACAGAACTACAGGTAACACCTTTGACACCTGCCTCGCCTGAAGGGACCCCGGATGAATTGCAGCCAGAGATGATGCCCAAAGCGTTTTCGGTAGTTCAGGGATCGCCAGAGGCGCAATCGCCTATCGCGCAGGCGGCTCAGCCGCTTGTCCAAGAGGCGCCAGCGACAACCTCACAACCTTTTTTGGGGGGTGCCTGGACTCTTCTTACCGTACTGCAAATCTCGCTGGCGATCCTGGCTATCGTCAGCGGAGCAGCGGCGTTATATCTCCGCCGCCGCGCACGCGGTTAGGGTGAACACCAGTTTCTTTGTATTTTCGAACTGAATGTCTGCCAAAATTTTCGAGGATATCAATTATTGCCTGCGTTGTGGGCATCCGGTCGAGCTGGTGGAGCATTTCGGTAAGCTGCGCCCCGCCTGTCCGAGCTGCGGTTGGATCTATTTTGCCGATCCGAAAGTAGCGGTCGCCGCCCTGATCGAAAAGGATGACCAGATATTGCTGGTACGCCGGGTGAATGATCCACAACGAGGGCTGTGGACCCTGCCGGCGGGGTTCGTAGATGCCGGCGAGGACCCTGTATTGGCAATCGAGCGCGAATGCCTGGAGGAAACCGGGCTGCGCGTGCAGGTATTGGGTTTATTGGATGTGCTGGCAGGCCTGGAACATGCGCGCGGGGCGCATATTCTCATTGTCTACCGCGTAAGAGTGCTTTCGGGAACTGCGCGTCCGGATGATGATGTCGACGCAGTGGCATTCTTCCAGCGTGACAACCTCCCCGAGCTGGCTTTTTCAACCACCAGGCGAATTCTGGAAAAATCCACCCCAAACTCATAGCCGGTCAGCTTATTTAACGCTGAAAGTCGACTGGGTTTCGCTGGTATTGCCCGCCTCGTCCGTAGCGACGATGCGCAAAGTGTGGTTACCCGTCATAGTAGTCCAGGAAATCGCAAACGGTGGTTGGGTTAGCCTGGCTACCAGTCGACCATCCACCATGAACGCAACGTTATCAATCCCTAAATTATCTTCAACTTCTGCCAGGAACACTATCGAAGGTCTGGCGCTTTTTTGAAGTGCTTCTTCAGGCGCTGGGTTCAGGATCTTGATTTGCGGCGGTTGGTTGTCGACCGTCACCAGGATGGTCGATCGCTCAGCGCTCTGGTCTTTCATGACCAGCAGTAGTTGTACTGCATACAACCCATCCAGGTTTGTTGTATCCCAGGTCGCTAATTTTCCCTCTATGATTGGTTGTTGGCCATCCTCACCCACCTGGTACCAGAGTGTTGGGTCAGGGCCTTGACCGACCTGGACGCGATAAAAAGCCATGTTTTCTGCGTTGGCTGTACCGCTGATCGTGACCTGACCACGTACCCTGGCAAACATGGACGGCGCGCTGATCTGCGTGGTTTTCCAGGTCGGTAGTTGCACCGGTAGGATATCGTACATGTCGGGCGGCGTCTCCAGGCCGGCTCGTTCCGCCCATAACGTCGCTCCCGGCGGGACGGAAATGTAGGCACGTGGCTCAACCATGTCTGGTGGGGAAAATATTGTGGCTAATCGCCCGCTTTCTCGGTTAATGGATACCAAGCGGTAGAGCGTGTCAATCTGGACAGGTTCATTTCCGGTAAGGAAAACTTCATCCACTACATTGGGGCAAGCTGCAGTTGGCAACAATCCAGATGGATCGCATACTTGCTGGATACTCACTCCGGATGGCACATCGAAGGTCTGGAAGGGCAGGTAGCGGCTGGAATACTGCATCATTGCATGCCACAGCCCTGCAGTCGCATCACGCAGTGTATGAGCTGCATCAGGGGGCAACGCGTCATTATGAGCTGGCTGACCGAGCCACACGCCAACAAAGCGTTGGGGTGTATAACCCATCACCCAATTGCTCTCGCCATCGTATGTGCTGCTGAGCTTTGCCGCGGCCGGGCGCCCAACCTCCAGCGGGTTCGGGTGACCCAGGCTGGGCCAGCGTGCGGTTTCATCGCTCAACACGTTGGTCATAATGTAAGCCAGTTCCGAGGTCAAGATCGGTCTGAATTGGGTCGCGCTCCAATCGAGATAGACTCTCCCGTTCAAATCATCCGCCCGCAAGACGGTATTGGGGTGCATCGGCGGCAGCACCGGGTTGGTTTTGGCTCCATTGGTACTTTGTTCGGCTTGGATTTCCGCAGCGCGGCCGGTCAACACACCTTGGTTGGCAAAAACGCTAAGCGCGTGGCTGACTTCGACCAGGTCTAAGGACCTGAAAAGCGATACTGTGGATGGAGGGGCCGCCTGCTTGGCGGACTGGGGGCTTTCTGGATAACTCAGCCCGAGCTGACGGGCAGTGCGCCAGACGTTTTCTATGCCTACCTGGGTCAGCACTTGTTCGGCTGGCACCAGGTAATCGTTCACCAGCGCCATACGCAGCCGCAGGGGTCCGTGGTATTGCTGGTCGAAATTCTGTACCAGGTTTGTATTTTCAGCGGGTGGGATATCCCACAACAGGGACGCCGGGCTTAATCCACGTGTGAATGCAGTCATATAAATAAATAACGTCGAGAGTGATCCAGCTGGGTGCGGCGCTAAATAATTATTCCCAGTTTCATCCGGTAATTGACCGATCAGGGCCAGAATTTCGCCAGTCTGCGGGTCAAGGATGATCCCATCCGCAGCTGGGTTCATAGGCGCAGGTTCGATCTTGCCAGACATCGAAGGCAATAGGCGTGCAGCTGGACAATCCACCGCCGAACTGACAGGGGTCTCGGATTGGGTTTGCCCTAATCGTTGCAATTGGGATAAGCTGGCGCAGGTCAGTTGTTGTTGCAAGTCATAATCTAGCGTAGTCAGGATACGCAGCCCGCCTCGTTCCAAGCGGCTGCGCGGGATACGGGTGTCCAATTGCTCGAACACCAGGTGGATGAAGGCTGGGGCGATCTGAGGCTCCAGATCGGAAATTCGGACCGTCTTCCCCTGGAAGGAATTTTTTACAAAGACCGGTTCTTTCCGGGAGGCTTCGACGCCTTCTTGTGGACGGATCATCCGCAAGTGCAGCATATCCCACAGGATGCGCCTCTGCTGCTCCATTAACAGTTCGGGAGCATCATTCGGATCCAGAGCGGGCTTGTCTGCGATCGCTGCCAGTATCGCCGCCTCAGCCAGGTCTAATTCGCTGGCAGGTTTGCCGAAATGTAAGCGTGAGGCAGCATCAATGCCATTGGTCAGATAACCAAAATCTACTGTGTTCAAATACCATTCAATGACTTTCGGGCGCCCATAACGCGCAGTGACCTGCGCAGCCAGCAGCCGCTCGCGCAGCGCTCGCCGGATGCCATCCGGCTCATCCTGGAGCAGCAGGGTAGAGACTAATCGCTGGGCGATCGTGTTGTGTGCGTTCTGAGAAATGCCAGCCAGCGAGAAGCCGGGATGCGACCAGAAACCGGGGTCGCTGGCGGCGATGGTGGCTGAGATCACATCCTCCGGCAGGTAAGCTCTGCCATCGGAAGGGCTGGATGTTGCCGCCGGGTCGGGGAAAAATAGATACTGTGCGCCCTTTGCAGACGGGTTCTGCAATTCCAGGATCAGGTGCTCACCGCTGCGGTCGTAAAAGCGAGTCGGTTGTAGATATAGACCGCCAGGTGGATCGACTAAGAGCGGCAAAGTCTCGACTGATGGTAGATTGCGCGTTAGGGAGGTATATTCCACAGCCAGGAACAGGCAAAACAGCGCAATTGCCAGGCTGATAAGACCGCTGCAACCTAATGCCAGCTTTCGCGCTGGACTGTGCTGAGAGGCAGTCCGACGAAGTTCACGCTTTTCGATGATTTGGGTTACAGCAGGCATAATCAACCAGTCAATTTCCCGGCGTCGACGCCTCAGCAGGGGGCATCTGGATCTGGGCGGTTTGCAGTAGCTCACGCGCCGATTGCAAGGTGCCTTCGCTGAGGCCGCCCAACATCTGAGCCAGCTCAACCAGCCGTTCTTCACCTTCCAGCTTCTTCAACTGGGTTAGTGTGCGCCCCGACTGGATTTGTTTTTCGACATGAAAATGTTGTTCGCCATAGGCAGCTAACTGAGGTAGGTGGGTGATACACAATACCTGGTGCTGCCTTCCAAGTTGCCGCAGCTTCTGACCGACGATGGCGCCCACTCGCCCGCCGATCCCCTGGTCAATTTCATCAAAAATCAAGGTTGGGATATGGTCGGCTTTGGCGAGCACATTCTTTAGTGCCAGCATCAATCGCGAGGTCTCACCTCCGGAGGCGATCTTAGTCAAGGGCTTGAACCCCTCACCCGGGTTTGGGGCAATCAGGAATTCGGTTCTTTCCAGTCCAGTTGGATAATACGACACCCGGCTGCCGTCCGGCAGCGCTACACCCAGCACGTCAGGCTGCTGCTGGAAATCTACTTTGAAATGGGCGCCGGACATATGCAAATCCGCCAGCTCGATTTCGATGGCTTTTTCCATGTGTATGGCGGCGCTATGTCGCAGTTGTGAGAGCTCGATTCCGGCTACTCCCAGGCTCAAGAGCAGCTCAGCGCGTTTCTTTTCCAACTCTTCCAGGCGTTCCCCAGCGTGAGTGATCTTTTCTAACTGACCTCGCGCATGAACAGCAAATTCCAGCACCGCGGAAAGCGTCTCTCCATACTTGCGTTTTAGCGACTGGATCAGCGCCAGCCGTTCTTCGACCTGGTCGAGCCGTTTTGGGTTGAACTCTATGTTGTCCAGGTACAGGCGGACATTACGAGTTAAATCGGTCAGGCTTTCAAAGATGGAGCGGGCCACTTCATCCAGTGAATTCTGGGTTGGGTCAAGCCGCGTCAGGGCAGCCAGCGCCTGGGATATCTGTCCCAGCAGGTCGGTGGCTGCCGGTGATTCAGGCGTGCCTTCGTCCAGCGCCAGCAGGGCCTGCTGTGCCAGGGAAGCCAGGCTTTCGGCGTTGGCCAGACGGTTGCGTTCCTCTCGTAGTGTCTCCTCTTCGCCTGGTTGGAGATGGGCAGATTCGATCTCTTTGATTTGGAACGTCAGCATATCTACCCGGCGAGCCGCATCGCGCTCTGCCTGGCGGATTTCATCCAGCTCATGTTGGACAGCCCCCAATTGTTGGTAGGCTTGGATGTAAATGGTGAGGATTTTAGGCAGCTGGTTTTGAGGCTCAGACGAGGCATAGCGATCTAGCAGACCCTGGTGCTGGTTCACCCGCAACAGCGACAGATGTTCGGATTGACCATGCACATCCACCAGGTATTCACCCAGCTCGCGCAGGAGTGCAGTATTGACATTGCGTCCATTGACCCGAGCCACGTTTCTGCCATTCAGCCGTACTTCTCTTGCCAGTGTTAGAAAATCCGGTTCATCGAGCAAATCTTCGCGTTCTAAGATGGTCTGGATCAGCTGGCGGGAATTCTCTGGAATGCGAAAAATGGCCTCTACGCTGGCTCGCTCGGCGCCGCTGCGTACCTGGATTGCTTCTGCGCGCCCGCCTAACAAAGTCTCGACCGCGTCGATAATAATCGATTTTCCGGCGCCTGTCTCACCGGTAAGCGTAACCAGTCCGGAGGCAAAGTTCACATCCAGGTGTTCGATAATGGCGAAGTTTTCGATATGGATTTCGGTCAGCATTACCGGATATTAATGCCTCTCAGACGATAATAAAAGGTTGAAGTGACCATAAAAGTGTACAAGCCCTGCCAGACCACACCTAAAACACTGCCCAGATACCCGGCTCCAAGCAATATGCCGAAAATCTGGATCAGCAGCAAAGGCAGGCTGCCCAGCGCTGCTCCGACAGCGGCTATCAGATATAAACGCGGTGACCGCCGGCGGCTGGTGACCAACCGCACAGCTTCGGCGGTGATCACACCAGCAATTGGAGCAATAAAAATTGTGAAGAAACCCAGGAAAGAAGCTATATAACTACCCGCAAAAGCCAGGATTGCCGCCACAGCAAAGGCTAACGGAAAATCATACCAAACAGCAGTTTCGAATACTTTCTGCTGAGTCCGCACGCAATCTTTGCATCGGTAACCGGTGGGAGTGAGTTTTGCGCATTTTGGACAGATCGGTTTCTCACAGTTATTGCATCGCAGGCTGGTTTCAACAGTGGGGTGGTTATAACAAAAGATGGGTGGAGGGAGTTGTGTGCTCATCGAGGGGCTCCAGTGATCGGGTTCTGGTTCATGTGAGGTGTCAAGTTGCGGTAAAAATATCCAGGGTCCTGAAAGCGGATGAATCTTACAGAATGTTCGCTAGCATAAGCGTTCACCCGGTCGCCATCTATCAGGGAGATTGGCGCCTGTCCGTCGGGGGAGAGGGCTGCCTCATGATCGGTATTCACCGTGATGCTGACCGACGAGCCATCCGCCAGCACAATCGCCCGGTCGACCGACAGGTGTGGCGCGACTGCCACCAACAGAATATTACGCAACTCAGGCGGCAATACCGGGCCGCCAGCCGCCAGCGCATAAGCAGTGGAGCCTGTAGCGGTGGCAGCGATCAGTGCGTCGGCAACATAAGTGGTCAAATAGCGGTCATCGACGCTGGCAACCAGGCGCACCGGGCGCACGATATGCCCACGGCTTACCGCGACTTCGTTCAATACTTCCCAGGTGCCCCGGAGCTCGCCGGATCTCCAAAGCTCGGCGCGCAGCATCATGCGTCTTTCCAGCCAGTAGTCGCCAGAAAATAGGCGCGGCATAATTTCGCGCCATTGATCCAGCTGGATTTCGGTCAGGAACCCAAAACGCCCCATATTGATTCCCAGAATGGGCAAGTCATTGGGCGCGCACAAATGCCCGGCTCGCAACATCGTCCCGTCGCCCCCCAAGGCAATCAGCAAGTCGAATATGCCATCTTTGACTCTCTTCCGCAGGGCTTCATCATAGAGCAGCCCGTGGGTTGAGGCAATCCCGTGTGCCTGAAAATGTTCCGCGACCTGGGCTGCGTTTTCGGCAGCCTCAGGCAGGCTTGGGTGAGCCAAAACGAGGACATTTTGGAGATTCATTGAAGCTGGCATGGCAGGCACAATTATATTACAGAAGTCTTTGGTCGCAGGTGCTGCGATAGCTGCAATGGCTGCAGCGGGCTGCTGAGTGATGCGAGCGTGGTAGCTCTCTCAGTTTTTCCTGGGCATGGATTTCGATTAGCAGGTCTTGTATAGCCTGCTCTAGTTGTCGGGTGTAGTCGATGGCAAAGGTGCGGTTCGCATAGTGCAAGATGCCATACGGTGGTCGTTTCCCAAGCTGGCGTTGTACCAGCAGGCAGTAAGCCGCCAACTGGAATATATGAGCGTCGTAGGGAGCTTTGGAATTGCGGGTTGATTTGACTTCCACTGGGATCAACTGTCCAGCGGATTCGATCAGATAATCCGGTTTACCAACCAGCCCTAGCTCTGCGTCGTACAGTGGCTGCTCGACGGGTCCCCAACCGCGCATATCGGCGGATATTACCCGACCGGCTGGCAACCCTAAAGCTTTTCGACCCCTTTGAGCCTGCCAGAACAGGATTACAGCAATCAGCAAGAGTGCAGCAGCAAGATATAGTATGGATGCGGCTCCGCAATCAGATCTAACCAGATGGTTTTCATCGCCAATAGCTTAGAAAAGCCGGTTGGTGAAATAGATAGCAATAACCACCAAGGCAATCAATAGCAGGAAATATGCCAACGAGCGCAGA
>Ga0209254_10001672_pt1 | contig 20012 bp, 16 predicted proteins | sample FrelakmetDIP11DI_FD_187148 | JGI IMG/M metagenome (GOLD analysis project Ga0209254, IMG submission 187148) | Freshwater lake sediment microbial communities from the University of Notre Dame, USA, for methane emissions studies - DIP11 DI (SPAdes)... | ecosystem: Environmental > Aquatic >...
TCCGGCTTGTTCTAAGCACTGCGCAGTTCTATAAAATGGGGCCTGGAATCTCAGGCCCCATTTTCTTTCAATAGGTCCTATCGGACTTATAGGACCTATAAAAAAACCATGCGCATTCTCCTGATCAATCCCTTTTATCCCATCTCCGAAACCCCCTCGCCGCCGCTGGGGCTTGCGTATCTTGCCGCGGCCTTGCAGGCAGCGGGCGTCGAAGTCCGCGTCCTCGATCTGGTGGTTTTCCCTTACAGTGAGGCCGCTCTCGCGCAGGTGCTGGAGAAGTTCCGACCAGACGTGGTGGGACTGACCGCCGTCACCATGAACGTCGACCGCGCGCTCGCGGTGGCGGCGGACGTGAAGCGCCTTGCGCCCGGCATCGTCACCGTCATGGGAGGACCGCATGTGACCTTCAGCGCAGGTCCCACGCTGGATGCCTGCCAGGCGCTCGACGCGGTGGTCTTGGGCGAAGGCGAGCAGACCCTGGTCGACCTTTGCCGTGCGGTCGAACGCGGCGACAGCTTCGATTCGGTAAACGGGATGGCCTATCGTCGCGGCCAGGGCATTCGCGTCACGCCGCGGCGCGACTTCATACGCGACCTGGACCGCCTGCCCATGCCGGCCCGGGAACTCCTGCCATTAGGCCGCTACCGCGCTCTGGGCATGCCCATCGGCATGACCACTTCCCGCGGCTGCCCGCATGCCTGCATCTTCTGCATCGGCCGCCGGATGGTGGGCGCGCGGGTGCGCTTCCACGGCCCCGCGCGGGTGGCGAGCGAACTTGAACGGCTGGCGCGGCTGGGATTTCACCAGGTCAACCTCGCCGACGACCTGTTCACCGCCGACCGTCGCCGATGCGCGGCCGTCTGCGACGAGATCCTGCGCCGGGGCCTAAAGGTAAAGTGGACTTCGTTCGCGCGCGTGGATACGGTGTCGGAGCCGCTGCTGACAAAGATGCGGTCGGCCGGATGCACGGCGGTCAGCTTCGGGATCGAATCGGCCAACCCCGGAATCCTCAAGACCGTCCGGAAGGGAATCCGCGTGGAGCAGGTCGTGGAGGCGGTCGGCATGTGCGCCCGGGCCGGCGTGACCCCCTTCGCCTCCTTCATCCTGGGGCTGCCGGGCGAAACGCCGGAAACCCTGCGCGAAACGATCGAGTTCGGCAAGCGCCTGGAGGAGCATGGACTCGTCTACGGCTTCCATCTGCTCGCACCATTTCCCGGAACCGAGGTGCGCGAACGCGCCGCCGAGCTCGGGCTGCACATCCTTACCAGCGACTGGTCGGCCTACCATGCCAATCGCGCCGTAACCGAGACCGGCTCCGTCAGCCGCCAGATGCTCGATGCGATCGCAATCGAATGGGAGGAGCGTTTCAATGGCTATCTGGCCGACATCAAGAAGCGCATGCAGAGCGGGACGGCCACACCCGACGAAGCGCACCAGGTGATCAACCTGGAACGCATCGTCTGTGTCTACGATCTGATGATGAAGCGCATTGTGGAACAGGCGGGCACCTGGAGCGCGGCAGACGGATCGGAAGCGGATGCCGGATTGAACGGCCTCATCGAGCGGGTGCAAAAGGCGGCGGGCGGAAATCCGGCCGCGATCCGGGATGCGCTGGAGGCCGCCGTCCGGCAGGACCACCTGGTCTGCGAACGCGGGCACGGTCTGATCAGCTGGCGTTGGCGGGATTATCTATAGCCCCGGCGCACCGGCCCCGGCCGGCGGCCGTCCGCGGGCATCGGGAGTTGCAGTCTTCCCCCCGCCGGCGATCCCTCCCGGGCTACTCGACCAGGATCTCAGCAAGTTTGCTCCATTCCTGCTGGGTCTGGGCGGCCATCACGGCGATATCGCTCAGGCGCAGGCCGAGGCGATCGGCTGCCTTGAACGAGACCTCCGCCGACGGATCGCTGCCGCCCTTGCCGCCATTGAGGCCGCGAACGACGATGTTGGCGACATGGACCAGATCGCTGAACAGGCAGGAGGCTTCGCACTGTTCGGGGTCATGGTGCCAGGCTACGGCATGAACCAGCTCGGAGGGCATGGACCAGCTTTCCAGAATGCGGGCGCCGATTTCGGCGTGGTTCGTGCCCAGGATCATGTACTCGGCCACATCGAAGGAAATCCCCTTGGCGACCATCTGTTGGATGCACGGGAGGTCCTCCCGGACGTAGGCCCCTAAAACCATCTTGCCGATGTCGTGCAGCAGGGCGGCGGTAAAGGCTTCGTCGCCCTGGGGGATCTTCAGATGCCGGACCATCTGATCGGCAGCCACGGCCACCGCGACCGAATGCCGCCAGAGCCCGCCCTGCGGCAGGTCGTAGCCCGGCACTGATTTGGTCATCAGGCCGCTCAGACATATGGTGGTAGCGAGCTGCAGCAGCCGCCGCCGCCCCAGCACCAGGATCGCCTGGCGCACCGAACTGATCCGCGAAGGCAGCCCGAAATAGGCCGAGTTGGTCAGCTTCAGCAGGTTCGCCGTCAAGCCGGGGTCGTATTTGATGAGATCCTCGATTCTGGCTAGGCTGGAATCCGGATCCCGCAGCAGCGGCATGAGCTTGGCCGCCGTGGTCGGCATCCCCGGAAACGACTTCACCTGGCGCATGATCCGGCTGAGGTTGTCCTTGTTCACGATGGGTGGTCCTCCTGGAAAAGATGAGCACTATCCGAGTTATCAAGGGCCGCGAAGTTGTATTGCCCCGTCCCCCTCACCCTGCCCTCTCCCTCAATTCCGGGGCTGCGGGTTGGGGTTAAGGGGCCGCACTTGGTCACTGCTGTTTCGAGATGATTAATAATATCGGTGGGCTGCCCGCCGGACTTTAGAAACCGCCGCCGGAGACCTTGAATTCGTCTCCGTTTTTGAAACGAAGCCGCTCAAAGGGATATCGATGAGTGCATCCGAAACGCCCAGCAGGGTGGCGCCGATTCGGATAAGGGCACGGAAATCGCCAAGAACACCGCCGGCGGGGCTGCTATGGGCGGGGCTGTCGGCGCCGCAACGGGCGCTGTGCTGGGAAACCTCGGCCGCGGAACGGCGGCCGGAGCGGCCGGCGGAGCGGCCGCAGGTCTGGTCAAAGGAGTCTTCGATTCCGCAGACCCGGATCCGGTCTTCAAGAATTTTGTAGACCGGTGTCTGCGCGAGAAGGGCTATGAGTCAATCGGCTGGAAATAAGCGTCCAGTTTTCTTTTCAATACACCCAGGTCAAGCGGTTTCAGCATGTGCCCGTCGAAGCCCGCGGCGGCCGCGCCGGAGGCCGTCAGTTCGAAGTCGGCCGCCGTGATGGCCAGAACCGGTGTGCGGCGGCTGCCGTTCTTCTCCAGGCTTCGAATGGCCTGCAGCAGCCCCAAGCCGCTCAACTCCGGCATTTCGAGATCGGTCAGTATCAGCCCGTAGTCGGCGGTTCGGTATTTCCAGAGTGCCTGACGGCCGTTGGCGGCCGTGTCGACCGCGAACTCCATGGTGGTCAGCTGGTTTTTCATGATTTCGAGACTGATCTCGTTGTCGTCCACAAGCAGCACCCGTTTGAAGGTGCAGCCTGGCGGCGGTGCATGGCGGCGGCCTGCACCCAGCATTTCGCGCTCTTCATCGAAATCCGCATAGGCAATGGCGATGTTGCGGAAAATCTTTTCCAGCTCGAGGAAGGCGTCGACCAGATCGGGGTCGAAATGCACGCCCTGCCCGGCGCGGATGATCGCGACCGCCTTCTCGTGCGGCAGCGGCGGCTTGTAAATGCGTTTGCTGATGAGGGCGTCGTACACATCGGCCACTGCCATGAGCCGTCCGGAAAACGGGATGGCATCGCCCTTGAGTCCGCGCGGATATCCGGATCCATTCCACTTTTCCTGGTGGGTGCCGGCGATCTCCCGCGCGAGGCGCAGGAAGCTGCTGCGCCCCAGCTTCTGCTCGGTGCGGTGCAGGGCCTCCTCACCGAACAGGGTGTGCAGCTTCATCTGCTCGAACTCGGCTTCGTCCAGGCGGCCGGCCTTGAGCAGAATGTGGTCGCGCACGCCCACTTTGCCCACATCGTGCAGCGGCGCCGAGCGGTACAGCAGCTCGATGGTCTCCTCGTTCAGCATCCCCCGGAAGCGCGGATGCCCCCTGAGGTGCACGGCCAGAGCTTTCACGTAATTCTGCGTGCGTTTGATGTGACCCCCGGTTTCGGGGTCGCGGTACTCGGCGAGGGTGCCCAGGCTCTCGATCATTACGGCCTGGGTGAGCCGCACCTCCCGGGTTTTTTCCGTCACCATCCCCTTCAGGTGGTCCTGATGCCGCTTGAGCTCAAGGTGAGTGTGCACGCGCGCGCGCACCAGCTCCGGATGGATCGGCTTGGCGATGTAGTCCACCGCCCCCAGAGCGAGGCCCTTGGCCTCGTCGGCCGCGTCGTCCAGGGCCGTGAGAAAAATGACCGGGATGTGCCGCGTGGCCGCGGCGGCTTTCAAGCGCCGGCAGACGTCGTAGCCGTCCATGTCCGGCATGACGATATCGAGCAGGATCAGGTCCGGCTGAGCCTTGGCGGCGACCGACAGCGCGCCCGCCCCGTTCCGGGCCGCAAGCAGCCGATAGCCGCAACCTTCCAGGGTGGTGCGCAGCACCTGCAGGTTGCCGGCAGAGTCGTCCACCATGAGGATCTTGGGCGCGGCCCTCACTGTCGCCATTTCCCAGCCTCGAACATGGTGAGGAGATGGAAAATGCCTTCGATATCGAACTCTTCGACCATCCGCAGGATGCGTTCGCCCACGGCGCATCCCGCATGGGAATCTGCTGAAAGGCCCCGCGCCAGCGCGGCAAGTTCGCCCACATCTCCCGATTCGGCGGCCGCCCTCAGGGCGGCGATGCGATACGCGGAAACCTCCGGCGGGGCCGCGGGCGCGGTATCCGTGGGAGGGGTCTCGCCTGAAGCGCGTCCAGGGGACGCCAGCGATCCGGCGGCGGCCACCGCGAGGTCGAGAGCGGCCTTGAAAACGTCGTGGGCGTTCAGAAGCTCGGCGGCATCCGGCGGCTGCATCGGCCCGGCGTTCCGGACCGCGGCTTCGAGCGCCTTGCTGGCAGCCTGCAGCTGGACAGCCGCCAGGTTGCCGGCAACCCCCTTGACCGCGTGCACCCGCTGACGCACCCGGTCAAAGTCGCCCGAATCCAACGCGCGGCGCAGGTGTTCCGCTTCGTGCCGGTGCCGGCCGGCGAAATCGAGGAGCAGCCGGCGGTACAGCGCGCGGTTGCCCTGCAGGCGGCGCAACCCTGCCGCCAGATCGAATCCTGGCAGCTCGTCGGGAAGATCGGGTTCCTCGCGGATGCATCCACCGGACCGGCCGGCGGCTGGGGCGGCGGGCAGCGCCGCCCCATTTCCGTCACGGGCATGGCGAGCGATCCACCGGGCCAGGGTTTCGAAAAGCGTGTCCGGATCGATCGGTTTCGTGATGTGGTCGTTCATGCCCGCCGCCAGGCTTTTCGCGGAGTCGCCGGACATGGCGTTCGCCGTCATGGCGATGATGGGTATCGGCGGCATGCCTTCCTTTCGCCTTCCCCCTTCCGCCTTCCCCCTTCCGCCTTCCAAATTCCGCCTTCCGCATTCCCACTTCCGAATTTGGTTGGTGGCGGCGTAGCCATCCATGACCGGCATCTGCACATCCATCAGCACCGCATCGAAGCTCTCCCGCGTGATCCGCTCGAAGGCCTCCCGGCCGTTGACCGCCAGCACCACTTCCAGCCCCGCGCCTTTGAGGATCTCCAAGGCGACCTGCTGGTTGATCTCATTGTCTTCGACCAGCAGCACCCGGCTGCCGGCCAGGCGCTCGGCCGCGGAGGTCGCCAAATCCGCGGCGCCCGCTGCGGCCAGAGGCCGCCTTCGCCCAAATAGTTCCATGAGAGTGTCGAACATGAGCGAGGCGCTGACCGGCTTTAACAGAACTCCATCCAGGCCGACTGCCTCGGCCCGGCTCAGGATGTCCTCACGGCCGTAGGCGGTCACCAGGATCACCGGTGGCGGCCTTCGGACGGCGCCGGCCTTGATCCTGCGGGCCGCCTCAATCCCGTCCATCTCCGGCATTTTCCAGTCCATGACCACCAGGTCGTAGGGGCAGCCGTGCTGCGGGTTCTCGAACTCAGCCACCCCCGCCGCCCCGGAAGCCGCCGTCGTCACCGCGAAGCTGAACGATTCGAGCATCTCCTGCAGGATCACACGCGAGGTCGGGTTGTCGTCCACCACCAGCACCCGCATCTTCTTCAGCTCGGCCGGCGCATCGTAGCGGCGCAGGCCTTTTTCCCCGGCACGTCCGAAGTCCGCAGTAAAGCTGAAGGTGCTGCCCCGGCCCGGCGCGCTTTTCACCCCGATCTCGCCGCCCATCATCCCCACCAGCCGCTTGGAGATGGCGAGGCCCAGCCCCGTGCCCCCGAACCTGCGGGTCGTGGACGTGTCGGCCTGGGAAAAGGCTTCGAACAGCCGGGCGGTCTGCTCGTCCGTAAGGCCGATGCCCGTGTCCCGGACGCTGAAACGAATGCGTGCGCGGTCGGCGTCGCCCCGGATCAGCTCGGTGGTCACCAGGATGTCGCCGCTTTCGGTGAACTTGACGGCGTTGCCTGCCAGGTTGATCAGAACCTGCCCCAGTCGGAGCGGATCGCCGACGAGCGCCCGCGGCACCTCGGGATCGGTGCGGAAGAGCACCTCGACTGTCTCTTTTTCATGGGCTTTGACGCTGATCAGTCCGGCCAGGTTGTCCAGGACGTCGTCCAGGTCGAAGGGTACCGACTCCAGCTCCAGGCGACCGGCCTCGATCTTGGAAAAATCGAGGATGTCGTTGACGATGCCGAGCAGGGACGTGCCGGCCGCATGGATCTTATCGAGGTAGTCCCTCTGCCGCGGCGTCAGGTCCGTTTTCAGCGCCAGGTGCGCCAGGCCGAGGATGGCGTTCATCGGCGTTCGGATCTCGTGGCTCATGTTGGCCAGGAAATCGCCCTTGGCCTTGCTGGCGGCTTCGGCGGCCGCCCGCGCCTGGCGCAGCTGCGCTTCGGCCTTCTTGAGTTCGCCCACGTCGTGGATGTTGCCGAAGATTGCGGGCTTCCCCTGCAGCATCATCCGCACCAGGGTGATCTCGCAGGGGATGGGGCTGCCGTCGGCTGCCACGTGCAGCCACTGGAAGCGTTGAAAGCCTTTTTCGTAGGCGGCTTTCAGGTAGTGCGCGGCCGCTTCCTGCGAAGGGGTGCCGTCCGGCTGGCGCGGAGGCGACAATTCGAAGAACCGCTCCACGAACGCCTCCGGGGACTGCAGCTTGAACAGGCGCTGCAGGGCCGGATTGCAGTCGATCGGCCGCGCCTGATCGTCGAAGAGGACAAAACCGTCGGCGGAGTTCTGGTAGATCGCCCGCGTCCGTTCTTCCATCTCGCGGGTTTCGGTGAGGTCGGTGAACGCCAGGACGGCACCGCCCGCCGCATCGTCTGTGGGAAAAGGAGTCGCGGAAACCTGCGCCGCAAACCTCGATCCGTCCCGGCGGTACAGCATCTCTTCGGCGGCGCGCTGAACGGTTCCGCGGGCCAGGGCCTCGGGCAGCGGGCAGCCTTCCGGCGGATGGAGGCTCCCGTCCGACCGGGGGGAGCGGATGAGTTCCTGGACGGGGCGGCCGATCAGCTCGCTTTCACCATAGCCGAGCATGCGCGCGGCGGCAGCGCTGGCGAAGACGGCGCGGCCTTCGCCGTTCACGCCGATAATCCCCTCACTGACGGAATCCAGCACGAGCCGCAACCACGGTTCGGACGCCCTCGGCGCAGCGGAGTGCGCCACCGGCCTTTCCCTGCGGACCGTGTCCGGCGGGTTCTCGGGACTGACTGCTTGGGGGGTCTTTGGGGTGAAGCGATTCAACGACCACGCACCCCGTCGAATAGAAGTGCCGTGGCGCGAGGGGCGGTGGCGGCGCGTTGAAGCGGAGCGAGTTGCATGAGGAAAATTATATCATCGTCTCCCCCGATTATGAAGGAAGCGCTTTCAACCCATTGGAATCAATCTCAATCGCCGAAGGCGATGCCGATGTCCCGTGCGGTGAGGATGGTGTCGCAGTCCAGCGGCACCGTCTTCATGCGTCGGATGCTCGCCTCCAGCGGCACGTAGTTGACGGTTGGCGGGTCCAGCGCCACCATGACCCCCGAGTGGCCTTCGCTCAGGGCGCGGATGGCCGCCGCGCCGAAGCGCAGCGAAATCAGGCGATCGCTGGCGGTGGGCCGGCCGCCGCGCAGCAGGTGTCCGAGCACGACCACGCGCGACTCCTTGCCGGCCAGCTTTTCGAGCTCGGCGGCGACCTTCTGACCGACGCCGCCCAGCCGTTCCATCTTCCCCACGGCCTTCTCCTCCAGCACGGTGCGGCCGCCGTCTTTCGGCACGGCGCCCTCGGCGACGACGACGATCGAAAAATGCCGCCCGCCGCGCGCGCGCTCGGAAATCTTGGCGGCCACCTGTAGAATGTCGTAGGGGATCTCGGGGATGAGGATGGCGTCGGCCGACGCGGCCAGGCCAGCGTGCAGCGCGATCCACCCGGCGTAGCGGCCCATGACTTCGACCACCATGATGCGCTGGTGCGACTCGGCCGTCGAGTGCAGGCGGTCGATGCAATTGGTGGCGAAATCCACGGCGGTGTCGAAGCCGAAGGTGACCACGGTCTGGTCCAGGTCGTTGTCGATCGTCTTCGGCACCCCGATCACGTTCAGGCCCTTTTGATGCAGGGCGTTGGCGATCTCGAGCGAACCGTCGCCGCCGATGGCGATTAAAGCGTCGAGGCCCTGCCGGCGGAAGAGCGCCACCAGCTCCTGGGTGCGGTCCTTCTCGACCACACTTCCGTCTTCCATCGTCACGGGGTAGCGCAGCGGGTTGCCGCGGTTGGTGGTCCCGAGGATGGTGCCGCCGACGTGGGTCAGCCCCCGCACCGCGTTGCGGTCGAGCGGCACCAGCCAGCCCTGGGGATAATCCGCCGGGCACAGCAGGCCGTTGTAGCCGTCGCGGATGCCCACGCATTCCCAGCCGCGGTTCAGCGCGGCCAGCACGATCGCCCGGATCACGGCGTTCAATCCCGGGGCGTCGCCGCCGCCGGTGGAGATTGCGATGCGTCGGATGTTCATTTTGCCGCCTTTCGTTTAACCGTGGCCGTGGGCTTGATTTCCACGGATAGAATTTTCCGCCGGTGAGAGCAAGACCTGCGAAAGTTCATCGGCTGTTGAGGCATAATCAGTTGTTACGAGGATTGTAAGAGCGTCAACCCTTCATTCATATAATTTAAAGCTTCTTTCCGATATAGAAAACATAGCCATAAAACTGTTTGTATTTATAATATAGTTCAGCTTCATGCCTTTGGTTTGCTATAAGTTCTTCGGCAGCATTATTACCTGCATATTTTTCTAAGAAGTTTTTCTGGGCAGAAACTTGGGGAGCATAAAAATGTTCAGTCCAACAATTTTCAGGCAGGACGAAAGCAGCAATTGGAATATATCCGGCTTTTTGCATTCGTTCGACCTTATTTGAAATTGTATCTATTTCCGGATAAGCAGCCGTCCAAAATTTATCTAACTCCACAGGTCGCTCTTCGGTAAACCACGAGGCCTCTGAAACAGCAATATAGCCTTCAGTTTTCAGAAAGTTACGCCATTCGTTTAAGCCACGTTCAAACCCGATATTATAGATTGCTCCTTCCGACCAGATTAGGTCTAACTCTTCCTGCTGAAAAGGAAGGTTGTCCATCGAACCGACAATGCCTTTGATTCTATGCTGAAGATTTAAGCTGTTAGCATTAATGTTAAACAGCTCAATAAAGGTTGGAAACAAATCGATACCAATAATATGCCCTGGAGTATGATGAGCCAATACCATTGTCTGGCCGCCGGTCCCACAACCAATATCAGCAATCCGAGACTCGTTTGTCAGCTTATCAATAAAGCTCAAGGCCTTAATAGTTACTTCAGGGCTACCAGGCCCTTGTCGGGCCATACTTGAAAAATATTCGCAAATTAATTTGAAGTCGAATTCGTGAATTGATTTATTTTCGTCACTCATGATTTTTACGCCTTTATCGATATCATATCAAAGAGTTGTTGGTTCTGTGATTTGTCGGATGATCACCACGCTGATATTATGGCAGATAAGTTCCGAATATCGTCGTCTTGCCTACGTCGGTTGGATCTTTGACGTGTGATACTTGGGAAAGGCCAAGGAAACGGCATGGCCGCAAGTCGGTATCGGCCGTAATGGTACGTTTGCCCGCCACGATGTCGCCGATGCGCTGCGCGGGCACGCCGATCTCCTTCGCCAGACGATATTGGCTGATCCCCATGGGCTTAACTAACGTTCGGCATGATTAATTTCAAGCGTGATCAGCGCCACGAGCCAACCCATGCTGCGCAACTTGCCAGTCGCAAAATGACGGCGCCTTGCCCGGAACCAGGGCAAGGCGCCGCAGTTTAAGACTGCTGCTGTTCGTTTAGGGCCGCGCCTATTTCACCCGGCCTTCACGCCAGGCTTGGATGAGTTTGTCATAGTCCACGGTCTCGCCTTTGGGTTTTTCATCAGCCAGTTTGGGCTTGGGCGCACCGGGCTGGTCCAGCCAGTGTTTCTCGTCTTTCTTCTCGTTGAGTTTGGGGCCGCATTCGCCCTGGGTCCCTGAGCGGGCAATGCGTTCCAGCACCTTGTCCATCTCTTCGGCCAGGTTGTCCATGGCCTTGTCGACGGTCACTTCGCCGGAAACCGCCTCACCGATGTTCTGCCACCACAGTTGGGCCAGCTTGGGATAATCGGGGACGTTGACGCCGGTGGGGGTCCAAGCCACGCGGGCCGGACTGCGGTAAAATTCCACCAGACCGCCGAGTTTCGGCGCGCGCTCGGTGAAGGATTGATGTTTGATGTCGCTGTCGCGGATGGGGGTCAGACCCACATGCGCTTTCTTCAGCGAGGTGGTCTTGGCGACGCAGAACTGGGCGAAGAGCCAGGCCGCCTTGCGCCGCTCCAGCGGCGTGCTTTTCATGAAGGTCCAGGAGCCGCAATCCTGATACCCCAGCTTCATGCCCTCTTCCCAATAGCTGCCGTGGGGCGAAGGGGCCATGCGCCATTTGGGAGTGCCGTCGGTGTTGACCGTCGGTCCGGGAGCGACCATGCTGGGAACGAAGGCCGTGTACCAGAAAATCTGCTGGGCCACGTTGCCGTTGGCCAGGAACGGCAGGTAGGTGTAGAAGTCCATGCCCAAAGCGCCGGGAGGGGCGTACTTGCGCAGCCACTCCATGTATTTGCGCAGGGAGTACTTGGCGGCCGGTCCGTTGGCGTCGCCGCCGCGGGCCACGCTGGCCCCCACCGGCCGGCAGCCTTCCATGCGGATGCCCCACTCATCCACCGGTTTGCCGTTGGGAATACCCTTGTCGCCGGCGCCGGCCATCGAGAGCCAGGCGTCGGTGAACCGCCAGCCCAGATCCGGGGCCTTCTTGCCGTAGTCGTTGTGACCGAAAACCGCCTTGCCGTCGATTTCACGCACTTTCTCAGTGAAGAACTCGGCGATATCCTCGTAAGCCGACCAGTTGACCGGCACGCCCAGTTCATAGCCGTAGATCTCCTTGAACTTCTGCTTGATGTCTGGGCGGTTGAACCAGTCGTAACGGAACCAGTAGAGGTTGGCGAACTGCTGATCCGGCAGCTGGTAGAGCTTGCCGTCCATGCCGGTGGTGAAGGACTTGCCCATGAAGTCGTCCACATCCAGGGTCGGCAGGGTCACATCCTTGCCTTCACCGGCCATGAAGTCGGACAAGGGCACCACATAGCCATAGCGGGCGTGGGTGCCGATCAGGTCGGAGTCGTTGATCCAGGCGTCGTAGATGTTCTCGCCCGACGCCCATTGGGTCTGCAGCTTCTCGATGACATCGCCTTCCTGGATCAGGTCGAAGGAGACCTTGATGCCGGTGATCTCTTCGAACGCCTTGGCCAGAACCTTGGCCTCGTACTCATGGGTCGGAATGGTTTCGGAGACCACCTTGATGTTCATGCCCTGGAAGGGTTTGGCCGCCTTGATGAACCACTCCATCTCCTGAAGCTGCTGATCCTTGGTCAAGGTGGATGGCTGGAACTCCGTGTCGATCCACTTCTTGGCCGCAGCCGTGTCGGCCGTTGCCGGGCCGGCGGCCAGTGCGGTCAACAGAACCGCGATGCACCCCAGGATCATGGTCCTGGACACCCATTTGTTCAGCACACCTTTCATAGCGATCCTCCTTTGGCCTTCGTGGGTGGATGGGGGGATGCCGCTCGCCTTCGCCGGCGGGAAGGCCTTGTGCGCCGGGCGCCATGAAGCGCATCCTCTGTTTTGACACGTCGACACCTGGATCCTTTCCACGGTTGAACGTGGTTACCCCCAGCGCATGACGATGAAGATCCAGAGCGCCGATGGCAGCAGGGCCGGCCACAGCGTCAGATCCGTCAGACCGAGCCAGGCCAGATGAATATAGGCGGTACCCAGCAAGCCGATGAAAAAGCGCGTGCCCCGGGTGGTCGGGACCCGCAGGAAGCCGCGGCGTTCGATCGTGGGCGACACCAGTTCCCACACGAGCATCCCGCCGATCATCGCGAAAATCGTGATGAAGAAGATGGCCGTCGGCCACGTCCAGTACATCCATTGGAGCGCCATGGTCCCTGCCCCCTTACACGCGGCCCAGGGCGAACCCCTTGGCCAGATGGTTGCGCACGAACCAGATTACCAGGGCGCCCGGAACGATGGTCAGAATGCCGTTGGCCGCCATCAGGCCCCAGTCCAGTCCGGTGGCGCTGATGGTGCGCGTCATGGTGGCCACGATGGGCTTGGCCGCGGTGACGGTCAGCGTGCGGGCGAAGAGCAGCTCGACCCAGCTGAACATGAAGCAGAAGAAAGCCGTGACCCCCACGCCGGCGCGGATCAGCGGAATAAAAAGGGTGAAGAAAAAGCGCGGGAAGGTATAGCCGTCGATGAAGGCGGTTTCGTCGATCTCTTTGGGAATGCCGGACATGAACCCTTCCAGGATCCAGACCGCCAGGGGCACGTTGAACAGGCAGTGGGCCAGGGCCACGGCGATATGGGTGTCGATCAGCTGCACGGTGGAGTAGAGCTGGAAATAGGGCAGCAGGAAGACCGCGGGCGGCGCCATGCGGTTGGTCAGCAGCCAGAAGAACATCTGCCCGTCGCCCAGGAACTTGTAACGCGAAAACGCGTAGGCCGCGGGCAGGGCGAAGGCCAGGGACATCACGGTGTTCAGGCTGACGTAGATGATGGCATTGATGTAACCGGAATACCAGCTGGCATCGGTAAAGACTTTGAGGTAGTTGGCAAACGTGACCTGCGCCGGATAGAGGGCGAACGAACCGAGGATGTCCGCATTGCTGCGCAACGACATGTTGAGCATCCAGTAGATGGGGATGGCCAGCAGGAAGAAGTAAAACGAGAGGGCGATGGACCTTTTTTTCATTCTCCCGGTTCTCATGACCGCTTCTCTCCTTTACCGACGTTTAAGAGCGCCTGGTAGAATATAAAGCTGAAGAGCAGCACAATGAGAAAATAGATGAGCGAGAAGGCGGCCGCCGGCCCCAGATCGAACTGGCCGGTGGCGAGCTTGACCAGGTAGATGGAAAGGAACGTTGTGGTATTGCCGGGGCCGCCGCCGGTCAGGGCAAACGGTTCGGCGTAGATCAGGAAGCTGTCCATGAAGCGCAGCAACACCGCGATGGTGAGCACCCCGCGCATCTTGGGCAGCTGGATGTAGCGGAAGACGGCCAGGGCCGAAGCGCCGTCGATGCGGGCGGCCTGGTAGTACGCTTCAGGGATGGCCCGCAACCCGGCGTAGCAGAGCAGCGCCACCAGCGGGGTCCAGTGCCACACTTCCATGGCCATCAGGGTGATCCAGGCGTAGATCGGCCGGGCCGTGTGATCGAACGGCACGTCCAGAATGCCCAGACTGTTGATGCCCACCCCGAAGAGACCGATGTCCGGCCGGGTAAAGATGATCCAGATGGTCCCGATGACGTTCCACGGGATCAACAGCGGAATGGCCAGGATCACCAGGCTGGCCGAGACGGTCCAGCCTTTTTTGGGCATGGCCAGAGCGATCAGGATTCCCAGCGGAATTTCGATCAGCAGGACGAGGCCGGAAAAGAGGAACTGCCGCCACAACGCATCGTGCAGGCGGGGGTCGGCCAGCATCTGTTCGAACCACTCGGCGCCCACGAATACGGCCTGGCCCGGGCCGAAGATGTCCTGGAGCGAGTAGTTGACCACGGTCATCAGGGGGACGATGGCGCTGAAGGCGACAACGACAAAAACCGGCAGCACCAGAAACCAGGCACGGTTGTCTTCCCATTTTTCCATCACGTCCCTCCTTGGGTATCGTTGACCAGCCGCCCGTCGGCGTAGAGCTTGGTGCGCTGCCGCGGGAAGCGCAGCCAGGCGCGGTCCCGGGGGACCGCCTGACCCTCGGGCACCCTGGCCCGCAGGAGCTGGCCGGCGAGCGCCACGGTGACGATCCGGCAGCTGCCCTGGTCCTCCACGGCCTGGACCGTGGCCGGGACTCCGCCGTCCACCGCCGCGCCATGCACCTCCAGGTAAATGGGCCGGATGCCGACTTCCAGCCGGCCCTGGGCCTTGTGCCCGGCCGCGGCCGCGCCCTCATCCAGTTCGATGGCCGCGCCGTCCACATGAGCCAGCTTGCCTTCCAGGCGACAGGGCAGAAAATTCATGCCCGGGCTGCCGATGAAATACCCTACGAACCGGTGCCTTGGGTTTTCGAAAAGATCCTCGGGCGTCCCGGCCTGGACCACCTCGCCTTCGTGCATCACCACCACGGTGTCGGCGAACGTCATGGCCTCCACCTGATCATGGGTCACGTAGATCATGGTTATGGAATACTTCTCGTGAATCTCCTTGAGCTTGCGGCGCAGCTGCCACTTGAGGTGGGGATCGATGACCGTCAGGGGTTCATCGAAGAGAATCGCGGCCACGTCATTGCGCACCAGACCGCGCCCCAGGGAAATCTTCTGCTTGGCGTCGGCGCTCAGCCCGGCGGCCTTTTGGCCCAGCACCGAGGTCAGCTCCAGCATCTCGGCCACTTCGCCCACCCGCTGCCGGACATGGGCGGCCTGCATCTTGCGGTTGCGCAAGGGGAAGGCCAGATTGTCGTAGACGCTCATGGTGTCATACAGAACGGGGAACTGAAACACCTGGGCGATGTTGCGCTTTTCGGGCGGCAGGCCGGTCACATCGCGCCCGTCGTAGCTCACGCGCCCCTGGCTGGGGGTCAGCAGCCCGGAGATGATGTTCAGCATGGTGGTCTTGCCGCACCCCGACGGCCCCAGCAACGCATAGGCGCCGCCGTTTTCCCAGCTCATCTGGATGTGCTTGAGGGCGTAGTCTTCAGTGCCCCGGGCGTGCCGATGGTAGCTGTGGGCCAGGTCCTGCAGATCGATGCGCGCCATGGCGTCGGTCCTCTTGAAGCCGCGTTAAGTGGACCGCGGCGGGTCGCCGGGAGCGGCCACCAGCCGCCCCTGGCCGTCGTAGACGAACAGGTTCCCGGGGTTCACAAAGACAGTGATCTCGCTGCCGATCTTGAGCGGGTGCACGCCGTAGCCCTGCACGACCAGGCGCGCCTGCTCATGGCTGACATGAATGAAAGTTTCCGATCCGTTGATTTCGCTTAGTTCCACCCTGGCGCGGATAGGCGCGTCGCCGGCGCCGGCGGCTTCAAGAAGGAGGTGATTGCAGCGCACCCCGAAGCGATAAGCGCCCGGCGCCAGGTAGGCCATGTGGCCGCTGATGGGAAATTGAATGCCGCGCCCCAGGCGCACCTGGCCGGCGTCGACCACGCCCTCCAGGTAGTTGATCGGCGGATCAGAGAAGACCTCGGCCACCCGCGTGGTGACCGGGCGCCGGAAAACCTCCGCCGTGGGACCGGTCTGCAGCACGCGCCCCTCGTCTAGCACCGCGATATGGCCGCCCAGCATCAGAGCCTCGGACGGCTCCGTGGTGGTATAGACCACGATGGCCTGACGCTGTTCGAAGATCTGCTGCAATTCCACGCGGAGCTCTTCGCGCAGCTTGTAGTCCAGGTTGACCAGCGGCTCGTCGAGCAGCAGCAGGTGGCTCTCCTTGACCAGGGCCCGCGCAATGGCCGTGCGCTGCTGCTGGCCGCCGGAGAGCTCGGCCGGCAGGCGCTCCAGCAGGGGCGTCAGGTGCAGGATTTCGGCCGTTTCGCGCACGCGCCGGTCGATGGTGCGCCGGTCCAGGCCGGCGATCTTCAGCGGCGAGGCGATGTTCTGATAAACGCTCAGGGACGGGTAGTTGATGAATTGCTGGTAGACCATGGCCACACTGCGGCGGCGCACGGAAATCCCGGTGACATCGCGTCCGTCGACGAGCACGCGCCCGCGCGTGGGGCGGTCGAGGCCGGCCATGATGCGCAGCAGAGAGGTTTTCCCGGCCAGGGTGCGGCCGAGCACGACATTGCGCGATCCGGGCGCCAGATCCAGATCGATGCTCTGCAGATGGGCTCCCCCGGCGACGATCTTGTCCACCTGCTGGAGTGACAGCCCCATGGCACGCTCTCCGCTCGGTTTGAATGGACGGCGTTCGCCCTAGCTGTTAAGCAGCGGCGCAGCCGTTGTGGCGGAACCTGACCAACAAAATGTTCGAAATCCTTTAACAGGAGGTACGTATTTTCGCAAGCGAAAATATCCTGGCTTCGCAACCGGCCGGCTACTTGGCCACAAACAGCTGCACATCGGCATTTGCGAGCACCTCCACCAGTGCCGAGGGCGGCGGCTGATCGGTGAAGAGCGCGTCGATCTCGGCGATGTTGCCGAGCCGCACCATGGCGTTGCGGCCGAACTTGGTGTAGTCGGCCGCAAGGAAGACCTGGCGCGAATTGTCGATGATGGCCCGCGCCGCGCGCACCTCGCGGTAGTCGAAATCGAGCAGGGTGCCGTCGATGTCGATTCCGCTGATGCCGATGATACCGTAATCCACCCGAAATTGTTGAATGAAATCGATGGTGGCCTCACCGATGATCCCGCAGTCGCGATGTCGCACCAGGCCGCCGGCGACGATGACCTCGAAATTTTCGTTTGTTGACATAATCGAGGCCACGTTCAGGTTGTTGGTGATCACCCGCAGCCGTTTGTGGTTTGACAAAGCCTGGGCGATGGCCTCGGTGGTGGTGCCGATGTTGATGAACAGCGAGGCATGGTCCGGGATCTGACGCGCCACCATCTGGGCGATCTTCCGTTTTTCCTGATAGCACAGGATCTTGCGTTGGCTGTAGGCCACATTCTCCGTGCTGGAGGCCGCGCCGGCGCCGCCGTGGAAGCGCTGGATGAGGTTCAGCTCGCTCAGCGTATTGATGTCCCGCCGGACGGTCTGGGGTGTCACGCCGAATTCGCGCGCCAGGGCGTCGATGGTGATAAACCCCTTGGCCTGCACCAACCGCTGGATCTGACGGTGCCGTTCGCCCAGGGAGAGCCTGGCGCCGGCCTCCGGCGGTCTACCCTCGCCGACGACGAGCTCCGCCGCCGGCCGGTCGCCGGCATCTGCCGGGGAAAGGCCCATGGGACCTCCATGTGAGGGCTGGTTGTTTCATTTCGAACCACATCCTTACCGGCGAGTTTCGTTTTCGAAAATTAATGATGACACAAAGAACGATGTATGGTAGGTTCGAGGCGACGGTCGCCGGCCCGGGGCGGACCTAATTTGGACTTGCAGTGCATTAGCACACGCCCGTGGGTTTCTCAAGCGAAAACGGCCGGTGATCAGACCGCATTCCTACGGCAGCCAGGAGTTCGCCCCATGCAGACCCAGGTCCTGATCATCGGCGGCGGCGTAAACGGCACGGGACTAGCGCGGGATCTGGCGCTGCGCGGGGTGGCCTGCGTGGTGGCTGAAAAGCAGGACATCAATGCCGGCGCCTCGGGCGGCAACCACGGCCTGCTGCACAGCGGGGCGCGCTACATCGCCTCGGACCCGGCCGCGGCCCGCGAATGCCGCCTCGAAAACCGACGGCTCAAACAGCTGGCCGCCCACTGCATCGAGGATACCGGCGGTCTTTTTGTCGCCGTGGCCGGTGACGATGAACGCTATATCGCCGAATTTCCTGACCGCTGCGCCCGATGCGGCATTACCGCCCGGGCGCTGGACCCGCATGAGGCGCGCGCCATGGAGCCGGCCCTGGCCGGGAACGTCATCGCCGCCTTTGCAGTGGAGGACGCCACCGTCGATCCCTTCAAGCTCGCGCTGGAGAACATCGCCAGCGCCCGGCAGTCAGGGGCCCGGCTGCTGCGCCACCACCAGGTCGTCGGCTTCGACATCCACGCCGGCCGCATCCAGGCCGCGCACCTGCGGGATGCCCTCACCGGGCGGACACGCCGCGTGGCGGCCGAGCTGGTGGTCAACGCCGCCGGCGCCTGGGCCGGTCGCGTGGCGGCTCTGGCCGGCGCCGCCGTGGCGATGCGCTATTCCAAGGGGAGCCTGCTGGTGACTCAGAGCCGCCTCGCCCAGCGGGTGCTCAACCGCCTGCGCCCGCCCACGGACGGGGACATTCTCGCCCCCGGCGGCACCGTCTCCATCCTGGGAACCACCTCCGAACGCGTGGCTTCCCCGGATGGGATCCGTCCCGAGATCCACGAGCTGGATGCCATCATCGCTCAGGGGGCCGCCATGGTGCCGGAGCTCGCTACAACGCGCTACATCCGCGCCTATTGCGGGGTGCGCCCCCTGCTGGGCAGCGCCGATTCGCCCGACGACCGGAACGATCGCAATGTGAGCCGCGGTTTCGCCCTCATCGACCATGAACGGCAGCCGGAAAAGCTCGGCAATCTGATCAGCATCACCGGCGGCAAGCTGACCACCTATCGCCTGATGGCCGAGAAGACCGCCGACCTGGTCTGCAAAAAACTGGCGATCGAAAGCCCCTGCCGGACCCGCGTGGAACCCCTGCCCGACACCGCGGAGGCCCGCTGGACCGAACCCGGGCTCGCCCCCCGCCTGTGGCTGCGAAGGAACGACCCCGACGACCGCCTGCTGTGTGAATGCGAGATGGTGCCCGAGAGCGCCGCGGAAGAGATCGTCCAGGGCATTCGCCGGCAGGCCGGGCGTCCCAGCCTCACCGCCATCGGCTTGCGCAGCCGCATCGGCAAAGGACCCTGCCAGGGCACCTTCTGCAGCCAGCGCGTGACTGCCTGGCTCTGCGACCGGAAGCAACTCCGCGGCCAGGAAGGCCTGGCCGAGCTGCGCGCCTTCCTGCGCGAGCGCTGGCGCGGACAGCAGCCCCTGCTCTGGGACGAGTCCCTGGCCCAGGCCGAATTGCTGGAAGCCATGCACTGCGGGTTTTTCGGCCTGGAGCTGGGTGCGCCGCCGCCCGCGCAACCGCCCGGGGACCCGTGAGACCATGAACGGCGAGGACCGGTCCGAGACCTGCGATGTGATGATCGTCGGCGCCGGCATGGCCGGCATGGCGGCCGCCCTCTTTGCCGCCCGCCGCGGCCTGGCGGTGGCCCAGGTCGGCCTCGCCGGCGAAATCAATTTCGCCAGCGGCATGCTCGACCTGCTGGGCGTGCACCCCGTGGCGGCGGGCCGGGTGTGGGCCGACCCCTGGGCGGGTATTGCGCGTCTGTGCGCCGATGAACCCCGGCACCCCTATGCGCGCCTCGCCCCGGCCGCGATCCATGCCGCCCTGACCGCCTTTTTGGATTTCCTGGACCGGGCCGGTTATCCCTACTTCACCCACGGAACGGCCAACCTGGAGATGATCACGCCGGCCGGCACGGTAAAGACCACCTATGCCGTGCCGCACACCATGCGCCAGGGCGCCCTGGCGCTGGCCGATGGCCGGCCCTGCCTGCTGGTGGATTTCAAGGGGCTGAGGGGCTACAGCGCCCGGCAGATCGCCCTGGGGCTGGCCCCGCGCTGGCCGCGCCTGCGCACGGAGCGCCTGGACTTCCCCCCCGGCGGCGGCGATCTCTACCCCGAGCGTGTGGCCCGCTCGCTGGAGCTGGCGGAGACCCGCC
>Ga0209254_10001673_pt1 | contig 20010 bp, 17 predicted proteins | sample FrelakmetDIP11DI_FD_187148 | JGI IMG/M metagenome (GOLD analysis project Ga0209254, IMG submission 187148) | Freshwater lake sediment microbial communities from the University of Notre Dame, USA, for methane emissions studies - DIP11 DI (SPAdes)... | ecosystem: Environmental > Aquatic >...
TATGAAAACCATCCGTTATCCAGGTAAAGATACCTGGGAAGCTTTGTGCGCAAGACCCCGGTTTGACAGATCAGGCCTCGAAGATGTTGTCTCTTCCATTCTGCAAAAAGTAAGAAATGAAGGAGATAGGGCTCTTTTAGAACTTTCTGAGAAATTCGATGGTGCAGTCATGAAATATCTCAGGGTTCCTGCTTCTGAAATAAATGATTCAGCTGCAAAGGTTCCCGAAGATCTCCGGCAAGCTATTTCCGTTGCCAGAGCGAATATCGAAAAATTCCACAGAGCTCAGCTGATCAGTGAAGAACCCGTGGAGACGACCAAAGGAGTAAAGTGCTGGAGAAAAAGTGTTCCTGTAAGCAAGGCAGGAATATATGTGCCCGGAGGGTCAGCCCCTCTGTTTTCAACGGTCCTGATGCTGGCTATCCCTGCTAAAATTGCAGGATGCACCGAGATTATTATGTGTACTCCTCCTGATAAAAACGGTAACATAAATCCATTAATTCTCTATGCTGCATATACCGCAGGTGTTACTGATATTATTAAAATAGGCGGGGCACAGGCTATCGCGGCTATGGCTTATGGTACCGAAAGTGTACCAAGGGTTGATAAGATTTTTGGGCCCGGAAACCAATATGTCACAAAGGCTAAGGAGATGGTCCAGCTCGACGGGATCGCGATCGATATGCCTGCAGGCCCAAGTGAAGTGCTGGTAATTGCAGACAGCGATTCTGATCCGGCCTTTATCGCTTCGGATCTGCTGTCGCAGGCTGAACATGGGACTGACAGCCAGGTTATCCTTCTAACTGATTCCCAGGAAATATTAAAAAGCGTAAAGGAAGAAACTTACAATCAACTGAACTTTTTACCCAGGAGGAATATTGCAGCTAAGGCACTTGAAAACAGCTCTTTAATATTAATGAATTCACTTTCAGAATGCATGGAATTCAGTAATCTTTATGCACCGGAACATTTGATAATAGCCGCTTCCGATAACCTATCCCTTGCAGAAAAGGTCATAAATGCAGGATCGGTATTCCTCGGTAAATACAGCTGCGAAAGTGCAGGAGACTATGCTTCAGGGACAAACCATACCCTCCCGACATTCGGATATGCCAGGGGCTTCAGCGGAGTTTCGACAGAGAGTTTCATGAAAAAGATAACTTTCCAGGAGGTTTCTGCTGAGGGACTAAAAAATCTCGGACCGGTAATAGAACAGATGGCGGAAGCTGAACTTTTACAGGGTCATAAAAATGCGGTAACAATTCGGTTAAAATCTATGGAAAATGACTGATATCCATATATTAGTAAGAGAAAATGTAAGGACACTTACCCCTTATTCATGTGCGAGGGATGAATTCAAAGGTAAGGAAGGAGTTTTTATGGACGCAAACGAAAATCCTTATGGCAGCCTGAACAGGTATCCCGATCCTTACCAGAGGGAACTCAAATCATCAATTGGCGGGATAAAAGATATTGCAGAAGAGAACATTTTCCTGGGAAACGGAAGCGATGAAATTATAGATCTGTGCTTCAGAATATTCTGCAATCCAGGAGTTGACAAAGCTCTTACCTTTACTCCGACATACGGTATGTATGAGGTATCGGCCGCCATAAATAATGTTGAGCTGATTAAGGTTCCTCTCTCCGAAGATTTTCAGATTGAACCGGAGAGCCTGTTCCCGTTTCTAAAAGATCCCTGTCTGAAGCTTATTTTTATATGTTCCCCGAACAATCCAACCGGCAACCTCATGAAAGAATCGGCTGTTAATACAATTCTTTCATCTTTCAGTGGGATCGTCGTAATTGATGAAGCATACATTGATTTTACAGAAAGACCTTCATCAATAAAACTGCTAAGCCGACACAGAAATCTCATAGTGATGCAAACCTTCAGCAAGGCAATGGGACTGGCTGCTGCAAGGGTCGGGATGGCATTCATGGATTCTTCAGCCGTCGGATATTTCAATAAGATGAAACCGCCTTATAATATCAGTACAATAAACCAGAAAGCAGCATTAAAAAGCCTTGCCAATATTGATTTGTTAAAAAAGAGGATCAGAAGGATAATAACTGAAAGAGAAAGGCTTGCAAAAAGTCTGAGAAAAATGAGTATTATTGAAAAGATCTTTCCGTCTGACTCTAATTTTCTACTTGTAAAGACAAAAAATGCTGACTTTATTTATACTGAACTTATTGATAATAAAATTATTGTAAGGAACAGGAATATGATTGTGCCGGGCTGTATCCGTATAACAGTAGGAACTCCGGCTGAAAATAACAAACTGATTAGAACCCTGCGAACATTTAAACTATGAAGAAGGTACTTTTTCTCGACAGGGATGGAACAATCCTTATGGAACCAGCTGATGAACAGGTTCAAAGTTTTGAAGACCTTCAGTTTCTTCCCGGTGTGATCACAGCTCTCTCCAAAATAGCTAAAGAGACCGATTATGAACTGGTCATGGTAACAAACCAGGACGGACTGGGCACAGAATCATATCCTGAAGAAACATTCTGGCCGGTGCATAATAAAATGCTGCAGATACTTAAGGGAGAAGGAATTGAGTTCACGGAGATCTTTATCGACCGGTCACTTCCGGAGGATAACGCTCCCACAAGAAAACCAGGTACTGCCATGCTGACAAAATACCTGACACAAGGCATAGATCAAAATTCCTCTTATGTGATCGGTGACAGGATTTCTGATTTACAGTTAGCTTCCAATATAGGGTGCAAGGGTATAATCTTAAAAAATAAACCACATGCTGATGCAGTTCTGAGTTCCACCGACTGGAACGATATTTACAATTATCTGAAATCAATACCCCGAAGATCGCTAATAAATCGTAAAACCAGTGAGACATCAGTTTTTCTGGAACTGAATCTCGACGGTTCAGGGAAAAGCACAATTGATACTGGAATAGGATTTTTTGACCATATGCTTGAACAGATACCAAAACACGGAGGTATCGATCTGTCAGTCAAAGTTGTCGGCGATCTTAAAGTTGATCAGCATCATACCATCGAGGATGTTGCAATCGCTTTTGGTGAAGGAGTCTCTTCAGCCCTGGGAAGCAAAAAGGGAATTGAGAGATATGGATTTCTTCTGCCAATGGATGATTCGCTTGCTCAGGCAGCTATCGACTTTGGCGGTCGTCCCTGGCTCATCTGGAATGTCAGCTTTGTGCATGCTCTCATTGGTGATATCCCTTCGGAAATGTTCTTTCATTTTTTTAAGTCATTCACCGATAGTGCAAAGTGTAATATGAACGTTAAGGCTGAAGGTGAAAATGACCACCACAAGATTGAGGCAATTTACAAAGCGTTCGCCAAAGCCCTTAAAATGGCTGCAAATATGACTGATAACTACAATTTACCATCCACGAAAGGCACATTATGATAGCGATTTTAAAGTATAGTGCAGGAAACATCCAGTCGGTTCAGAATGCTGTTAGCCGGCTGGGCTTTGATTCCAGAGTAACTGACAAGGACGAAGAATTGCTTGCTGCCGACAAGGTTATCATACCCGGCGTTGGGGAAGCCAGTAGTGCCATGAAATATTTGAGGGAGAGAAAACTGGATAAACTTATTTTGTCGCTCAAACAGCCGGTACTGGGAATCTGCCTGGGATTGCACCTTATGTGCGATATTTCATATGAAGGCTGTACTAGATGCCTTGGGATTTTTGACGCAGCCGTCAAGAAATTTCCTCCTTTTGAAAAAGTGCCGCATATGGGTTGGAACGATTTCTCGGCACTGAAAGGAACACTCTTCAAAGGCGTCAGAGCTGATGAGAATGTCTACTATGTTCACAGCTATTATGCTGAAATAACTGACTTTACATTGGCAATATGTGATTATGTCCTTCCATTCAGCGCTGCAATGCATAAGGATAATTTCTATGCTGTCCAGTTTCACCCGGAAAAGTCAGCTGACACAGGTACCAAAATTCTGAAAAATTTCCTTGAGCTGTGAGGATCATTGTTGCACTCGATATTATAGAAGGTAAGTGTGTAAGGCTTACAAAAGGGGATTTCTCAACTAAAAAGATTTATAATGAGAATCCTCTGGAAGTAGCGCGCCAGGTTGAGGATAGTGGAATTAAATATATCCATATAGTCGATCTTGACGGAGCACTTAAAAAACGTGTTGTCAATTTCAAAATTCTGGAGAAAATTGCTGCCGGAACTTCGCTGAAAATTGATTTTGGCGGTGGTATCCGGTCCGATGATGATCTTTATATTGTTTTCAGCAGCGGAGCCCGACAGGTCACCTGCGGAAGCATTGCTGTAACCAGTCAGCCGCTGGTCCTTGAATGGCTCTCAAAGTGGGGCCGTGAGAAAATCATGCTTGGTGCCGATTCAGTTAAGCGTAAAATTGCAACTGAAGGATGGGCTGAAAGCTCGGATTCGGATATAGTAAAATTCATTACTGATTACAAATCGAAGGGTATTAAATATGCAGTATGCACTGATATTGACAAAGATGGAATGCTCAAGGGACCATCGGTCGGACTGTATAAAGAAATACTTGAGATCCCCGGTCTTAGCTTAATCGCCAGCGGAGGGATCACTTCAATTAAGGATATTGAAGAATTATCACTGATTGGCTGTGAAGGTGCCATAATCGGTAAAGCATTATATGAAGGGATCCTGGATTTAAAAGAAATCAGCCGGCTATGTTAAAAAAAAGAATCATCCCCTGTCTGGATATAAAAGAAGGCAGGACAGTCAAAGGAGTCAATTTTATTGATATCCGCGATGCCGGGGATCCGGTGGAACTGGCAAAAAAGTATGTTGAACAGCGTGCCGATGAGCTGGTCTTTCTGGATATTACGGCAACCATTGAGAAGCGGAAGACTTTTGCTGAGCTGGTTGGAAGGATAGCAGCTGAAATAAACATCCCGTTTACCGTTGGGGGTGGTATAGAGACAATTGATGATGCAGCTCTTCTGATTAAAGCCGGCGCTGACAAGATAAGCATCAATTCATCTGCTTTCAGAAATCCAAATCTGATAACTCAGATTGCAAAACGGTTCGGCAGCCAATGCGTTGTTGTGGCTATTGATACCCACTTCATTAATAATGAATGGATTGTATATATTGATGGAGGACGGACCCCTACTAAGTCAAACGCTGTTGACTGGGCAGTAAAAGCTGAAAAACTTGGGGCAGGTGAAATACTACTGACCTCGATGAATGCTGACGGAACAAAATCAGGATTTTCAAATGAGATCACAAGGGAGGTAAGCAAAAGCGTGAACATACCTGTCATAGCCTCGGGAGGAGCCGGAAGCATGGAGCACTTCAGGGACGTCTTTACAAAAACCACGTGCAGCGCCGCACTGGCGGCAAGTATCTTTCATTTTGGGGAAATTGCTATACCTGAACTCAAAGAGTATCTTGCCGGTAAAGGAATTAATGTAAGAGTATAAGGACTAAAGTCCTGATTTATAAGACTGCAAAAACCCCGGCATTAATGCCGGGGTAAAGCAAAGATGATGGACCAAAGTCCTGCTCTAACCCCGGCATTAATGCCGGGGTTAACGGATAAATCCTAAAATCAGGGCTTTAGCCCTTAATTTAGTTGAAAAACAAAATATAATAAGTATGCATATCGATTTTAGCAAAGGTAATGGCCTAATTCCTGCAATAATTCAGGATAATAACACCCTCCAGGTTCTGATGTTGGGATATATGAATGAAGAAGCATTTAATAAAACTCAGGATGATGGGAAGGTCACATTTTTCAGCCGGAGCAAAAACAGGCTCTGGACCAAGGGAGAGACCTCTGGCAATTTTATGATTGTTAATGAAATAACAATAGACTGCGATAATGATACATTACTTATAAAGGTCAATCCTGCAGGACCAGTTTGTCACACGGGCAAAAAATCATGTTTTGGTGAAGAAGCATCAAAAGGCTTTATATACGAGCTGGAACAAATTGTAAATCAAAGAATTGATGATGATATTCAGGATTCGTATACCAATAAGATCTTCAGGAAGGGAATAAATAAAGTCGCTCAGAAAGTCGGCGAAGAAGCGATTGAACTGGTTATTGAATCAAAGGATGATAATCAGGATTTATTCAAAAACGAAGCTGCTGATTTGCTTTACCATCTGTTGATTCTGCTGAAGGCAAAAAAGACAGAGTTTTCGGAAATAGAGGAAGTACTTAAATTAAGGCACAAAAGCAAATAATTGACCCCAATCCCCTAAAGGGGGCTATTTAAAAGTCCCCTTCAGGGGATTTAGGGGCAAAAAACAGAGAGACAGAAATCAAATATTTGATAAAATTTACCAAACCTCAATATTTTTTGAAATTTATTTGTGATTTTTAATATTTCCATTACTTTTGTAAGCCAATAAACCGAAACAATGAATATTGTATACAGCTATTTCTTTTCTTATTTCTATTTCTTTTTTTATTTCAAAAAGAAATAAGGGGGTTTTTGTATACTGATAAACAATTATATAAAAAGCAAGGGTCCCCGGAAAAGGGACCCTTCTTTTTTTTAAAAAAGAAGTACTATGAAGATTGCCGTACAGGGAGAAAAAGGGTGCTTTCATGAAGTAGCAGCAAGACAGTTTTTCTGTTATGATAATATTGAAATTGTACCTTGCTCAACTTTTGATATGACCCTGAATTCTGTCAAGGAGGGCAAAGCTGATCTGGCAATGATGGCTATTGAAAACGCCCGGTCAGGTAGCATCCTTTACAACTATACCCTTATCAGGGAGTCAGGATTGAAAATGCTGGGTGAACATAACCTCAGGATAGTACAGAACCTGATGGCTCTTCCCGGCCAGACTATTAACGACATACGTCAAATCCGTTCGCATCCGATCGCCCTTGCCCAATGTATGACATTTCTGAACCAGTACCCTGGCATTACCCTTGTGGAATCTGATGATACGGCAGGAAGTGCAAAGCTGATCTCGGAACATAAGCTAAAGAAAATTGCAGCTATAGCCTCTTCAGATGCTGCTGAAATTTACGGACTTAAGGTAATTGCAGCCGGAATTGAAACTTATAAGAAAAACTATACCAGGTTCCTGGTGATAGGTAGTAGCGACAAAGGAAACAAAGAGGGCAATAAAATATCAATATGTTTTGCAACCGGACATAAGCCTGGTTCACTGGCTTCAGTTCTGGTAAAGCTGGCTGAGATGAATATCAACCTTTCCAAGATCCAGTCGGTTCCCCGTCTGAATGGGGATTGGGAATATATGTTTTATCTTGACCTCGAACTGCCTTCCGGTTCCGATATCAGACTGATTGAATCTGTTCTTGAAAAGTACACAAGTAATTTAGAGGTTCTTGGTGTTTACAATAAAGGAGATATGCTGTATGAAAGTTAAACCTGCAGATCGGACCAATAGTGTCCAGGAATATTATTTTTCCCGGAAACTAAGGCAGATTGATCAGATGCGCGCTTCAGGCGCTGATGTTATAAATCTTGGAATTGGAAGTCCCGATCAGCCACCGTCGGATAATACTATCAGACGATTGTCATCTGAAGCTTCAAAACACGGCGTTCATGGGTATCAGAGCTACAATGGAAATCCTGCTTTGCGAAAGGCTTTTTCTGACTGGTATCTTAAATATTTTAATGTAAGGCTTGATCCTGAAAATGAGATACTGCCTCTCATGGGAAGCAAGGAAGGCATAATGCATATAAGCATGGCATTTGTAAATACCGGCGATGAGGTACTAATACCAAACCCGGGGTATCCTACCTATGCTTCTGTCACAAACCTTGTTGGCGGTAAAATAAGGTATTATGATCTTGACGAAAAAAACGGATGGCTTCCGGATATTGAAAGTCTTGAAAGAGCCGATTTAAACAAGGTTAAACTAATGTGGCTGAACTATCCCCACATGCCAACCGGCACAAAAGGATCTGCAGACCTTTTTAAAAGAATGGTCGCATTCTCGGCTAATCATAATATCCTGTTGTGCAACGACAATCCTTACAGTTTCATATTGAACAGGGAATACACCAGTCTTCTGGCTGCTGAAGGGTCCATGGAAACGGCTCTCGAGCTTAATTCAATGAGTAAATCGCACAATATGGCCGGATGGAGAATCGGGATGGTCGCAGGCAACAGCGAATATATCAGTAACATCCTGAAGGTAAAAAGCAATATGGATTCAGGAATGTTTCTGCCAATGCAAATGGCAGCTGTTGAAGCACTTAACAATCCGGAATCGTGGTATGATACAGTTAACGAAACATATAAAGAACGCCGGAAGATTGCCATATCTATCATGGAGACCCTAAAATGCAAATTCAGCCATGACCAGATTGGCTTGTTTATCTGGGGACGCCTGCCTGATGAAGTTGAAAGCTGTGAAGCATTTGTCGAGGACATCCTTGTAAAAGCAAATGTGTTTCTGACTCCGGGTTTTATTTTTGGAAGCAAAGGGGAAAGGTATATTCGCATATCTTTGTGCGCCAGTAATGAAAGGCTGAATGAAGCCAGAGAAAGAATAGCAAACCATTTACCAATTACCAATAACCAATCACCAAAATGACAATAGCTGCAGTAGGAATCGGACTAATAGGAGGTTCATTAATGATTGACCTTCGCAGGAGAGGATTTGCCGATAAAATAATTGGAGTTGACTCGAATCTGCAGCACAGGAATATTGCACAGCTCTGCGGACTGGTAGATGAGACCGATACTCTTGAAAATGCAGTTGACAGGAGCGATCTGATAATCCTGAGTACCCCAGTGGATGCGAACTGCAGGATGTTACCGGGAATACTTGACAGGATCGCAGGAACATCAAAAGTAGTGACCGATATGGGATCAACAAAAGGGAGCATGGCTAGAATATCAGAACATCATCCAGCCCGGGGCCGGTACGTCGCTCTGCATCCGATGGCAGGAACTGAATTTTCAGGTCCTCTTGCTGCAATAGGCAAGCTGTTTGATTATAAAAATGTAATCATTTGCGATCGCGAGCTGAGCGATAAGGATGCCCTCAGCCTGATTGAAAAAATGCTCGATCTCTTAAATATGCGAAAGGTGTATATGAATTCAAGTGACCATGATGAACATGTTGCATATGTATCGCATATATCTCACATAACCTCATTCTCTCTTGCCCTGAGTGTCCTTGATAAGGAAAAGGTGGAACAAAATATACTAACACTTGCTGGAGGAGGTTTTGAAAGTACTGTTCGTCTTGCCAAAAGTAACGGAGATACCTGGGCTCCCATTTTTCTTGAGAATTCTCAGTTTATAACTGAGGTTATAGACAACTATATCGAGAAAATGAACCTCTTCAGGAAAATGATTTCAGAAAATGATAAAGAAGGACTGAAAGCTCTCATGGAAGAGGCTAACAAAATAAGGAAGATCTTAAATTAAAAGCATATTTTATGGTACTGGAATTGAAAACACACATGGCAAAAGACTGGAGGGGTTATAAGGGAAGACCTTTCCTGATCTCCGGTCCTTGCAGCGCCGAGACTGAAGAGCAGGTAATGGCAACGGCAATCCAACTGGCCCAGATAAAGGAGGTAAGTGTATTCCGCGCCGGAATCTGGAAGCCGAGAACCCGCCCTAACAGCTTTGAAGGCGTTGGAACAGAGGGACTAAAATGGCTCAGGACTGTAAAGCAGGAAACCGGGTTAATGGTGGGAACCGAAGTAGCCAACGAAAAACATGTATATGAGGCATTGAAGTATGGCATTGATATGCTTTGGATAGGTGCAAGGACCTCTGTTAATCCTTTCACAGTGCAGGAAATTTCAGATGCCTTAAACGGGGTCGATGTTATGGTCTTTGTCAAAAATCCCATAAATCCTGATCTTGAACTCTGGATCGGGGCCATAGAGCGAATTTCGAGGGCTGGAATTACCAAGCTGGGAGCTATCCATCGCGGATTTTCAACTTATGAAAAGACAATTTACAGGAATCAGCCAAACTGGCAGCTGCCAATTGAATTACGGCGAAGGATTCCCGACCTGCCTATCATCTGCGACCCGAGTCATATCTCAGGTTCGCGGGAATACCTTCATGAAATCTCACAGAAGGCAATGGATCTTAATTTTGACGGCCTCATGCTTGAATCGCATATTGATCCTGACAAGGCTCTAAGTGATGCTGCCCAGCAGCTTACTCCGAATGACCTGAAGGAACTGCTGAGCAGGCTTGTTCTCAGAAATCCCGTAACCTCTGATCCAAAATTGCTCGACATCCTTGGGGAACTGAGGCTGCAGATCGATGTATTTGATGATGCACTAATAGATATCCTCGAAAAACGGATGAAAGTTGCGGAAACCATAGGCCAGTATAAAAAGGAAAATAATATTACTATCTTGCAGACAACACGCTGGGATGAAATAATTAAAAAGGTCATGATTAACGGCCAGCTGAAAGGTCTCAGCAGGGAAGTGATAGATACCATTTTTAAAGCTATTCATCAGGAGTCAATCAATCACCAGATGAAGATCATGAATAATGGCATCACCAACCATGTAAAGAGAAAACAATAAATAAATAACCCATGGAAAGATCGGTAGAACCCTCATTTGTCAGCGGTCAGGTTAAGGCACCCCCATCAAAAAGTATGACTCAGAGGGCAATTGCTGCCGCCATGCTTGCAGATGGAAAAAGCCAGATATTTAATCCCTCATATTGCGATGATTCACTTGCAGCAATGAGCATTGCCGTAAGTCTGGGCGCCAGGGTGGATCCTGAGCCTGAAAAGATGACAATCACCGGTGCAGGAGAAGTGAAAGAAAGAAAGCTTAATTGCGGTGAATCAGGCCTGGCGATCCGTATGTTCTCACCTGTAGCAGCATTGTTCGATGAGGAAATAACCATGACCGGTGCCGGTTCACTAAAAAACAGACCGATGGGTATGATCGGTGACGCTTTGAATCAGCTTGGCGCCAGATGCACCAGCACTGACGGATTTCTTCCTCTGACCATCAGAGGGCCACTGAAAGGCGGGAATTGTGAAATTGACGGATCGGTGAGCTCCCAGCTGCTTACGGGATTGCTTATGTCGCTGCCCCTAGCAGATGATGATTCCAGAATTAAAGTCAATAACCTCAGGAGTAAACCATATATCGATATGACAATATCGATCCTTAAGGATTTCGGCATCAACATCTCAAATGAAAATTATGAACATTTCATTGTGAAGGGACAACAGAAATATGTCCCGGGATCTTACACTGTTGAAAGCGACTGGAGCGGCGGCTCATTTCTGCTAGTTGCTGGAGTTGTCAGCGGCAATTTAAAAGTTACAGGTCTGCGCACCGGAAGCTATCAAAGCGATATGACAATTCTGGAAGCACTGCAACAGGCGGGTGCTGTTATGAAAATCTCTGACGGACTTATTGAGGTATCAAAATCAAAATTGACAGCTTTCGAACTTGATGCCACCGAGTCGCCTGATCTCTTCCCCCCTCTTGTGGCCCTTGCATCTTATTGCAATGGTGTTTCAAAGATCAAAGGCACATCGCGGTTAAAATATAAAGAGAGTGACCGTGCTGAAACACTTGCTGAGGAGTTTGGCAAGATGAACATAAAGGTTGAGCTTAAAGATGACTTTTTATTTATCACCGGAGGTACTGTTAATGGGGCAAGAGTAAATTCCTATGGTGACCACCGTATTGCAATGGCCGCCGCTGTCGCTGCACTTGGTGCAACAGGAACCGTTTTTATCAGGGATTCACATTGCGTTGGTAAATCATATCCCGGTTTTTTTAATGATTTACGAAATCTGGGGGCAGTTGTACATGAATGAACTAATTGAATCTGAATATCAATATGCGAGAATATAATCTGTTTTAATTAAAAATATTAAAAAAAAAGTCATTATTTGTTTGAAATTAAAATTTTTCACTATTTTTGATGCCATGAAAACAGGAAGATTATATCTCTGGTCTTGGTGCAGCCCGAATAATTAAGCTGTGAATAAGGCCATTATATAATCCTCAAAAGATATTTACCCGTAAAGGCATGCTGTTCACAGCATGCCTTTTTTATTTATAAATTTTAATAACCACTTAATAACTAATACAATGAAAAAGATCACAAAAATTTTACTAAACGACGAAGAAATGCCCCGCCACTGGTATAATATTGTGGCAGATATGCCAAATAAACCGTTGCCGCCGCTTAATCCGGCAACACGGCAACCAATAGGACCTGAGGCTCTTGCTGCAGTATTCCCGATGGAACTAATAAAACAGGAAGTATCAGCAGAAAGGTATATTGAAATACCCGACGAGGTTCTTGACCTCTACAGGACATACCGTCCTTCACCCCTGTTCAGGGCTGTCAATCTTGAAAAGGCGCTTGGCACAAAAAGTAAAATCTATTACAAGTATGAAGGAGGCAATTATTCAGGTTCCCATAAAGCCAACACTGCAATAGCACAGGCATATTACAACAAGCAGGAAGGAGTCAGGAGGATTACCACGGAGACCGGGGCCGGTCAGTGGGGAAGTGCCATGAGTTTTGCCTGCCAGCATTTCGGACTTGAGCTCCTCGTGTTCATGGTTAGGGTAAGTTACAGTCAGAAACCCGGCCGGAAGCTTTTAATGAATGTATATAATGCAAAAGTTGTCCCTTCTCCAAGCACCATGACAGTATCAGGCAGGAAGGTTCTCGAACTCGATCCGGATTCTCCGGGCAGTCTGGGCATTGCAATTTCAGAAGCCATGGAAATAGCGGCTGAAGATCCTTACACAAAATATTCCCTCGGAAGTGTCCTTAATCATGTAATTCTTCATCAGACTATAATAGGACAGGAAGCTTTGCTTCAAATGGCAAAAACTGATGATTATCCCGATGTGGTAATCGGATGTTTCGGTGGCGGATCCAATTTCTCCGGAATTGCATTCCCGTTTCTGAGAGAGAACCTGGTGAATGGCAGGAAGACTCGTCTGGTGACCATTGAGCCTTCGTCGTGCCCGAAGCTTACGAAAGGGAAATTTATGTACGACTTCGGCGATTCTGCAGGGATGACCCCGCTCCTGCCTATGTATACTCTGGGCCATAATTTTGTACCTGCCGGGATACATGCAGGAGGATTGCGTTACCACGGTGCAGGTGCGCTTGTGAGCCAGCTGAAAAAAGATGGATTTATAGAGGCGAAGGCAAAGATGCAGAGGGAATGCTTCGAAGGCGGAGTGCTTTTCGCAAGGACTGAAGGCATCCTTCCTGCTCCTGAATCAACATATGCCATTGCCGGGGCACTTGATGAAGCGAGAAAAGCCGATCTGGAAGGAGTTTCAAAAACAATACTTTTTAACCTTAGCGGTCATGGACATTTCGATATTTCTGCATACGAGAAATATTTCGAGAACAACCTTCCCGATCATGAAATGACAATGGAAGAGGTCGGCACAGCTCTCGCAAAACTCGATTTTCCGGATTGACAAATTGATTTGGTCTCTGTGTAACTCTGTGACTCCTCTGTGTAACTCTGTGTAAGTTATTGATCTTTTTGTTACACGGAGGTTCACAGAGTTGCCATTGCTTAAGCAACGGCGGGTTAAAAGACACAGAGGGTCACAGAGGCTTAAAATACTAAAAATCTGAATAGTCTGTCGGATGAAGCAGGTATGCATTCGCCTTTATGACCGTATTTGCATACAACTCCATCGACCTGAGAGCTTGCCAGTCGGGGTGTTTCGAGAATGCAGCCCAATGTTCCTTTTGCGAATTCATGTCGGAATATGTGGTCATATACATGAGCCTCGGTTTCAGGCTTCCAAATAATACCTGCCCGTAAAAAACAGCATTTGACCCGACTTTTTCGAAGATTGCCATCTCACCACCCTCATTGAACATATGAATTTTCTTTGTAGCCTTTTCTTCCGTCCAGCTCCCATAACTCCTTAGTTCATAAATCCTTTCGGAGGGAAGCGTACTGTAAGTATAGGTTTTATATTTCGGCATTAAAGCAAAAGCTTTCATGAATACACTTTCATATCTAGTGAAGGGAGCATCATTATAGGGAGCATCAAGAAATTCTTTTCCTGCATTCTGATAAACCTGATCTGACTCAAGCTTTACCAGAACCTGATTATACTGATCCATGTTTTCATAGGGAATAAAAACATAAACCATTTTTCCGAAAGCCGTATCAGCCTCAACAGGTTTAAAGACACCAATCTTAGGTATTCCGGCTTTGTGCATTGCCGGAATGAAGGCATCTTTCAGGTATTTGTCAAAAACTGTATTCTTACCAGGATCTTTGAGCCGGTAAATCTTTAGTTCATAATACATCTGTGAATCAGGCGGTATCGCAAAAGCTCCAGCTGAAAACGAGCACAGAAACAGAAATGCCATAATGGCAAAAATGATCTTTGGGGAATCTGATTTTTTCATAATTATTTTGGATTGGGTTATGTGGTTAATATATTTTCGAAAAATCTTTAAAAATTTCCTGCGCCTTTTCAGGTGTCAGTTCTGAGCCTGATTGAACATAAAACCTGTGCCGGAGCGTAATTGACTCTCCCTTTGCCAGGTTATATATCTTTTTTTCCTGCTTGGGATCATAGGAATTCTGGCCCAGGTTATTCAACGAAAAAAGTCCATATCCCCTGGCATGAGCATATGCAGGGTATCCCGGATTTTCAGGATGGTCAAAGATGCCGAAGGTTATTGTTTTGTTATCTTTTATTCCGGTCAGTAATACCCAGCTGTTCCTCGTACCCCATACAGCATCGCCTTTCAATCCCTGGCTGGATGTATACATTCCTGTTACTCCTGTATTATCGATGGCTTTTACCGTTGTAGGATTACCCTTTTCGTCAGTGAATATAAGCGATTCGTTCGAAGGCATTTCAAAAGCACGATCCACCCTTATTGCTATCAGACCCTCTTTATTGTCTGTTATGGTGACCGGACCATTTTCAGCTGTCAGGGTAGCAATATGATCGACTGTCCTTGAAGATTTATCGCCTGAAAAAACGTACTTTGTTCTCTCTGCAAGTATGGTATTTCCTTTGTTGTCCTTCCAGTCCGATACAACCTCCAGAATTCCCTTTTTACCGCTCTCTGCTTTTGTAATTTCACGGACAACTATATGACCATAAGCATCTTTTTTATCTTCCGGTATGGCAGATGAATTATTCCAGAAATCAAGGCCGTTGACATTCCCATGGTTAAACCAGAGACCTAAATGGTGCGGATGATCAACCCTCTCCCCTTTTTTGGGTTCAAGAGGGAATCCCCGGGTAATCACAGATCCTCCCGGAGCATAAACAGGAAACAGGAAAGGCTTCTCGAGGTTCAGCGGATACTGGTACGCAGTAAAGAATGATCCATTGACATACACATTTACTTTTTGCTGCTCATTGAGCCTCTCCAGGCTTACACCCTTTTTCCGTGGCGACTGACCGTTGATTACCAGACCGGTTGCAAGTATCAGAACCTTCAGGGATATTAATACCACCAAAAACTTACGGCTCACTTTGAATTTGTCTGTAAATTTCATAAACAGGATAAATTAATATTGAAATGCACTTTTACAAGTCGGGAAAGTGCAGGTAAAAGTAAATTAAATCGAAATCAATAAACAATTTATATCCTGCTTTTTTCTATTTTCATATCTTAAAAATTCTTAAAACCAATTGATGGTCAATGAAACGGATCCTCGTGGATTTGGATGGGTAAGTACACAGACCTTCAATTTTTATATCTTTGGTTAAAATAACAGGCTTATTATAATAAAATGGAAAACGGGAATAAACCAAAACGGCTCTATTCACTTGATGCCCTTCGTGGTTTTGATATGTTCTGGATAATGGGAGGAGAAGCAATATTTGCAGGGATGGCAACTCTTACCGGCTGGCCGGTACTTAAATGGTGGGCAGTGCAGCTTGAACATGTTCAATGGCATGGATTCCATTTTTATGATATGATTTTCCCCTTGTTCCTTTTTATCGCCGGGATTTCATTTCCATTCTCGATGGCAAAACGTACGGCAACCAACGAAAAACGGATTTCAATCTATAAGCATGTGATCTTTCGCGGACTGATCCTTGTCTTTCTGGGAATAATATATAATAATGGTGTCCGGTTTGATCTGGGGGATCTGCGCTATGGCAGCGTTCTTGGACGCATTGGTCTGGCATGGATGTTCGCAGCGATCATTTTCATGAATACTACGACCTCCTGGAGAATCGTCTGGTGCTGTACCCTTTTACTGGGCTACTGGTTCCTGATGCTTCTGTTCCCTGCACATGACCTCGGATCGACAGATCCATTTTCACAGACCGGCAACCTGGCAAGCCATATCGACCGGATGATAATGCCCGGACGATTATACCTGGGAAATCATGATCCGGAGGGTCTTTTCAGCACTATACCAGCCATTTCCACTGCCCTGCTTGGTATGTTCACTGGTGAGTTTGTGAAATCAAGATACCTGAATGACAAACAATTACTTAAGGTGGGGACAATGATTCTGGCTGCCGTAATCCTTATGGTAATCGGGAAAATCTGGGATCTGGCTTTCCCGATAAACAAAAATCTCTGGAGCAGCTCATTTGTCTGTTTTGTAGGAGGTCTCAGCCTGCTTCTTTTTTCGGTTTTCTATCTGATAATTGATGTATGGAATCTCCGAAAATGGGCCTTTTTCTTTGTTGTGATAGGATTGAATCCGATAACTATTTACCTGGCAAACAGAATAATAAATTTCGAAAATGCTTCAGAATTTGTTTTTGGAGGAGTGATAGGGCTCTTCCCCGCAACCTGGGAACCATTTCTCAGCGGTTTTGCATACACAACGATAGGATGGCTGTTCCTTTACTTCCTTTATAAGAAGAAGATATTTTTAAAGGTGTGATTATTAAAAAACTTTTGTATGAGCATAAGAGAAAGTGCAAATGATCTGCTGTCGCTCGATGGCAAGGTTGCTGTTGTTTCCGGAGGTGCTTCGGGAATAGGCCTTGGCGTTGCCGGGAAACTTGCACTCTTTGGTGCAAAGGTTATTATTCTGGATAAGAATACTGAAAAAGGAACTGCCGCTGAAAAGGAGCTGAAGAAAAATGATCGGGACATACGATTTATAGAATGTGATGTAAGGCTGCCTCACCAATGTAAAGAAGCAGTTGATAAAATCAGTAGAATTTATGGAAGGATAGATATCCTTTTTAACAATGCCGGAATTGCCATACGCAAGAATGCTGTCGATCTGGAACCTGAAGAATGGGATCTTGCCCTTGATGTTTCGCTGAAGGGGCAGTACCTGCTGACCAAGTATACAGTTCCGGTTATGAAAGCAAACGGAGGGGGATCAATTATTAATACAGGTTCAGGATGGTCGCTTAAAGGAGGTAAGGATGCAGTTTCATATTGTGCGATGAAGGGCGGAACCCTTAATATGACAAGGGCAATGGCTATCGACTTTGGAAAATATAATATCAGGGTGAACTGTATCTGTCCGGGTGATATAGACACACCTATGCTTAAAAGTGAATGCGAACAGCTTGGTGGAGTTTATGATGACGAATACAAAAAACAGTGCGCTTCAGGACGACCGATTGAAAGACTTGGCACTGTTGATGATGTGGCAAACGCTGTACTTTTTCTTTCAGGCAGGATGTCGGAATGGATAACCGGCACCCACCTTGTTGTTGACGGGGGCGGAATTGCATAATCAATAAAATTTACTTACAAGATGTTAAATACCAAATCATTTATTAAATTCTGGTTAATCATCTGGGTGTTTATACTTTCTGTTGGCACTTTCGCCGTCAATGCCCAGAGTTCAGGGAATAATGATGTAAAACCTGTACCGGACAAAACCCTGAATATAGTTCCCTTTCCAAAAGCTGATCTGATGAAGATTGGAGTATTTTATTATCCTGAGCAGTGGCCTGATAATCAATGGGAAAGGGATCTTAACAATATCGCAAAGCTTGGATTTGAGTTTACACATCTGGCTGAATTTTCATGGACGTATATTGAACCTGAAGAGGGTCGTTTCGATTTCAGATGGCTTGATAAAGCAGTTGACCTGGCTCATAAGGCAGGTCTGAAAATAATTATGTGCACCCCGACACTTTGTCCACCGGCATGGATGGGGAAAAAATATCCTGAAATCTACCTTGTTGGCAGTGACGGAAGGCGCCGTGAACACGGAATTAGGGCTAATGCTTCACTGTCAAATCCGGTTTACAGGGACTTTACAGAAAAGATTGTAAATGCATTTGCAGAACATTATGGCAGGGATCAACGGATATGGGGATGGCAAGTTGATAATGAACCTCTTGCAGTAGCGGATTATAGCCCATCGGCGCTTGAAGCATTCAGAATCTGGCTGAAGAAGAGGTACACTACTATTGATAAGCTTAACTCTGTCTGGGCCGGAAGTTTCTGGAGCACCCGTTATGCTGACTTCAATCAGATAGGAATACCAAATGAGGCCATGAATAATGAAGATAAGCTAAGCCCGCATGCCATTCTTGATTTTCAGAGATTCACCTCAGATGTAACAGCAGATTTTTTAAACCGCCAGGCAGATATAATCCGTTCAAAATCACTTCCTGGTCAATGGATAACAACAAACTATATTAATGCCATTGCATCTGCCGATCCGCGTAAATCGGATCACCTTGATTTTCCCACATTCACCATGTATCCTGTCAGCGGCAGAAATGAGCTTGGAGGAAACAACTTCAGGACCGGTATCCCATACAGGATTTATGAAGCGTGTGATTATTTCCGCCCAATTAATGGCATCACCGGTTTAATGGAGCTTCAGCCGGGTCAGGTAAACTGGGGTAGCATAAATCCGCAGCTTCTTCCCGGAACTGTAAATATGTGGATCACGCAGGCATTTGGCGGGGGCTGTTCTTTTCTATGTACATACAGATACCGGCACCCCTTAAGAGGGAGTGAAATGTACCATGAAGGGATTGTGGGAACAGATGGCACAACACTGACCCAGGGGGGTGCGGAGTTTGTCAGGTCAATCAGTGAGATTAGACTATTACGGCAATTATACAATGAAGGAGCTTTAATGCCTGATGAGCTTAAAAGGCGCAAAACCGGACTTCTCTGGAGTCATGAGGTTATGTGGGATCTGGATATCCAGAAACAGACTAGCCTGTGGGATACCTGGCGTAATCGTAATAATTACACCTCAGCTGTTAAATCAACCGGTGCACCAATGGATTTTATATCAGAGGCTGATGATTTCTCAAAATATCCATTTCTTATAGCTCCATCCTACCAGTTAACTGACAGTGTGCTGGTAAGGAAATGGCTAAGGTATGCAGAGCAGGGAGGGAACCTGATACTGACCAGCAGAACAGGACAAAAAAACAAGGATGGACATTTTCCAGAGACCCGGCTTGCTTCCCAGATATACTCTCTTATTGGAGCTGAAATTGATTTCTCAGATATGCTTCCTGAAGAAAGCAAGGGAGGAATAAAATCCGGAAATAACAGCTTTTCCTGGAACATCTGGGCTGACATTCTTTCTCCCCATTCCGGAACGGAAGTACTGGCTGTCTATGCCGATCAGTATTATTCCGGGAAAGCTGCCGCTGCAACTCACAGGCTTGGAAAAGGTTCGGTGACGTATATTGCGGCTACCACAGCTGATGGTACTTTTGAACGGAAAATTGTCAGAGATATTTATGAGAAGGCCGGGGTTAAAATTGAAGACCTGCCAAAAGGAGTTTATATGGAGTGGCGGGATGGATTCTTTGTGGCAGTAAACTATACTGATTATGAATATAATCTTCCAATTGATGAGAAGTCAACAATCATCCTTGGATCTAATCCGCTAAAATCAGCCAGTGCAGTTGTCTGGCAAACAGATTAATTTAAAATATAATCAAAAATGAGAAAAAACGTAGAACTCTTTGTCATTCTGATCTGTACTATATCATTTACCCTGAATGCACAGATTGCTCCCCAAAAAGTCACAGATGCAAATACTCCCCTTCATGAACTTCAGCCAGATTATCCGGTTCCTTATGGTCCGGGGAAAGCAGAGGACATTAAAGCAGTT